>Ga0210057_1006530_pt1 | contig 14450 bp, 14 predicted proteins | sample CryGeyCG2114_010_2_FD_183968 | JGI IMG/M metagenome (GOLD analysis project Ga0210057, IMG submission 183968) | Groundwater microbial communities from aquifer - Crystal Geyser CG10_big_fil_rev_8/21/14_0.10 (SPAdes) (version 2) | ecosystem: Environmental > Aquatic > Deep subsurface > Groundwater ... | reverse complement strand
CAACACTCGTGCCAAAGTGGAGACCCTCTTCAACAACACCAAGAAGTTTCGAGGATTGGTGTCCTCGTTTCCTCGCTCAATAGATGGTTACCTTGGCAACTACTTCGGCGCGTTGCTCGCCGAAGTAGTTGCCTGATTGATTCGTACATACATCACGTTGTCTGAAAATTACACGACACGGCTGCCACCGTGGATGTTTGTGGTGTCTGTTCGTTTTTGTGTTTAGGGGGTTTCGTTATTCAGAGTAATTCATCTAATAAAATGCCAAAAGGGTTTTGGTTTGGAAATTGTGGAATTAAAAATTCTTTAAAAATTACAAAATTTAAAAATTAAAAATTCTTAGGTTGTTAGTTGTAAGTAAATTCTTTATGTTTTCCCCTTACCCAGTAATACACACATTCTCTGTGTTCTTTTACACGTTTTATTTATATAATGATAATCATGAAGTGTGTAGCTTGTAGCATTTAACACGAGAAGAGAAGAAGGAAAATTCACCTAATTTCTAATTCGTCTAATAAAATGCCAAAAGGGTTTTGGTTTGGAAATTGGGAATTAAAAATTCTTTAAAAATTACAAAATTTAAAAATTAAAAATTATCCCCTGCTATATGGAGCCCCGTTTTAAAACATCATTTATACCGAAAAAAGGTCCGACAACCTCGGTCGCAAGTGCTTCAGGACAAAGAACTTCGAAGATGAGTGTATTTTATCTGATCTCCATAATCGTATTCATTGCTTCTGTGGCTCTTTCTGCTGCCACTTTCTTTTACCAAAAAGTTTTAACGAATAGTTTGATTGAAATGAATGAAAAGCTTGTGAAAGCCAAACAAATCTACGAACCGGACACTATAGAGGAGCTTAAAAAGATAGACCTACGCATTGAAGAGGCGAAAAAACTCATCAGTACTCATATATCGAGTAGTGCTGTTTTCTCGATTCTTGAAGATATTACCCTTGAGCAGGTTAGTTTTTCTAAATTCGACTATTCTCTCTCATCTGACAATAGTGCAAGTATAAGTCTCTCCGGTGAAGCAAAAAGCTTTAATTCTGTAGCTTTGCAGTCCGACGTGTTTGGCAATGACGATGATATAAAGAATCCGATTTTTTCAAATATAACCTTGAATGACGACGGTACGGTTTCTTTCGATTTTAAAGCTTCGATTGGGGCCGATTCGATTTCTTTTGGTAACGTAAATCAATCCCAATAATTTATGAGAAATTTAACCCCAATAATATTACTACTTGTATCAGTCGGAGTATTCTTCACTTATATAAATCCGACCTATTCTGGCACTACTGGTGCCGGCGAATTTAAAGATAAAAGTATAAAAGAACTACAGGCTGATACTGATCGCTACAACCAGGCTTTGCAAAAGACGCGAGAAATAGAAGAAGAGCTAAATGGCCTTATCGATCAATTTAATGCGATACCGGAAGAAAAAAGACAGAGGTTGAAGCAACTTCTGCCTGAGCATGTCGATACCGTAAGGCTTGTAATAGATATGAGTGCTTTGGCATCACAATACAGTTTGTCGGTAAAGGATTTGTCGCTCTCATCAACTGGTTCAAAAGGGTCAACAGACTCAAGTAATAGCAATGACTCTTCTTCCGCTTCGGGCGACAATATAGACCAAATGGGTCAGGGAGGGGGAGTCGCTTTTAGCGAAGGTCAAGGAGCCTCCTCTATAGGGCCACAGCGAGGCAAGCACGATTCGGTCGAACTTGGATTTACAATCTCTGGTGAGTATGAGGATTTCAAAGAATTTTTGGTGGCGGTGGAACGTAGTTTGCGTATAGTCGATGTTTCAAAACTGTCATTTGATTCTTCCGAAGATGGAATTTACGATTTCGACATAACAATCAGGACTTACTTTTTGAAGTCTTAGTCATAAAATATGAAGCAATTATTGAAAAATAAAAAAACATTAATTTATATAGCTGTTGTAGCTGTCTTGGTTTTAGGATACTTCTTGTTTTTTAGTGCAGACGAGGAGACTCCTCCAGCCGGTTTGGTTTATGAGTCGAGAGTGAGTGAAGCCGATATTATACTCGGTCAAAGACTTTTGACTCTACTTGCCGAACTCAAGGCAATATCAATAGATCCAGAATTTTTTGATTCGACACTTTTCGACACTTTGAAGGATTATAGTGTCCCCATAGATGAACAACCTGTGGGTAGAAGAAATCCATTTGCACCATTGGGAGGAGCATCACAGTCCTCAACCGAAGAGAATGAAAGCGAATCAAGTTTCGAAATTGAAGCAGAAATCGGACCGGAGATATAAATAGAAGATACAGTGTAGTAGTTTAAATTATGCCTTTTTTAGAGACCTTATCGCAGAAAAATTTAATCGCAAAATCTGATATTCCTGCGATTAAAAAGGAAATAGAGGAAACCGGTGAAAATCTTGATACGGTTTTAATTCGGCGTGGCATGATGGAGGAAGACATTTTAGAGGCAAAGGCTGATTATTTTTCTATCCCCGTTCGGAGGATAGGGAATGAGTCAATTCCTTTTGATATTTTACAATATGTTCCGGAAGCTTCCGCTAATTACTACAATTTTGTGCCGATAGGACTCAAAGACGGTGTCCTTGAAGTCGGTGTTGTGGATCCTGACAATATTGAAGCACGAGATGCTCTTAATTTTATATCATCAAAAATCAATATTCCTTTTAAGTTGTTTATTATTTCCCAGAGTGATTTCAAAAAGGTTATCGAAACGTACAAAGGTCTTTCCGGCGAAGTCACAAAAGCGCTTACCGAGCTCGAATCAGAACTTTCTGATGATGATGTCCTTGAAGGGGAAACACAAAAAAATGCTGAAGGGGATGAAACTCGTATAATCGAAGACGCTCCGGTTACCAAAATCGTTGCAACAATTTTGCATTATGCGACAGAAGGAAAGGCTTCGGATATTCATATAGAACATATGGATGATAAGGTCCGGGTCCGGTTTCGAGTTGATGGTGTTTTAAATACGAGTCTTATATTGCCTTCCAAAGTTCATGCTGCTGTCGTTGCTCGTATAAAAATCCTTTCAAATATGCGCCTTGATGAGAAAAGAAAGCCTCAAGACGGCAGGTTTTCAGCCAAAATAGAAGGTCGAAAAATCGACTTCCGTGTCTCGACTTTCCCTTCATATTATGGAGAGAAGGTGGTTATGCGTATCTTGGATACTGAAAAAGGGGTTTTGACTCTTGATAAGATGGGTTTTTCCAAGAGGAATCTGGATATGGTCAGAGAGTCTATAACAAGACCTTACGGTATGATTCTCATCTCCGGTCCTACTGGTTCGGGTAAATCAACCACTCTATACTCAATGTTAAACGAAGTGGATCGTGAACGTAAGAATGTGCTGTCTCTTGAAGATCCTGTCGAATACAATATTCCGGGTATGAGTCAGTCTCAGGTGCGTCCCGAGATCGGGTACACTTTTGCAAACGGTCTTCGCAGTACACTCCGTCAAGACCCTGATATTATAATGGTTGGTGAGATTCGAGATAAAGAAACAGCTCAGCTTGCGGTGCAAGCCGCTCTTACTGGGCACCTTGTGTTATCGACCATACACACAAACAGTGCTGTTGGCGTGATACCTCGTCTTATAGATATGGGTGTTGATCCGTATCTTATTGCCCCGACTCTTATTTTGGCGATAGCACAAAGGCTTGTTAAGAGGATTTGCCCCAATACGGGTAAGGAGGTCCCTGTTGAAGGGAGTATAAAAGCACTTATCGACAGGCAATTTGAAGATATGCCGGAACAGTTTAAATCTGAAGTTCCTTTTGCCGATACTGTACTTGAAATAGCTCCGACCGAAGAATGCCCAAAGGGCACAAGCGGTCGTATGGCAGTATTTGAGATTCTTGAAATTACAAGACAAATCGAACAGGTTGTACTAAAAGACCCTACAGAAGTTGCAATACAGAAAGTTGCGAGAGAACAAGGTATGTTTTCAATGAAAGAAGATGCAATTATGAAAGCTTTCAAGAAAGAAATTCCTTTTGAGGAAGTAAACAAGCTTTAATAACTCCCAACTAATTGTTGATAATTTTGTTACAATGGTAAATATGAAAAACACCGAAAAAAATTCAAAAGAAAAAGTGCTTCTGTTAGATGATGATGAATTTTTACTCAATATGTATAAAGTGAAGTTCACAAATGCCGGCTACGACGTAAAGACATCAAATAGTGGAAGAAATGCAATTACACAGTTGGAAGACGGACTTACTGTCTCGGCTGTGATTTTCGATATTGTAATGCCTACGATGAATGGACTCGAATTTCTCGATGAAGTAAAGAAAAAGAAATTAGCAAAGGAGGCATCTTTTATCGCTCTTACAAACCAAGGGCAATCGTCTGATGTTGAAGAGGCGAAGAAACTCGGTGCAGACGGATATATCGTAAAGGCATCGACTATACCTTCCGAAGTTGTAGAAGAAGTCGAGAAAATAATAAAGAGACATAAAAAATAAAATTATGGCAACAGAAGCATATAAACAAAAACTATCATCACTCATCGAATCTATGATAAAGGAGGGGGCTTCAGATTTGCATGTATCTGAAAATAGGAAGCCGACTGTAAGAGTTTCCGGTTTTTTGGTTCCTTTGGTAAAGGAGAGTGAATTTACAAAAGAAAGCACTTTGGGCATTTTAAAAGAAATGCTAAGTAAAGAAAATTACGAATTATTTGAAAAGGAGAGGGAGGTTGATTTCTCTTATGACTATGCTGGCAAGGTTCGCTTTAGAGGAAACGCTTTTCTCCAGCAGGGATCCGTCAGTATCGCTCTTCGACTTATACCAAATGTCATAAAATCTGTCGCAGAACTCAATCTGCCACCGTTGCTTGAAACTTTTACTCAACGACAACAGGGGTTTTTCTTGGTTGTCGGACCTATCGGACACGGCAAAACGACCACTTTGGCTGCAATGATTGAGCTTATTAATCTTTCGAGACCGGAACATATCTTAACTATCGAGGACCCTATAGAATATGTTTACGAACAAAAGCAGTCGATTATTGACCAGCGTGAGGTCAGAGTCGATACTCCTGATTTTCAGGACGCACTGTCGGGGATGTTTCGGCAAGATGTCGATGTTTTGTTGATTGGTGAGATGCGAGATCCAGAGACTATAAGTGCTGCTGTTACAGCTGCCGAGACAGGTCACTTGGTGTTTTCGACTCTTCATACCAACAACGCTTCTCAGACCGTCGATAGAATACTCGACTCCTTTCCTCCAAGTCAGCAATCACAAATCCGTGTCCAGCTTGCTTCAAGTCTCTCTGGTATCTTCTCACAAAGACTGATACCTCGTATTTCTGGAGGACTCATACCGTCTTACGAGCTTTTGATTGCAAATAATGCTGTCTCAAACCTTATAAGAGAAGGGCGTACTCACGAAATCGATACAGTTATTGAGACAGGTCTTGACCAAGGTATGATATCTCTCAACCGGTCACTTACTGATTTGGTTAGAGCCGGTGAGATAACGGCGGAAAATGCCAGATTGTACTCACAAAGTCCTAAGACTTTAGATAGAATGATTTAATAAAAAGTATGTTATTTAATTATACCGCCATAGATAATACAGGCAAAGAATCTTCAGGGAGCATCGATGCTGTAACTCAAGATGTTGCCATATCTTCTCTTCAAAGAAGGGGTCTTGTTATCTCATCAATACAATCGTCCGAAGGGGGTTCGGTTTTTAGTAAAAACATAACTTTTCTGGAAAGGGTAAAAACCAAAGACATCGTACTTCTCTCAAGACAGATGGCGACTCTTTTTGAGGCACAAGTTTCTGCGTTGCGTATTTTTAGATTGCTTGCGGCGGAAACGGGTAGTCCCGCATTGTCTCGAGCTCTTACTGAAGTCTCTGATGATTTGCAGGGGGGGAGTTCAATTTCGAAATCACTCTCTAAACATCCGAAAATATTTTCATCTTTTTATGTTTCAATGGTGCGTGCTGGTGAGGAATCAGGAAAGCTCGATGAGACCTTCATTTATCTTGCAGACCATCTTGAGAGAACTCACGAGATAACATCAAAAGCGAAAAACGCCCTTGTATACCCGGCTTTTGTTGTATTCACTTTTGTTTCAGTTATGGTTCTTATGTTTACCACTGTTATTCCAAATTTAAGTAAAATTTTGGAAGAATCGGGACAAGAAGTGCCATTTTATACTAAGGTCGTGATGTCTATAAGTAATTCTTTGGTTAATTACGGACTGTTTTTCTTGGTAGCGGTTATAATCGGACTATTTTTCTTAATAAGATGGGCACGTACCGAATCGGGTAAAAATGGCTTGGCTCGTATAAAACTTTCCGTGCCTTATGTCGGTAATTTGTACAAGAAACTTTATTTGTCGAGAATTGCCGATAACCTAAACACAATGTTGTCTTCGGCAATTCCGATTGTTAAAGCTCTCGAGGTCACAGCCGAAGTCGTCGATAACAAGGTTTATGAGAATATACTTAAAGAATCGGTAGACTCCGTAAAGGCGGGTAATCCGGTTTCGACAGCTTTCAGTCGCCATCCGGAGATACCCGGGATTATGGTACAGATGATGAAGGTCGGAGAGGAGAGTGGTGGTATAGGAGATATTTTAAAAACCCTTTCGAGATTTTACAGGAGAGAAGTTTCAAACGCGGTTGACACACTTGTAGGCCTTATTGAACCGGTTATGATCATACTTCTCGGTCTCGGTGTCGGTTTCCTTTTGGTTTCGGTGCTTTTGCCGATTTACAATATAAGCGCGGGAGTGTCGTAGAAGAATAGGTTTTAGATTTTAGGTTTTAGCTGTTAGGAAGAAAAGCTAAATAACAAATAACCTACCTGTCTGCCGAAGGTAGATAACTGAATAACGACAATAAGGATGGGTGTGAGTTGGTAGCTGTTAGCTTTTAGTAAGAGGAGAGGTGGGATAGGTGTTAGGAAGAAAGAGGGAGGGTTGAAGGCAGTCTGACTAACTCCGCTACGGAGTTAGTCAGACTGCCTGGATCTTGAACCTGTTTCAAGTTGTTTGTCGTTAGTTGTCGGTTATGAGTTTTTAATGTTTTTGTTTGGGAATTAAAAATTTGACCATTATTCAAAAATTACAAAATTTTAAAAAAATCCCTCCAGATTTGAGATTTTAGATTTAATTTTTAAGATTTCCTTGTTACAGGTTATATGTTAAATGCTAAATGTTTAGGTTACATGTTCCATGCTTCACGTTACGCGATTTTCGGTTATCCACATTTCCTTTGTTATCCTATCTTTCAGGGTGTATAATATAAGGATAAAACCGACAGCTCTTATATTAATGCAAAAAGGGAGGTCGAATATTAATAGATAATTATAAAAATATAGTATGTTAAAAACCAAACGAGGTTTTACGCTCATCGAACTTCTTGTAGTCATTGCAATCATCGGTATTTTGTCATCAGTGGTTCTCGCTTCTCTAAATACCGCCAGGCAAAAGGCACGTGATGCAAGGCGTATAGCCGATATTAAGCAAATTCAAACCGCTCTTGAATTGTATTTCGATTCAGAAGGTAACTATCCTTCGGGATTGACAGATCTTGTTACGTCGAATTTTATCCCCGCAGTCCCTGATTCTCCAGGAACTACCAATGAATATGTCTACACAGTCCCATCGGGTGGTGCAGATTACGTTTTAAGTGTTACTCTTGAGGATGCTGGTCATACGGCTTTAAGTGGTGATCTTGACGGAACTGTTCTCACTATTGGTTGTAACGATCCTGTTTACTGTGTTAAGCCATAGTTTGTATACAAGTCTCACTTTTAGAGTTTCCGAAAACAAAAAATCCCGATGCACGGGATTTTTTGTTTTCCCTACGGCTTAGACACAAAATACTCTATAATGTAGAAGTATGGAGTTTCTTTATACGATCTTAATATTTTTGCTCGGTAGTGCTATCGGAAGTTTTTTGAATGTCGTTGTTTTAAGATACAATACGGGTAAAATAACTTCAGGACGTTCGATGTGTTTTTCCTGTGGACACAAATTGAGTCCTCTTGATCTTGTGCCGATAGCAAGTTTCTTGGTCCAGGGAGGAAAATGCAGATATTGCGGTACAAAAATATCAAAACAATACCCTGGGGTTGAAATAATAACGGGGATTTTATTCGTCGCTCTTTTTTACAAAGTTCTCTGGGTCCCGATTTTGCTTGGGTCGGTGTCGATTGAGAGTTTTTTACTTTTCATATTGTATGCTTTTATAGTGTCGATTCTCGTTGCCATTGCTGTTTATGACATAAGGCATAAGATTATACCGAATATGTTGGTGTACCTGTTTATAATTTTAAGTGCATTGCATTTGTTCTTAATTTATCCCCTTGATTATCTATTATCTTATCCTGGATTTTTTGATCTCTTGGCAGGATTGATGTTTTTTGGGGTCTTAGGCGGGTTATGGCTTATTTCAAACGGGAAGTGGATAGGGCTCGGCGATGGGAAGCTGTCTCTTGGTATAGGTCTTTTGCTCGGATTTACATTTGGAATTTCAGCTATAGTTTTATCTTTTTGGATTGGAGCCATCTTTGCAATACTCGCTTTGATTTTGGGTAAGATAAAACCTCTCGGATCGACAAAACTTACAATGAAAAGCGAAATGCCCTTTGCTCCGTTTCTGATTCTCGGAACACTTATAATTTTGTTTTTTCCAATTGATGTTATCGGAATTTCTTACTTTTTCGAGATTTAGTTTAAAAATATGACAAAGTTTGCACAAAAAAACAGGAAAGGAGGATTCTCGGTTCTCGAACTTATAATTTCAATTGCTATATTCGCGCTTATAACAGGGATAGTCCTCGTAAGTCATAGTCGATTTGGCGGATCGATCTTGGTTACAAACCTCGCTTACGATGTTGCTCTTTCGATACGGCAGGCACAAACTTATGGCATAAGTGTCAGAGGATTTGACGATAATTTTAAAGGAGTATATGGGGTACATTTCGACAGAAGTAATAATAAAGAATTCGTCTTGTTTTCAGATATAGAAAAATCCGGAAACCGAAGTTTTCAATATGACGGAGACTTCGAAAATAGTTGCAACATAGATGGAAATGAGTGTGTTAAGTTGTTTACCATAGGTCGTGGCAATTATATATCAAAGTTTTGTGTGGTTAACTTGTCGGGTGTGGAGCAGTGTAGTCATTTCCCAGCAGGTTCAAATAATCTTATAACAACGATGGATATAACTTTTATGCGTCCAAATCCTCGGGCTATTATCCGTACAGATAAGTTTAATTTTAATAGTGGCGCCCAAATTTATGTAAGCTCTCCAAGTGGGGAAGAGCGTAGAATAGATGTTTTTATGACAGGTCAGATCTCTGTGGCAAACCAATAGTTGTTTAAATTCCTAACAATCCCATATAATTAAAGGTACAAATCCACGTTTTCAACAGTTTTATCCTGTAAATGTTCTATAATTAGGGAAAATATAAACTTCTAAATGAATACGAAAAGATTTAAAATAAAAAGCGGTAAAAATGACAAATTTACTCGTATGTCGAATTTAGCGAGGGTATGTAATATTTTTGTCCGCAAGGACAAAAACTTCTTCAAGCTAAAACCTAACAGCTTACAGCTAAAAGCCGGCTTCTCTTTGATAGAACTTATAGTGGCGACTGGGCTTTTTGTAACCGTTTCTGTTATTGCTGTCGGTTCGCTTTTATCCATTGTTGGAGCAAATCAAAAAGCTCAGGCTATGGAGACTGTTATGAACAATCTAAATTTCTCACTTGAAAGTATGGCGAGGAATCTGCGTATGGGTAGTCGGTATCATTGTGGTGATACTGGAAATATACAAACTGAAAGGGATTGTGCTCAGAATGGAGATGATTTTGTGGCATTTCTATCAGTTAGTGGGGCTAACACTATCTACGCACTACAAGATGGGTCTGTTGTAGTTTCAACCAATGGAGGAAGCACATATTTTCCCCTTACATCTCCGGCGGCCACAATCGATCATCTACTGTTTTATGTCGATGGTACGGGTAGTGCGGCTGAGCAACCAAGGATACTTATAACAATAAGTGGGGAGGTGAATGAGAGGGACAGGACAAGAACCCGTTTCAATATGCAGACACTCGTATCACAACGATATCGTGAACCATCAAATTGATTTTTAATATGAATTACAAAATTCTAAAATCATATCTAAACCGCAACTTTGTCCGTAAGGATAAAGTTTTCGACGATAAGCGAACTATACCAACAGCTTACTCGAATTGTTATAGCCGTCGGGCTAAGCTAACAGCTAACAGCTTACAGCTAAAAGCTAATTCCGGCTTTAGTCTCGTTGAGACTTTGGTCGCTATTTCGATTTTGATGATTGCAATCGGCGGACCTCTTCTTATAGCCGAACGTAGTCTTGCAACGGCACGATACTCAAAAGATCAGATTACGGCATTTTATCTCGCGCAAGAAGCGATTGAATATATAAAAAATACTCGCGATAAAAATGTAATATCAGGTCAGCAGGGAGGCAACGTCGATTGGTTGTCTGGCATAACAACAAATGGTGGTAAGTGCCAAAACGATTCTGTATGCGGAATCGATCCCAATGCCGAACCAAATAAACAAACGATTACCTGCGGTTCTCAAAATGACAATTGTAGGTTACTTTTCAATCAGGTCAGTAATATATATGGTCATCGATTCGGTTCAAATAGCAATCCAGATAGCGGCTGGGCAATAACACCTTTTCAGCGTCAGGTGACTGTAGTAGAAGTTGTAGATGATATAGAGGCAAAAATATCGGTAACGGTTAAATGGAATCCAAGACCTCTTGTAAATAAGACCTTTACACTTACTGAGTCTATATTTAATTGGCGATAATTTATTACAATGAAAATGCAGAAGAATAAAGACTCTAAAATATTGAAACATTTCACACCAAACTCGGTTGGTGTGGTCTCGTATAGCAAGAGGGGGGCTACCCCGTACCGTACCAGAAGTTTTGCGAAGGGTACCAGTGCAGGGTTTACTCTTTTTTTCGCTGTATTGACAGCTTCTCTCCTGCTATCAATAGGGGTGTCGATGCTCAATATAAGTTTAAAGGAGCTTGATTTATCGGCATCTGGTCGTGAGTCTCAGTTTGCATTCTATGCCGCCGATACCGGTCTTGAGTGTGCGCTGTATTGGGACAGGGTTGAAAGAAGTTTTGCTACTTCGACTGATAGTTCGGTACCATCATCTGGCATTATCTGTAATGGACAAGATATAACACAAAGTGACGCTTGGAATAATTCTAATATAGATAATAACAGTGCCACTACGGTTTTCAGTCTTTTAATTGATCAAAATGATCCCCAAAAAGGGTGTGCGGTAGTGGAGGTCACCAAAGAACAAAACGGAAATCAAGTTGAAACTGTGTTGGAATCTCGAGGTCGCAACAATTGTGGTACAGCCGGGGATAAATTCGAACGTGGAATTATGGCAAACTACTGAGGTAGCTGTTAGGATGAGTCGTGTAACGTGTAGCTTATAACATGTAATGCGAGGAGAGGGGGGATAAAATTCACCTAATTCATCTAATTCCCAATTCACCTAATAAAATTTTAAATAATAAGAAGGAAAGAGTGGGATACGAAAATACGAAAAGGAAAACAGAGTCCGTATTTTGAGGGTTAGTCCGCCGCGGCGGATTAGTAGATTGGCACTTCATTCTCAGGATACCCTGAGAGCTTAACTGCAGGGATAGGACGAATAAGTTTTATTTTCTTATTCGTATTCTCTTTTCGTGTTACATGTTCCATGCTACAAGTTACATGTTTTATGGTATAAATACTTCTAATGATCAAAGATTTAACAGTCCCGCAGAAGGTAAAAGAACGACTAAACCAACTTAAAAAAGCGATAGAAAAGCATCGCTATTTGTATCATGTCAAAGATGTAGAAGAAATATCGCCTCAAGCTCTTGATTCATTGAAGAGGGAACTTTCGGAAATCGAGAGAGAGTACCCAGAACTTATAACTCCCGATTCTCCATCGCAACGTGTGGCGGGCGAGCCTCTTCCAAAATTTGAAAAAGTAAAGCACAAAGTAGATCAGTGGTCTTTCAATGATGCTTTTACGGATGAAGATATAAGAGATTTTGATTCTCGGATAAAGCGATTTTTATCAGGGAAGGGTATAAATAAGAAGCCGACTTATGTTGCTGAACTTAAAATTGACGGACTCAAGGTTGTGATTGAGTACAAAGAGGGTAAGTTACTAAGAGCGGCGACACGTGGTGACGGTCAAGTGGGTGAGGACGTAACTCATAATGTAAGAACCATAGGGTCTGTGCCAGTCATCTTAAACTGGCCTGTTGATATAATAGTCGAGGGGGAAGTTTGGATGAGTAAAAGTGGATTGGAAAAATTAAACAAAGTTAGACAAAGTAAAGGACAAGCTCTTTTTGCAAATCCGAGAAATGCTGCTGCCGGTTCGATTCGACAACTTGATCCTAAAATCGCTGCTCAAAGGGAACTCGATACATTTATTTACGATATAGCTCTTTTTGAAGCTGATAGAAGTAAGACGACAACTCAATACGCGGAACTTAAATTTTTGGAAGAGCTTGGTTTTAAGGTAAATGAACATTTTAAAAAATTTGATTCCATAGAAGAGATTATTGAATATTCCAAAGAAGCTCATAAACTGGCAGGTAAGAAAGATTATCTGATTGATGGGGTCGTGGTAAAAGTCAATGAAAAAGATTTGCAAGAATCTCTCGGCTATACCGGTAAAGCTCCTCGTTTTGGCATAGCAATCAAGTTTCCGGCAGAACAGGTTACAACGGTGATCGAGGATATAGTTTTTCAGGTTGGTCGTACTGGAGTTATTACTCCGGTTGCGGTTTTGAGTCCGGTATCAGTCGCTGGTTCAATAGTATCTCGTGCGACTCTTCATAATGAAGACGAAATTAAGCGACTTGATGTTCGTGTTGGTGATACCGTAATAATACAGAAGGCTGGAGATGTTATCCCCGATATAGTGAAAGTCGTCGAGGAAATGCGTACCGGAAAAGAAAAACCCTTTGTCTGGCCCAAAAAAATATCTGAATGTGGTGGTAACGGGTCGATAGAGAGGATCCCTGGGCAGGCGGCTTGGAGATGTGTTGACAAAAATTCTTTTGCCCAACAAAAAAGGAAATTTTATCACTTTGTATCCAAGAAGGGTTTTGACATCGAACATATGGGTCCCAAAAATGTTGATGCATTGTTGGACGCAGGACTCATAACCCACTTTGACGATATTTTTACTCTTAAAAAGGGGGATTTGATGAACCTACCTCGATTTGCAGAAAAATCGGCAGATAACCTCTTGGATTCCATAGAAAAAGCAAAAAATACTACACTACCTCGATTTATCGTATCTCTTTCGATTCCTCACGTTGGTGAAGAAACTGCTGAGGATTTGGCTGAAAATTTTGGTTCTATCGAAAAACTGCAACAAACATCAGTCGAAGAGCTTGAGGATATTTCTGGCACCGGTCCTGTTGTTGCAAAGTCTATATCAGACTGGTTTTCTGATGGAGATAATAATAAGCTTGTAGGTAGACTATTAAACTATGTAAATATTGATGAGGTTGTAAAGAGAAAGTCACAAAATCTGCCACTCTCTGGAAAAACTTTTGTACTTACGGGTTCGCTTGAGAAACTTTCTCGCGACGAAGCTGCAATTAAAATAAAAGAAAAGGGGGGTAAGGTCTCCAATTCAGTATCTGCAAAAACTGATTATGTCGTTGCGGGCAATGAGCCAGGAAGTAAGTACGAAAAAGCGAAAGAATTAGGTGTCTCAATACTTGAAGAAAAAGAATTTTTAGAGATGGTATAAGAGCACCACAAAAGTACTTCCATTTTCTAAAGACGAATACGTCTAAGAAAATTAGGTCGCACCACAAGAGGACTTCTATTTTTATAGTTGTCTATGAAGACTCCTTGAAAAGGAGTCGCTCCTCGGCTCAGAAATGTGAGAAATCAGAATTTCCCCCACTTCATTCGCTCTACGTCGCTTATAAAAGAATACCGTGCGACTTGCGTCGCACGGTTGGAAAAAAAAGTTTATATTATCTGTACGTATCCCGGAGGGTTGAAGTTTCCAGGCGCGGGATTGAAAAGAGTCCTGTCCAGTTTGGGTGCCGGATTGCTTGTCTTTCCCTGTTTGAGATGCATCTTCTCCCTTGTTGGTCTTTTGTTGCAAGGGTAGTATGTCTTTTTAGCCATAACTTGGATCTATTTTTTGGTTTGTATTTTTTCTTGTGTACTTTAGATACGTCAAATACACACCTCTTCGGACTATGTTAAACCTTTTTTGTTTTATGTCAACCAACGTTCCAGCTAATAATAAATGATACCCAACTTCTACTGGATATCTAGTAATTAAGGTACCGTATTTCCATATGAAAATGGAAACAAAAAAGGAAGTTTTTGAAAGGTACCAAGAAGAATATTGGGCA
>Ga0210057_1006529_pt1 | contig 14450 bp, 18 predicted proteins | sample CryGeyCG2114_010_2_FD_183968 | JGI IMG/M metagenome (GOLD analysis project Ga0210057, IMG submission 183968) | Groundwater microbial communities from aquifer - Crystal Geyser CG10_big_fil_rev_8/21/14_0.10 (SPAdes) (version 2) | ecosystem: Environmental > Aquatic > Deep subsurface > Groundwater ... | reverse complement strand
TAATTTTCACTTTGATCATCTTGACTGTTATGACCGTCGCCCATTTTTTCCAAAAAATACAGGGCGATAACGGAAAGTAATGAGGCGCCTCCGGCTAAAATAAACAATCCGTAGCCAACGGCCATGCCAATGGCCGCCACTACCCAAATGGAGGCCGCCGTGGTTAAACCCAGGACTTTCTTTTGCGACTGAATAATGGCGCCGGCCCCTAAAAAGCCAATGCCGGTGACAACGCCGGCCGCAATTCTGGTCGGTTCAAAATAAAACTGCTGCAGATCGGTAAAGGCCATAAAAGAGATCAGGGTAAACAAACAGGAACCCAGACAGACCAGCATATAAGTTCTGACGCCGGCCGGTTTATGCAACTGCTGGCGTTCAATGCCAACTAACCCGCCCAGCACCAGGGCGACGAATAGCCTCAATAACAAATCATATTCGGTCATTGTTTTATTTTTAAATCAATTAAGATATCGTCAATTTTCTTCTGAAGCTCCGCCATTGTCCCGTCATTGACGATGGTGTAATCGGCCAGCTTAAAACAGGCTAGAATCTGCTGACCGTTAGGATCTTCGCTTTTTAATTGTCTGATGTCTTGTTCTTCAAACTCCACCAGAGTCATGGCATCGCCTTGCCGGCTGCGCTGACACACTCTTTTATACCTTAAACCCATTTCTGCGTCCACGGCCATTAAAATGAATTTATCTTTTGTTTTGGCCAGCTCCTCCACTTCGGCGGGATTGCGGATGCTGTCAACTATAGTGTTGGCTTCTTTATTTTTCTGGATTTCCTTTAGCAATATTTTGGCCAAAACGCCCGGGCCCTCTTTGGCTCTAAGCTGATTGCCCATGGCCATCAAATTGGGGATGGTTTCTGTTTTTTTCCGCTTAACCAGTTCATGGCGCAAAACATCGGAGCAGGAATGATAAATAAACCCCTGGCTCTTTAGATATTCAGCCACCGTGCCTTTGCCGGCCGCCATCTTGCCTGTTAAGCCGATAATCATAAATTATCCTTCTAATCTTAATTTAAATTTTGGTACGTATTGAGAATATTTAACTCCGGCTTTATCCAGCAGCTTCCTGGCGGCCACCCAAATATCTTCCTCGTGGTATTTATCGGAAGCATAAAAAATCTCCTTGATGCCGTTTTGAATGATAGTTTTGCAGCACTCGTTGCAAGGGAAAAGAGTGCAATATATTTTACAACCAACAGTGTTTTTATTGGAATTATAAACGGCATTCTCCTCGGAATGCACCACGTAAGCATATTTGGTCTCCAAAAAACCGCCCTCCCGGCCCCAAGGCAGATCTTCGTCTTTAATGCCGCGCGGCCAGCCGTTATAGCCCAGACCCACCACAATGTTGTTTTGATCCACAATCACGGCGCCGGCCTGGGTGGAAGGATCTTTGGAGCGCTGGGCAATTAAAAAGGCCATTTGCATAAAACACTCATCCCAACTGATAAAACCCTGTCGTTTTAACATATTCTTCAGCTGTTAATAGTCTATTTTTAATCAACCACTCAAGATGCCCAAAATTTTTAAAATTGAACGGCTGGTAATTGCTTATATTTTACCAAAATGCCTGGCAACTGACAAATCAAAAAACCTTGTTTTGAGCCTTCTAGGCGACGGCCGTCAAAAAAAACAAGGTTTTGTTACACTAACTATGCGGCAATCTTAATGCCCGGTCCCATACTGGAAGTCAGAGTAATAGATTTAAAATAACTTCCTTTTAACGATTCCGGCTTGGCTTTTTTTACTGCCTCCAGTAAAGTGGCAATATTTTTTTGCAACTGCTCTTCGGTAAAAGAAACCTTTCCCACCATGACGTGCAAATTACCGCTGTCGTCATTCTTAAAATTGATCCGGCCCTGCTTCAGTTCTTCAATGACTTTTTTAACATTCGGTGTAACCGTCCCGGTTTTGGGATTGGGCATCAGGCCTTTCTGACCCAAAATTTTAGCAATGGCCGAAAGGTCTCTCATGATTGCCGGTTCTGCCACCGCCACGGCAAAATCGCACCGGCCGTCATTTTTGATTTTTTCAATCAGCTCTTTACCGCCCACTAAATCGGCGCCGGCGCTTCTGGCTTCTTTTTCCTTTTCGGGAGTGACAAAGGCGGCAACCTTTACTGTTTTACCGGTACCGTGAGGCAGAACGACGGTCGCCCTGACCACCTGATCGCCTTTTTTTGGGTCAATGCCCAGCTTAACATGAACCTCCACCGAGGAATCAAATTTGACATTAGCCGTTTCTTTAAGAAGCTTTAAGGCTTCAGGGAGCGGATAAACCCGATCTCTGTTGATTTTGGCCTTAGCGGCGATAAACCTTTTTGATGATTTTGACATCTTGTTATTCTTTCAAAACGAGGTAGGCCCATTTGCTCAAACCCCTAAAATTAGAGTGAGACAGGGGGCAACCCGCGTGTTAAAGCACGCTCCCTCGATTAATATTCAACTCTTCTTTAATCTGTCAGCTTTGACTTTAATGTAACCGTAGTCAGCTTATTCAATAATTAAGCCCATTTGCCTGGCTGTGCCTTCAATAATCTTCATCGCTCCTTCAATGTCCACCGCATTCAAGTCCGGCATCTTCTTTTCGGCAATGGCCCTGATTTGCGCCTTGGTTATTTTGCCCACTTTATCCGTCAAGGGCTTGCCGGAACCTTTTTGAATACCGGCGGCCTTTTTTAACAGTTCAGCGGCCGGCGGCGTTTTTAACTTAAAATCATAGCTCCGGTCTTTGTAAACAGAAATCTCTACCGGTATCACGTCACCGCCTTTATCTTTGGTGGCTTCGTTGAATTTGGAGCAAAATTCCTGAATGTTAAGTCCGTGCTGGCCTAAGGCCGGCCCGACTGGCGGCGCCGGATTGGCTTGCCCGGCCCTAATTTGTAATTTAATGACAGTTTTTAATTCTTTAGCCATATTATCCTGCTATTATTTATTATAACTTTGTTGACTGTTTAGGGGTGAATAATTCTTAACAATGCAGTTTCATTAAGTGATGACTAGATTTATTAAGAGTTAAATCTTTTTAACTTGCAAAAAATCCAGTTCTACCGGCGTTTCTCTGCCAAACATAGAAACCAGAACTTTAATCTTGCCTTTGGCCTCGTCCACTTCCGAAACTTTGCCTTCGAAATCCTTAAATGGCCCGTCAATGATTTTAACGGGCGTGCCCACGGAAACATCAACCTTGTAAGTCGGCTCCTCAACGCCCATGCGGCGCTGCAGCTCTTTGATTTCTTCTTCCGAAACGGGCGTGGGCGTGGTGCCAGATCCGATAAAGCCGGTAACGTTGGGGGTATTTCTGACCACGTACCAGGATTCGTCGGTAACGATCATGTTAATCAGAACGTAACCGGGGAAAATTTTCTCCCTGACCGTTGTCCTTTTGCCGTTCTTGATTTTAATCTTTGTTTCCATCGGCACCAGCACATCAAAAATTTTATCCTCCATGTCCATAGATTCTATCCGCTGTTTCATATTCCTGGCGACGTTTTCTTCATAACCAGAATAAGTATGAATCACATACCAGCGTTTGCCTTGTTGTAAAGTTTGCTTAGGCATAAAACGTCATCTGATAAAAAGCTTCAGCAACAGATTCAAACCATAATCTACCAGGCCTAAAAAAGCGGCTACGGCCAAAGAAATACCAATCACCATCAGGGTGTGATTGCGGGTTTCTTTTTTTGACGGCCAAACCACTTTTTTTAGCTCGGCGCGGCTGTCTTGAATGTATTGGGCTAATTTATTCATAACTCCCTTAAAATTAGGTCTTAAAAACGGCCTGCTAGGCCAATTAAGATCAAATATAGCAAAAAACATTTTTTTTGGCAAGGGCTTAAAGTTATCCACAGATTACCTATTGATTATCATATTTTATATGCTATTATTTAGATAGTTATCTAAATATCTAAACTATATGACTCCGTTATCTCTAACCTTTAAAGCATTAGCCGATCCAACCAGGCGAAAAATTTTGGAGTTGCTAAGAAAAAGGGCTATGGCGGCCGGGGAAATCGCCGGGCATTTTAATATCACTCTCCCCTCGCTGACCCATCATTTTAACCTGCTGAAGTCAGCCGATTTAATCAGCCAAGAACGCCGCGGCCAGCAAATTATTTATTCATTGAATTTAAGCGTGATGGAAGAACTGCTGGAAGGATATTTTAAAATCTTCCGCCAAAAAAACGGCCAAGATTCTTAGGTAAAAATATTGAACTCTGAATAATTAATCTACAATGATATGAAATCTAAAATGAAAACAGAAATTTTGCCACTGCTGATTATCGTTATTGCGATAATCTTGGGATTTTACTTTTATTCAGTTTTTCCAGACCAAGTGCCGTTGCATTGGAACGTTTACGGCCAAGTTGACAGCTGGGGCTCGCGTTTGCAAGGCGCCATTATCGGCCCGGCAATACTTACCGGCATCTATCTGTTATTTTTATTGATTCCGCTCATTGACCCGAAAAAAGAAAAATACGACCAGTTTGCCAAAACTTACCTGGCGATCCGCCTGCTGCTGATGCTGGTTATTTTTGGCGTCTTTTTAATCGCTGCTTTAGCCGGTTTGGGCTATAAAGTTAGAATTGAGGTTTGGATCCCCGTTTTAATCGGTTTGCTCTTTATTTTTCTGGGTAATTATATGGGCAAAATAAAATCCAATTGGTTTATCGGCATCCGCACGCCTTGGACTTTGTCAAACGACGAAGTCTGGGATAAAACTCACCGCTTGGGCGGCAAGCTCTTTATGCTGCTCGGCTTATTTATGCTGACCGCCCCCATCCTGCCCGGCCAATTCATTTTTTTGGGCATGATCATTCTGATTATTGTTCTGACGGCTGTTACGACGATTTATTCTTACGTTTTGTTTAAAAAATACAAAAAAAATGAACCTGGCATCGCAGAACGGTCCGATACTTAGCCGCTCGGTCCGCCTGATGCATTATAACAAAAAGCAACCCAGCATCTGGGCTTAATCCTGTATAGCTATTTACGTACTAATCACGAACCGGTCGCGAACCTGTTAGTCAAATTAACAACGCGAGCGACTCACGATACACGATACACGACTTACTAAATTATATCTTTCTTCTTGAGCCAAATAAAAATCGCAATAATAATGGCTCCCAGACCGCCAAAAATCCACCAGACCAAGATTTCATTATGCATTAAAGGCAAACTTCGCAAATTCATGCCGTACAGGCCGGTAAACAACGTTAACGGCAGTAAAGAAACGGAGAAGATAGTCAAAATCCTCATCACCCGGTTTAACCGATGTCGGGTTAAAGATTCGTTGGTTTCGTTCAGGCCGTCAATTAGATCTTTGTGATTGTTAAGAAGGTTATAAATTCTTTCAATATAGTCGGCAATGTCGTCAAAATATATTTGGTCATCGCCGTTGATATATTCTTTTTTTAAATTTACCAAGGTTCTAATGACAAAACGCTGCGGGTCAATAATGCTTCTAAAGGATAAAACATTCCTCCGGGCCTGGGCTAAATCCTTAACGGCTTGACGCGTTGATTCTTCATAAACTTCCGCCTCAATTCTGGTGATTTCTTTGTCTAGCCAATCAATCATGGTAAAAGAGGAACGGTACAGCTCCTCTAAAATATGATAGAGCAAAAAAGTGGCTTTGCCTTGAAAAATCTCGTGCTGCAATCTTTTATTACCGGAAACGCGGTAAAAATAATTATTCAAAGTTCTATTCTTCTTTTTTTGTATCGTGATGACATAGTCTTTGCCGAAAAAAATGTCCAGCTCGTGACTGCCAATTAGATTAGAATCTTTGTAAGTAACGGGAAACCGCAGAATGATGAAAGCATAAGACGGATAGATATCAATTTTAGAACGTTGGGCCTCGCCACGGATGTCTTTAATGTCCAGCGGGTGAAAATGATAATTATCGGCCAGGTATTTCAAATCCTCTTCGTTAATATCAACGATATTCAACCAAGTGATATCGTTGGATTTTTTTATCTTGAGCGCCATATGTTTTAAGAGATAGTTACAAAACTATTTCTAAATATCCAAATTCTTAACGGATGTGGCGTGGGTCTGAATAAACCGCTTGCGGTGCACCACGTCGGAACCCATCAGTATTTCAAAAGTTTCGCTGGCTTTAGCCATATCTTCCACGCTAACCTTTTTCATGGTCCGGGTTTCTGGATTCATGGTAGTGTCCCAAAGCTGAATAGGATTCATCTCGCCCAAACCTTTATAACGCTGGATATTTAACTTGCCGATTTTGGCCTCCGGCTGTTCGCCCTCGGTGCTACTGCCTTCCGATTCTTCCGCAAAAATACTGATTAGTTCGCCGCCGCCCAGCTTTTTTTTCAGTTGTTCCAGTTCATTGTCGGTGTAAGCGTAATGAATCTCCTTGCCTTTTTTAATACTATACAAAGGCGGCTTGGCAATATATAAATGACCTTGTTCAACCAGATCCGGAAAATAGCGGTAAAACAAAGTCAACAGCAGAGTGCGGATATGGGCGCCGTCAACGTCGGCGTCTGTCATAATGACAATGCGATCGTAACGCAATTTGCTGATGTCAAAACCCTCGCCGATATTGGTGCCTAAAGCTAAAATCAGAGATTTAATCTCGTTATTAGCCAGCATCTTATCCAACCGGGCCTTTTCCACATTCAGAATCTTGCCTCGCAAAGGCAGAATGGCCTGGAATCTGCGATCCCGGCCCTGCTTGGCGCTGCCGCCGGCGCTGTCGCCCTCAACGATATACAGTTCACTTTCCAAGGGCTCTCGGCTGGAACAGTCGGCCAATTTGCCGGGCAGGGTTAAACCGTCCAACACCCCTTTGCGCAGTACCGATTCCCGAGCCGTACGAGCCGCCACTCTGGCCTGTTGGGCCAGTAAACACTTGCTTAAAATTTCTTTGGCGTCTCTGGGATTTTCTTCCAAAAAAGCGGCGAAGTAATCACCGAAAATGTTTTCCACCACTGTTCTGACTTCAGCATTACCCAGCTTGGCTTTGGTCTGACCCTCAAACTGCGGATCTCTTAATTTAACGGAGATGACGGCCGTCAGCCCTTCCCGGACATCTTCGCCCGAGAGGTTATCATCGTTTTCCTTGATAAAATTGTTTTTTCGGGAGTAATTATTAAGCGCTCTAGTTAAGGCAGAACGAAAACCAACCAAATGCATGCCCCCTTCAATGGTATAGATATTATTGGCAAAAGAGTAAATTTGTTCGTGATATTCATCGCGGTACTGCAAAGCCACTTCCACTTGAACCCCTTCTTGTTCTTTTTCAATATAAAAAACTTTTTCTTGCTTTACCTCGTTATTTAAATTCAGATGACGGACATAAGAAGCGATTCCGCCCTCAAAATAAAAAACATAAGATTTGACCTGACCGGCGATTCTTTCGTCTTTAACCGATATCTTGATGCCTTTGGTTAAATAGGCCTGTTGCCGCAGATGATCCAGAATCTGCTGCCAGTTGTAATCCAAAACCGTAAAAATCTCCGGATCGGGCTGCCAAGTTTGAGTGGTGCCGGTGGTTTTAGCCGGGCCGATGGACTTGAGTTTGGCTTTAGTTTTGCCTCTTACGTATTCCTGAACCCAAATTTTGCCCTCTCTTCTGACTTCGGTCCGCATCCAAACAGACAGGGCGTTAACTACCGAAATGCCCACTCCATGCAATCCGCCGGACACCTTGTAGCCGCTATCGCCAAATTTGCCGCCGGCATGCAACCTGGTCATCACTGTTTCCAAAGCCGAAAGCTTTGTTAAGGGATGTTTATCCACTGGAATACCCCGGCCATTATCGGCCACCATCACTTTGCTGTCAGAAAGTAAAGTAACCGAAACTTCATTGGCGTATCCGGCCATCGCTTCGTCGATGCCGTTATCAACCGCTTCCCAAACTAAATGATGCAAACCCTCTTCAGCGGTATTGCCAATATACATTCCCGGCCGTTTTCTTACCGGTTCCAAACCCTCTAAGACAGTGATCTGTTTAGCGGTGTATTCCGATTTTTTGGCTGCAGTTTTAATGCCGGATAAAGCTCTTTTTTGCAACTCAATAGTCATAAAAAATGATTGAAATAAAAATATAGCCTACTAAGCTATCTTTTAGCTTAAATTAGCCCCAATGTGGCCTATATAAAAGCCTTAATATCTGTGACAATCATAGCATATTTTGGCTGAAAAAGCAAACCATTTTTATGAACTTGTTTTGAGCGTTAATCTATGCTAAAATTAGAGCAATATGTCTAAAGTGGTAGCTGATAACTGGCTTTTTTCTTTAAGCGAATGGTATAGCAAAATTGACCATCAGAAAACGGAATTTATCCGCAAAGAAGACAACGAAAAACGAGATCGTTTAGAAATTCTCCATCAAGAAATAGGCCTGCCTTACGACCGGCCCGATAGATTCCCGGCTCAAGCCGTCAAAGAAAGAAGCGCTCAATTTCTCAATTACTTGCAAAAAAACGCCAGGCGGCTTTGTGCTTTTAGGTTGGTGCCAAAAGAAAGGTATCTGCCTAAGCTTAGATTAAGGGGCAAAAGCGTGGCCGAAGCGCTGGAATGGTTTGACAATCAATCAATTGATTTTAATAATTACACGCTGGAAATAGTGCCGCATACGGAAAATACTCTTTGGTCTTCCATTTTTATCATTACTAAAAAAGGCGTTGTTGGAGAAATTATCACCGGCGGCCACAGTCAGCTGACTTTAGGCCAGGCCGAAAATGAGCCTTTGTTTTTTAAATTTGATTTTAAGAACTGGGATTTTTCTCAAAGCCAGTTAGCAGCGGAAAATGAAATAAAAAGAGCCTTAAAACTGTTGCAGATAGAAAATCCGGCCAAGCAGAAAAAATTATTCCAAAAGCTGAACGCCAAGTTTATTAATAACTATCTGGCGGGATATTTTGAATTTGTGACCTGGCCGGATAACCAAATGTATTTCATTGATTACAACCGGCTCATTGCTGACTTAATTGATTTTAACGATTTCATCGTTTTATCCCATGCTAAAGGCTTGAGAGGCATCTTTAACAAAAAAGAAAAGGTGGTCGGCCGGGTCATGCTGGTAGAACCCAGCCAAAATATCCAGAACGATATCGCGCCGGGCAGTATCTTAATTTGCCAGGAAGTCTCGCCGCAGCACTTACCCATGATGAAAAAGCTTTCCGCCATCATTTCTCAAAAAGGCGGGCTGCTTTCTCATGCAGCCATTGTCGCGCGGGAACTGGGCGTGCCCTATATTGTAGCCGACAAAAAAATTACCAAAATCTTAAAGCATGGTGATAAAATTGAGATCGATCTGGCCCGAGGGATAATTAAAATTATCTAAATAATATGAAGTATAACAAGCTGGTCAGGGATAAAATTCCGGCCATCATCAAACAAAACGGTGATTTACCCGTAATACACATAGCCAACAATAAAGAATATTATCAAAAACTCAAAGAAAAAATCAAAGAAGAGGTGGCTGAATTTATAAAAACAGATGACACTGAAGAGCTGGCCGATATTTTGGAAGTGGTTTATGCGATTGGCGATTATAAAAAATTCAGCCCGCTCAAATTAGCTAGGTTAAGAAAGATTAAACTTAGAAAAAGAGGCGGCTTTAAAAAGAAAATAATTCTAGAAGAAACTAAAACTCACCCTAAATAGCGGGTAAGGCAAACTGATTATGAGAGTGGTTTGAGTCAAACTGCCGGAATCAATTATTTTTCGTAAGCCGAGTATGTGTCCGATTCCCCGGTGGCGGAAACTTCATGCTTAACGGGCTGGTCTGCGCCATCAGCTGATTGAGTGCGGCTAGTAATGTCAGCCGGCTCTTTTTTATTTTTAACTTGATTGTTTCTGCTTTTCTCAAACATCGTATAACGAGATCCGGCTTCTTCCAGCTCTATTTCTATTCCGCCGACTAACGCTGCCGTCGCATTGTATAGCCAAGCGATAATTGCGCCAATGAAAAAATTAATGGCCGCAATAATTAAAGCAAATAAAAAAGTGGCGATAATATTGGTGCCTAAACCCAAAAAATCAAATCGTCCAAAGCCGCGAACCGAGCTAATCATGCTGGAATCGCCAACAATGACCGAGCCGAAGACAATGACCACCAAAACCACCGCTAAGTAAAGACCGCCGGTCACAATGGCAAAAATCTTGGCGATCGAAAGAACTTTTATCTTTTTTATAACTTTCATAAGTTATCTCCTCCAACCGGCCGTTGCCAAAATATTAACGGACCACGGCTTTGTATTTTTTAATTAATAAGTTGACGATCTTTTGGCGTAAGCCCTCGGCTTCTGCGGCCACCAAGGTTCGCTCCGGGCTCTGAAAATAAACATGAAAGGCCAAAGACTTTTGATCGGGGCCAAAACTTTTCATCTCGTAAACGTCAAACAGCTCCACTTTTTTAACCAGCGGGCTGGTTTCTGAGACTTCTTTTTTAATTTCTTCCCATAAAACAGTCTTAGGCAAGGCCAGAGCAATATCGTAGATAATCCCGGGATATTTAGGTAGCGTCTGATACTGCTTTTTATCCTGAGTATATTTTACCAATTCGTTGAAATTTAATTCCCACACCGCCGCTTGGCCATTGATTGAAAGCTCGTCCAGCAGACGCTGATTAAGAAGCCCCAGATAACCAATTGCTTGCTGACCGGCTCTAACCTCTAAAAAGGCGCCTCGGCCCCCTCTAGCTGAGCTGTCACGGCGATGCCTCGGCCCAAGGGCCTCGGTCTGATGAGCGCCGGGCCCGAAAGCCAGCCAAGGCAGGCTGCTTTGAGAGCATGTAAATTCGTAACTGATTTCCAAATTTTCTAAGATTGCTTCAACCAGACCTTTGACTCGGTAAAAAACTTCTGCCTTTTCTTTATTGTAAACTAAACCGGCTAAATATTTATCCTGCTTGGGCAGAAACTCCTGACGCTTATTGTTAAAACGGTAATGGCCGGTTTGATTTGCATAGACCCGGCCAATCTCAAAAATATTAAACCGATCGTAAAAACGCACGTTGTCCGACAAATTCTGGAGCAAATTTTCCAATAAGTTCCCCCGCAAATATTGCTGCTCTTCGGAAAAACTGTTAAGCAGTTCCAAATGGTCTTCTATCTTTAAACCCAACAGGTTGATTTTTTTTAGCGAAGTAAAAGAATGGTTAGCCACCTCGGTCACGCCCAAGCCCTTAGTCAAAAGATTTTTGACCCGTCTTTCAACGGCCAGTTCTTCGTTGATGGCGGGCGGAGTCATCGGCACCGTGGGCATGGCCTGGGCAATGTTACTATAACCGTAAATCCTGGCCACTTCCTCAACCAAATCTTCGGGCGAAGCAATGTCTTTAGCCACTCTAAAGGAGGGAGGGGTAACTATCAAATTGTCCTTTTTTTCCTGAACGACAAAAGATAAACTCTCTAAGATATTGATAACTTCCTTTTTTGGAATGGCCAGCCCGATTTTCTTATGCAAAAAATCCAGCGGCAGTTCAATGGTCCGCGGCTCCAATGTTTCATAATTGACATCAACGATTTTACTGATAACTTTAGCGGCCGGAATTAATTCTTTTATTAAAGTAACCAGGCGCATTAACCCCAGTTCAACCAAAGTCGGGTCCAAACTTTTTTCAAATCGGGCGGCCGCTTCGGTTCTTAAACCCAGCTGATTGGCCGTTTTCCTGATGCTGGTCGGGTTAAAATTGGCCAGCTCTAAAATAATTTCGCTGGTACTTTCGTTGATCTGGGAATTCTGGCCGCCGATAATGCCGGCCAGATCCACCGGGCGCTCTGAATCGCAAACTAAACACATCGCCACCGAGAGTCTTCTGGCCACGCCGTCTAAACCAATAAATTTTTCATTGCTATGAGCCCGCCGGACAATAATCGCATCGCCAATTATGGCTTTTCTGTCAAAAGCATGCGACGGCCGCCCTAGCTCCAGCATAACGTAATTAGTAATATCCACGACGTTATTGACGGGACGGACCCCGACTGAAGTCAAAAGCCGCCTTAGCCAAAACGGCGAAGGTTCTATGCTGATACCCCCTAACACCAAGCCAAGATACCGGGAACAGTTATCTTTATCTTCAATGGTTATTTTTAAATCTACCTGATTATCTTGGCTGATTTTTTCGGTTTTTAAATCCTTAAGCTTTTTATTTAGCAGTGACGCTACTTCCCGCGCTAAGCCGTAATGACCCCACAAATCCGGCCGGTGAGTGATAGACTTGTTGTCAATATCAAAAATTATATCATCAAGGCTCAATATATCTTTGACCAAGCTGCCGATGGTGGTTTCTTTTGGGAAACGGGTTAAAACCTCCTGCCCCTCGGCCATTAATTCGCTGTCCAGGCAGAGCATGCCTTGCGATTGAATGCCACGGATCATCTTCGTCTCTACCAAGGCTCCGCTGGGCAAAGTAGTCGGCGCTATTGCCACCGGCACTAGATCTCCCTCCTCAACATTAGCCATCTGTCCAAAAACCACCTGCAGCTTCTGTTTTTTAATATCAATTTCGGCCACCGAAAGCTTATCGGCGCTAGGGTGCTTGGTTATTTTGGCCACCCGGCCCACCACCACATCCTGCAAACAGTTGCCTAAATCAACCACCGCCTCTACCTCCACCGTGGACAAAGACAGCTTTAGAGCCAGCTCTTTGGGATCAAGATCCGCTGGAATGTCTACGTATTGTTTTAGCCAATTTAACGAAATCTTCATATTTGCTTGTAGTTAAATCGTATATCGTGTGTCGTGTATCGTATGTCGTGTATCGTGTATCCTGTATCGTGTGTGAACCCTGGTACACGATACAGGATACAGGAACCTAGAACTGTTCCAAGAATCTCAAATCACCGGAGAGAAACAGCCGAATATCATCAATACCATATTTAAGCATGGCCAGACGCGTTAACCCTAAACCAAAAGCAAAGCCCGACCACTCCTTCGGATCCAAACCGCCAGCCCGCAAAACATGGGGATGGACCAGACCGCTGCCGATCATCTCTACCCAGCCAGTCTGTTTGCAAATGTTACAGCCCTTGCCGTCACATATTAAACAACTAACATCAACTTCAAAACCCGGTTCCACAAACGGGAAATAGCCCGGCCGCAAACGGACGGCCACTTCTTTTTTAAAAATGCTCTTGAGCATGGCTTGCATCACGGCCACTAAATGGCTGATGGAAATATCTTTATCTATCATCAAGCCCTCCAGCTGATAAAAAGCGGTGTCGTGCGAGGCGTTAACGGCCTCGTTTCTAAAACACCGCCCCGGAAAAATGACTCTTAAAGGCGCGCCGAACTTTTCCATAGCTCTCACCTGCTGGTTAGAAGTATGAGTCCTCATGACTAATCCTTTTTTGTTTTTTAGGTAAAAGGTATCTTGTAAATCCCGGGCGGGGTGGGTGGCCGGGATATTCAAAACTTCAAAATTATAATACTCCGATTCTAATTCCGGTCCATCCATAACCATAAAACCCATGCTGACAAAAATGTCCTCCAGCTGCTGCTGAATGATGGTTTGCGGATGGAGATGGCCCTGCTTGAATTTTTGGCCGGGTAAAGTCAGATCAAAAAAATCTTCCTTTAGACCATGTTGCCGTTGTTTTAATTCAAATTCCAGGTTTTTGAGAGTCGCCGCCAATTCCTGTTTGATTTCGTTAGCCAGACGGCCAACTTTGGGTCTTTGTTCGGCTGACAAATCTTTAACCTGCCTTAACACTTTAGTTAACTCGCCTTTTCTGCCCAAATATTTAACTCCTAGAACTTGCAGTTCTTTAAGCAGGCTGGAATTTTTAAATTCTTGCAAAGCCTGTTCTTTTAGTTGTTTTAATTTATTTATCATAAATTGCCTTCGTGTTTTTCTGGAGGATTAACAGAATTAAAATAATTCCTTTTTAAGGAAACAAACAGAAATTCTAAGGCCGTCACCAAAGCCACTAAAACTAAAGCATTCACCCAGGTCAATAATCTATTACCCTGTAAAAACAACGAGCCGGTAAAAACCAGGGCAAAAAAAACAGCCTGCCTAAAAGAAATCGTCACCTCGTCGGACTTGGAATACTTTCTGGTAAATAACCATCTGAATAAATAGCCAAGGAGCGATAAAGTGCCGGTGAGCGCAAAAAAAAGACTTAAGTAGAGCAGGGCAAAGCCCAAGACGCTCGTCAGTTGAGGATTAATAAAGAATAGCACCAGAAACCACCCGCCCCAGCTGATGAGAGTACAAATAATCATTAAAACAACAAATTGCTTTGTGGTCATAGTTTAAGGAAATTTGACTATATTTTACCAATTATCAAAGCTTATGGCAAATGTTCCCAAATATTTTCACAGTTCTATCGGGTATACCTAGTCAAATGGAACAGGCTTTAATGTTTTAATTAAGTAATCATTGGGTGAAAAGAAGATTTCTGGTGAGGAAAATCTGAGGCAGAATTCACTCACATATTCTGGTAGGTATTTAGGGG
>Ga0210057_1006528_pt1 | contig 14451 bp, 17 predicted proteins | sample CryGeyCG2114_010_2_FD_183968 | JGI IMG/M metagenome (GOLD analysis project Ga0210057, IMG submission 183968) | Groundwater microbial communities from aquifer - Crystal Geyser CG10_big_fil_rev_8/21/14_0.10 (SPAdes) (version 2) | ecosystem: Environmental > Aquatic > Deep subsurface > Groundwater ... | reverse complement strand
AAAATTCTGCAGAGACCATCACGAATTCAGAATGAGATATAATCATTTCAGACCTCATACAAGTCTCGAGGGAAAAACACCTGCAGAAATTTATTTCGGGGGGTGACAAATGTCATGAACCTATACATGGGTGAATAAATAGTTGAAGTTGATAAATTATTAACTAAGAATTAACAGTTTGTTAACATTATCTGGAAGATGGTCTATGCCTTCAAATTCTTTAACAACAACTGATTTTATCTTTTTTTTAATTTCTGTTTTTACATGGGTTATAGTCATTTCGTTTAATCCTTCAATGCTCTCGCAATCATCCTCTACAAGAATATCTGGTGTAACTCTTTTTGGGACATCTTTGTATTCTTCATCTTCTAACCTGAATAATAATTTTCCTTTTGGAAATTTATATTTTTTAAGAACAGATTTAATCTCTTTAATTTCTTTCTCTTTTCTCCTTGAGGTTAAATATAAAATTTCAGCTTTTTGGTTTTTTCCATTTATTCATCTTATCAACTGCGTTTTTAATTGGAATGTAAGAAATGTAGTCTTTAACAGAAGGTTCTTTTCTCCTGTTTTGTTCAACTATTTCTTCTCTTTTTCGGTTCTTAGCAGTTTTATGCATGATAATGGTTCCCTCTGTAAAAACCATGATTTTCATAAATAAAATAAGATTGTATTCTTTATAGATTTTTTCTCAATAATCTAATTATCTAAATCTCCCTCTTCCAAAACTTCTTTTGGGATTGCCTCTTCTCCTTGAACTTCTTTGATTATTTCCTCTTCCGAAACTTCTTTTCTTTCCAAATCTTTCACGCGCTCCTTCTTTCTTATTTCCAAATCTTCTGTGTTCTCTTTCTCCATCTTCTCTTCTAAAACCCATGTTCCTTTTTGGTTTAGAAACTTCAACAAAAAATGTTTCAAACTTAGGCAGTTGTATCTGCTCGATATCCAAGGAAGAATCATTTTTTATTCTTCTAAAATTCTCATAATCTCTGTCAGATAAAAGAGTTATGGCTTTTCCGTCCTTGCCTGCCCTCGCTGTTCTTCCAATTCTATGAATATAGTCTATATTTGTTTTAGGAGAATCATAATTATAAATATGAGAAACATTTTTTATATCCAGGCCTCTGGCTGCGACGTCAGTACAAACCAAAATAAATTTCTCGCTTTTATGAAAATGTTCCAGTACTCTTTTTCTTTGGTTCTGGTTCAATCCTCCATGCAAAGTTAATGCATCAAATCCATATCTTTTTAGATTCTCTCCGATTAAATCTACAGTTCTTTTTGTATTGCAAAAAACCATTGCTAGTTTTGAATCTTCATTTTTAAGAAGATGGGCTAATAACGAAAATTTCTTTTTTTGAGGAATGTCATAAAAAACTTGTTTCAATTTAGAAGGATCAACATAAGACTCAGCAGAGACAGGGACAGGATTAACCATATATTTCTTTGCTATGCTCGTTATTTCATTTGAGATAGTTGCGGAAAATAATAAAGTTTGCCTGTTTTTTGGGCAGTGATAAATTATGTCTGCCACATCTTTGATAAATCCCATATCAAGCATTCTATCTGCCTCGTCTAAAACCAGGATTTTTATTTTTGAAAGGTCAATTGTTTTTCTTGAGAGATGATCGAGAATTCTCCCAGGAGTTCCTATAACTATTTCTGCTTTTTCCAAATCTTCAATTTGTGGACTCAAAGAAACACCGCCGTAAATTGTAATAATTCTTAGAGGTTTGTATTTTGAGAAAGTTTTAAAAGATTTTAAAATTTGTTCTGCTAAATCTCTCGTTGGAGTCAATATCAATGCCTGCAATCCTTTTCTTATCTTCATTTTTTCAATAATCGGAAATCCAAAAGCCAGTGTTTTCCCAGAACCAGTTGCACTTTTTGCTATCACATCTTTCCCAGCGACAGCTAAAGGAATTACTTTTTCCTGAATTTCAGTGAGCTCATCAAAACCAATTTCCTCAAAAATTCTCAACAAATTCTTGTCTAATCCTAGTTCATTAAAATTTTTCATTTTAAAAATAAATATCTATTAAAAATTTATTTACCTTTTAAGCTTATGCAAAACCATAAATCTTAATTTTGCTTCATTTTTTAAACTTGAAAAACCTTTGATTATCATGGCAGGAAAAAAATCTCCGCACAGAAGAGAAGCAAAAGCAGAGCAGAGCCACAATAAACACAGAAGGAAATATCCAGATATAGCAATGCAGGTGATTTTAGATTCTGATATAATATTAGAAATTCTCGACGCGAGATTCTGGAAAGAAACAAGAAATTCTGAACTTGAAGATGAAATTAAAAAGCAAGGGAAAGAAATAGTTTTTGTACTGAATAAATCAGATTTGATTGACAAGAAAAAATTAACAAAAGAAATGAGTGAAAATTCCATTTACCCTTTTGTTTTTGTTTCATGCAAAAGCAGAAGAGGCTTGTCGAATTTATTGACGAGGATAAAAATAGACGCGAAAAAAATCGACAAGGATAAAATTAATTTCGGCGTGATTGGTTATCCTAATACAGGAAAATCGTCGATAATTAATCTTCTAAAAGGAACTTCTGTAGCAAGAGTTGCTTCTGAGGCGGGGTTTACAAAAGGAATGCAGAAAGTAAAGATTTCTGAAAAAATATATTTAATTGACACGCCGGGTGTTATTCCGTCGTCAGAGGATTCAAACATAAGAGAAAAAGATTTATTCAAGCACGCACGAATCAATGTAGTAAGGTGGGATAAAATTAGAGACCCAGAAGCAGTTGTTCATGAGTTAATGCAAAACAACCCAGGAATGTTTGAGAGATTTTACAATATAAATGCCGAGGGAGATTCTGAAATCTTAATCGAGGAACTCGGAAGAAAAAAAGCTTTTCTTGTAAAAGGAAATGAAACAGACAGAGACAGAACTTCAAGGCTAATAATAAAAGATTTTCAGGAAGGGAAGGTTAATATTTAATTTCAACCCCAATCTTCTCAAATTCTTCTTTAATGCTTTTAATAATGTCTTCTTTGCTTGAATTCAATTTTTCGCGTCTTTTTTCTTCTTTGGTTTTTAGATTCTTTAAATTATCTATTTCTGTAATTATCCTGATTATTTTAGAATGTAATTCCTGTGTTTTATCTTTATTTTTTTCAATTTCATTTTTATTTTCAATTATCTCTTTTTTCTGTTTATAGATTTGATTTATTTTATCAGAAATCTCTTCGGTGTTCAATTTAGCTTGATTTAACAAATTTAAAATATCTGTTCCATTATCTTTCTGGAAGTTTGCCTGAAAGTTTTCTTTATAAGAATTTACAATTTTCATTTCCTTTTCAAAAATATGGTAAAAACTACCTAAAGATTTAAAGTCAATAATCTGTCTTAAACTGATAAAATCTTTTTCCAAATCTTCCTCGATAAATTTAAGCTTTTTCAACCTCTCTAAATATTCCAAATAATCAGGACTTTTTTTGATTTCTTCAATCTCCTCGAGAATTTTTTTGTTTTCTTCTTCTTTGTCTGTTATTTTTTTAGCCAGAGAAATCATTGTTTCATTAACTATCTTAAAGTCTTTTTCTGTTTCCTCAAATTGTTTTAATTTTATTTTAATAAGAGAAACTACTTTAGAAGAATTCACAATGTTTTCATTTTCATCAAAAACTTTTATTAAGTCCTTGGAAAAAGCTTTTATTCCATCCCTTATGCTTTCCATTTCTTTTCCAATTAAAATAGTTGCTCTTTCATAACTCATACGTGAAGTTTTATTGAAATCTGAGAAAATCTTATTTACATTACTAATCAGTTTTTCAAGTTTGTCTTGCTGTAAATTATCGAGGTTTTTTATAAACAGCTCTACAAACTCAATGTACTTTTTCCTGCCTTCTTCTGTAATTGACTTGATTTTGTCTTCTTGTTTTTTTGAATTAATATCAACATTTTTCAAGATGTTTATTTTTTCTTTAATTTCATTTATAGAAACATTAATCCTGTCTTTAACCAAAGTAAAGGCTTCCTCCTGTTTGATTTCGGTTTCTTTTGTTTTGTTTTCAATCCAGTTTCCAATATCAGTGAAGGCTATTTTTTCTTTTCCAGTTTCTTCTGATTTTTTGTCTGTGATTATTTTTTTAAGAAAATCAAATATTCCCATAAAATATACAAGGGGTTTGATTTAAAAAAACTTTGTGATTTGATTTTTTGTTCCAATTGGTTTCGTAATTTCCATTTGCGTCCCCGAATAACTTTTTCGGGTATATAAAGATTCTTATTGAGCTTTTGCTGTCGGTGACTCAGTCAAAAGCTTTAAAAAAGGATTATTCTTTTGTTTTTCACTTAAATAGGTGCGAGGTTAAATGGCAAATAAAAAAACAAACGAGCCTGAAGAAGATGAGGACTCCTCTGAGAATTCAGATGAAGAATCTGAAGATGTAATTGAAGATTCAGATGACGATTCTGGAGAAGGAGCTTCAAAAAGTTCTTGGGATGACGACGAGTTTTAATTTCCCTAGAAGCGTCAGTTTAGATTTCTTTTTTCTTTTTTATTAACATTTAAATATCTTATTTGCGATTATATTTTATGAGAGTGAATTTTTTTTTGGGTTTTTTGTTTATTCTTTTATCATTTGGGCTTCTTGCATTTTACTGGTTTTTCCCATTTGGAGTTCATGAGTTTGAAATACACGGGCCAAAACATTCAAATTTTAGTTTAAACGGGACAGAGGGAATGCAATTTTATGACAACATGAGGTATCCTTCGTCGAGGATTTCGTACAGGATTGATGAATGCACACTGCAAAAAAAACAGGACATGGAAATGGCTTTTGAAATTTTGTCGAACAAAACGATTTTAGGTTTTTATCCTGTTAATTCAGAAGAAGAAATTTCTGTTACATGCAATAGTAAAAATAAAATTGAAAGCGGAATGTTTATTGCAGGCGAAGGCGGGCCGGTAAATATAACAAAGACCGACAATTTCAATGTTATCTTGAATGGAAAGATTTTGCTGATAAGGTCGTCGGAATGTGCAACCCCCAATATTGGTTTGCATGAACTCTTGCATGCTTTGGGTTTTAATCATTCTTCAAATCCAAACAACATAATGTATAGCATCAGTAATTGCGAGCAGACTCTTGGAGAAGATGTTTTTATTTTGATAAATAAATTATATTCTTATCCAAGCGAGCCTGATCTCTCTTTTGAAAATGTTTCTGCAGTTATGAACGGGAGATATCTTGATGTTAATTTTAGCGTGAGGAACAACGGGCTGAAAAAATCAGAGGAAGCTAAGATTATAATTTATGCAGATGGTTCTGATGTAAAAGAAGTTGAACTGAGCAGTTTGGAAGTTGGTTATGGCAGGGCAATCACAATACAGAATATCTGGGTCAAGAAAATGAGTGTTAATGAACTGGAATTTTTTATAGAAACATCTTTTAAAGAATTAGAAAAAGAAAATAATAAAATAATATTAAAGATAAAAAAGAATTAGTCAAGATCAAGATCGTCTATATATTCGTCAAATTCAGCAGACGGCTCTTCAAACTCTTCTGGGTTTTCTAGTTCTTCCTCCATTTTGTTTTTTTGAAATGAACCTTTTTGATTCATTTATCAACCTCGTTTTTATGATTTTCTAAACTTTAAGGAGTTTTTAAATATTTCTATAGAGGAGAATCTATGAGTTTTATACAAAAACACCGAAGAAAATATAAATAGGCGGTTCTTCTTCTTGTTATGGATGAAACAATCTCGGGGCTGATGTCCAAAGAGCATGCAAGAATAATCAAGCTTTTGTATGATTTTGAAACCGCGTTCCAAGAAGATTTTGCCTACGGATTTCCGCAATCAAAAGAACTTTTTAATTGTTTTAAATGGAACCTTGAAAAACATTTTTTTGTCGAGGAGAAAGCGATTTTTGAAATGTCAGAGAAGATAAGCGGGGAAGGTGTTTCAGATACTTTTGAATTAATGAAAGAGCACGGCGAGATGATTGAGCTTATGAATGATATAGATGACGGGCTTGACGAAAATGTCAGGGTTGACTTGTCTAAACTGAAAAATATTTTGATGAAGCACCACATATTTGAAGACGACACATTTTATCCAAACCTCGACGACATGTTAAGTCCGAAACAAAAACACGAGCTTTCTGAAAGAATCAGGGAAATTGTGAGAGGGTGAGGGGTTTTATTTTGAGAAAAAGAAATAAAAGGGAAGAAACCTAGATTATAATATGCCAGAGGTAATATTCAAATTTAATAAGGAAAAAAATTTGTGGAATATATGGGATACTTGTAATTTTAAATCTGAGTGGTCAGATGATCTTACAAAAGGCATCCCCCCTGAATTAATCTTACTATGTAAAGGAAAAAAATTTAAGGATGTTAAAGATAAGTTGAAAAAATATCAGAAAAAGATGCATTCTTCAAAATTAATTCCTGTTGTAGCGAAGGCGTTTGATGAATCCTGGAAAAGTATAAATGATGAATTTTTTAAAAGACTTGAAAAAATAATGAAAAAACCTTTTTGTTGTGATAAAATCACTGCTTATTTAACAAGCGTTGGGAGATGCCCTTATAATTATAAAAAAGAAGATGCTTATTTTTTTGTCCAGCTTTTTAATGGAATACCGAATGCAATGAAGACATCTGGCCATGAAATCATGCATATACAATTTCATAATACCTATTGGCCACAAATAGAAAAACAAATTGGAAAAGAAAAAACTGCAGATTTGAAAGAGGCATTAACGGTTTTACTTAATTTAGAATTCAAAGATCTTTGGTTAGTTAAAGACGAAGGTTATGACCTGCATCAAAAACTCAGAGAATTTATTGAAAAACAATGGAAAAAAGAACCTGATTTTGATGTTCTTTTAGAAAAATGTGTGGGGTATTTTAAAGGAGATTGAAAATCTACTGAATGGAATAATAAGAACTTTTAAAAATCAAATAATTCTTTAATTAGTAAAGTCCCTCCATAGCTCAGTGGTTAAGCTCAGATAAATCTGGCTAAGAACACACTGAGGTATCGGGATATAGAGAATAAATCCCTCCATAGCTCAGTGGTTAGAGCGCCTGGCTGTAGATTATCTAAGGTGGATATTCCGTTTGGAAATTAAATGAAACCCTAAAAGCCAAGAACCCGCAGACCCCGGGAGATCCCCAGTTCAACTCTGGGTGGAGGGATAATACAGGACTGCAAAGTCCTGTTCATATTCTTTAAATGTAAAAATAGAAGTCAAGGTTTGGGGGGTTGAGATTTTTTTATTTTTCTCGTATAGTTCAATCCAAAACACATATTTATAAAACAATTATTCTTTAATTATTCAGGAAAAATAAAATGAAAAGGAAAAGGTTAAAAGACCATAAACAAAGAGGAATGACAAGAAGGAGAAAAAATGATAAAAAGAAGAGAAATAAATTATTTTCTTTAACCCCTAAGAAATCCATTTTGAAAAAATAGAATGGAGAAATTTATTTCAATTCCTTGTTCGACTGAAAATTCTGACTTCAAGAAACCATGAAAGTAAATGTAAAAATAGAAGTCGAAATTTGAAATGGGTGGAGGGATATGTGGGGCTGAAATGTCCCACCCCCTATTCAAGCTTAGGTTCAAAAGGTATTATTTTGTTTTTGAGAGGATTTTTTTAAAATTGAGAATGAAAAGGCTTATAAAATATAATAGACACGTGTCAGTTAATATGAATATACATCAAATCAAATGAATTTTACTAATTTTGGAACTCAAGAATCTGTAATTAGTGGATATGCGACGCATTTAATAATTGTAGTAATAATTGTAATTTTAACTCCATTAATCACTTATTTCGGATTAAGAAGAGAATTAAAGATAATTGAACAAATAGTTGCGATAAGTTTATTATTCTTAACAATAGAACTTTTAATATATCTATTTCCATTTATAATAGATAGTCTTAGGAGTATTTTCTAAAATGCCACCCAAACCCCCATCCATTTTATCTTTTTTTGAAGATTGCTTTAATGTTTGCCTCTAACATTTGGCAGGTTGATTTGGGAAAATAAGATTCGCAACTTTTAAATAACCTAATTTCTTAAAGAAACTATAGAGAAGAGGTCATATGAGGAGAAAGAGTTTTATATAAACTACAACAAGAAATGTATAAAATAAGGGCAGGAATAAAAAATGGGAAGAATTAATGACTCTCTGAATAGAATTTATTTGAAAAAAATACCTTACATTCTGCACAAACAAAAAGATAAAGATTCCCAAAGAAAATGCTTAGATTTCTGTTTTTGGCTTCCGGTGTTTGTCTTGCTTCTTTTATTAACCATTCTTTTTGTTTTACCTTCTTTATTAACTACTCCTATAGCTTTTCTAGTTTTTGTATTCCCAATTTGTTTTTTAATTTTTGATATTAAGATTATATATGTGATAATAAGGCTTAACAGAGGATATTATTTTTTGCTTAGCGGGTTATCTTTTGGTTTGTTTTCTGTACTCTTTTATTTTTTAGAATATCGCCCTTTTCTAAAAGGGAAAAAGACTTTAGATGAAATAAAAGGATATTCAAGAAAATTATGGGAAAAGAAGCACTCAATCTAAAATCTTTTAGCGAGAGTGTTTATAGGCTCTCCATTTTTTCCTTAAAGCGGGGCATATCAGAAAAGAATAAGGTTTAAATCTTCTAAATTCTTGTGTAGATTATGAAAGCAAAGGAGATAATTATTTGGCTTATAATTTTTATAGTTGGAAGTTTAATAGTAAGTTTTTTAGTAGAGCCAAATAGTATCCAATCATTTAAGAATAACATTAAGAGTATTTTTCCTTTTTCAGAATATAATTCTGATTCATCTTTAAATACAAATCTTAATACCTCCTCTTCAAATTCTCAAAAAGATATTGTAGAAGAAGAAACTTTAATTGATAAATGCAAAAAATCTTTTAATGAATGCAAAGAAATAACTACTACAAAATATAGTATGGCTACAATTCCTCTAATAAAAATAGAACAATTTGATAATAAGGAAGAAGCAGAAGAATTTTTTTATACTTGGGGGGGTATGGGGCAAACTTATGATTTATCTTTTCAATCTTTTCAAGAAAAAGAAGGATATCCTTTGGTATTAATTGCTACAAAACATATATTTGAAACTCCTATTGTAATTATATGTAATAAAGAAGGAAAACTATTAAGATATTCTAAAATAACTTTATTGTGTGGGCGATAGTTCTTAGTGGATAATAGCCCTTATTTTGTTTGGAATTGTCTTATACATTTTAGCAAGGGAGTTTATGGGATTTCCTTAAATTTTATTTAGGATAATCTCTTTTCATTCCCCTGGTTCTTTTCTTCGTTGTTCAGCTAAGAAATACGCGCGGTTTGATTCTGATTCATGAAGTTCTCCGTCTTTTTCATATATTGCTGTTGTTTGTGGAAGTGCGAATTTTCCCAGTACACCGACTTTAGAATAAATAAGATAAGACAACATTCTTGTTTCTCCTGGCTCGAGTTTTTCAAAATTCCATTCTATTCTTCTGAGTTTTTCATTTATCCTTGTGGGCTTTTCTGTTCCGAATCTTTCATAGAGTTTTACTAATGGAGGAAGCTTGTCTAAAATATTAACTTTCTCGACGTATTTCTTCGCATTGACCATTATTGAAACTTTCAAAGCAAACTCACCGCCCTTTGCGTTTATGAATGAAACTTTTTTTCTCAGAACCAAATTTGTTTTTGTGTATTGTTTTGCCAAAGCAACAACAGCAACGACAAATAAAACAATTATCAATGGGAATAGCCAGTTTGTTTTTACTGCGATTTCAGAAACTTCTCCTGGCTCTATTGGCTGGTCCCATGTGTAATAAATATACACTCCGCGTCGTTCAACATGGTTTGGTTCCGGGCTAAAACTCGTGAACAGCCTCGAGATTATGCTCTTTTTTATAATTGTTTCTGTTTCTGCCAGCATATTCCCTTCATTTATTTTCTTGATTATTTTTGTTGTTATTAAAAATCCGTATTCTCTTTCAGTTGAAGTCAGAATATTCTTTTCAGCGTACCTCAATGTTCCATGAACTTCTGTTTGTTTGTCGTCGACATCAACCTTTGCGTCTATTGTATAAAAACCAGATGTGAGTTGCTTAAAATCTTCTTTGTTTAATTTGATTGTGAATATCTTTTTTTCATAAGGGCCTAAATTAAAAGATTCTTTTGTATTGAAAAAAGCAGAACTGAATTCAGCGTCGACTTTTCCGAAGTTGAAATTTGCAAGATTTTCTATGTAGAATTCAACTGAATTTGATTGTGGGTCTATTTCTCCTGAGCCCACTTCAAAAGCATCTTTTAATTCTACAATTCTAAATGTTAATGTTTCTTTTGTATCAGAGCCCTGATTTCCTTTAATAAAATAATCAAATGTGTAAGCTCCTTTATAATCAAATTCTCCTATTGGAGAAACTTTTAATTGAATATCTTTTGTTTCTCCAGAGCCGATTGGGACTGTTCCTATTGGAAACATGCTGAATCCCAAAAGATTGTAGAATTCAAAATTATCGCTCTGTCCTTGGTTTGTTATTTTCAAATCAAAAACAACTGGCTTGTCCAAACCCAAAATCATTACTTCGTTTGAGCTTTGTTTTTCAACAAGAACCTTCACAGATGAAACAGCCGGGAGAATTATCAACAGCAAAAAGAATGAATAAATTATTTTTTTCATGCAAGATATACAAACAATTTGTATTTAAATATTTCTGTTGCTGAAAATTTAAAGATTTCTGGAATGTATATCGCAATAAATTAAATTAACATCCTCGGCTGTTGGATGATAGGGATGGGTGAAGTCAATTATTTTTATTCCTAAATCATCTATTTGCTCTAAAGTAAGTGGATTAAGAATCCTAACTTTACAGAAGTAAAGTAATTTCCTTCAATGGGGATTGTTGCGTCCCGAAGAGTTGTTATATCCTCTATTGTGTATTTTGGTTTGCGGTTTTCATTTTTAATTCTTAAAAGTTTCTCTGCTTCTGCTTTGCTCATTGGCCCAGCATTTTCTGAAGGAATGTAAACACGCACACAATTAAATCGCATATTTAACAGACTAGAAACCTCTTTAGAACTTAAAGGTCTCGAAAGACATTCTTGCCTTTTTCTTTTTAATTCTTCAAATTTATCTTTGAAAATTCTTCTAATGTGATTTTGATAGGTCATTTTATGTTTAGAAAGAGGCGGTTTATAAACTTTTAGGTTTTGTTCTTACTTTGTAGTTAATTCATCTTTTGCCTTCTAAATCAAGATATGCTTTTGTCTGTGATAAAAATTCGTCGCAACTGCTGGTAACAGCGTCTTCAAATTGTATGATTCTCGATGGAATAACCCATTTGTCATAAATGCTTCTTAAAAATTTTCTAAAGGCCGAAGTTTCGAATTTTCCGTCGTAATCTCTTACAAGAGTTCCTGCAACTTTTACTTTTATTTTTCCTTTGTTTGTTTTTACTTTTGTATTTCCTTTGGCTATTTCTACTGTTGCCATTCCTGTTATTCTAAAATCCACTTTCATGTCAAATCTGAAATAATCTGTAAATTTTTTTGCACCTTCCCATTCTACAAGAATGTTTTTTATATCTCCTACTATTTTTTCTTCGTATTTCTTTTCAATTAGTTTTAATTCAGTTTCTTCTGTTAACCATTCATAACAAAACTGGTAAAACTCTTTAAATGTGAAAATTCCAGAATACTCAACTTCACTTGAAAATACTTTTTCTTTTTCAGCCATTTTCTCTTTTTAATACAATCAAATCTTTATTTAAATATTTAACTAAAGTGCTGATTAAATTATTTGTCTCGTTTTGTTCCAAATAGTTTTGTCTACCCTCTAAAATTTGTCTCGCGCGACGCGCTCGATATTGATAAGTTTTAATGATAAAACGCCAATAATACTTAATTGGTTTTGTATTAAAAAATCATTAATATAACGACGAACTTGTGAGGAGGGTATTTTCTTATTAATTCTTTTAAGAAGTATTTAAATTGAATTTTTGCAGGATTCACAAATCAGCATTCCGTTTGTTCTGAACAACATTCCGTCGTGACCGCATTCTTCGCATATTCCTTCTCTTTTCTTTTCTGCTTCGTGTATTCTTTTTAGTTTTTCTGATTCCTGCCTTATTCTCGCGAATTCTTCTAGTTCTGGATAAAGTTCTGGATGAAAATTAAGAATATCTTTTGCAGTGACCATTCCGACGAGATTCCCGTTGTTTATTACAGGCAACCTCTCGAATTTTAGTTTTTTCATTTTGTCTGTTGCTTCTTTAATCGTCGCTGATGGTTTTATTGTGATTATCTTTTTCTGGCAGATGTCAATTGCTTTTATTTTAGACAAATCTTTTTTTGATTTTTTCACAAGTGCCCAGAGAATATCTTTTTCAGAAATAAAGCCGACTAACTTTTTGTTTTCTACAACAAGCAAGCTTCCGACCCTTTTTTTCACCATTTTTCTGCTGCATTCCAGAAGGTTTGTGCCTGGTTTGACAGCAATGGGGTCCCTGGTCATTACATCTGCAACCAGTATGTTTTGCATGTTTGAATAAATTTCTTTTTATTTATAAATGTTTTTTAATACTCAATAATGACTTTCTATCACAACAATTTTTAAAAAAGCAAATGTTGAGAAGATAATATGGATAAACCACTTATATTAATGCCAGAAGATATTCAGAGAATTATGGGAAAGGATGCACAGAGGACGAATATCCTTGCAGCGAAAATGATTGCAGAAGTTGTGAAGACAACGCTCGGGCCAAAGGGCATGGACAAAATGCTTGTTTCTCCTTCAAATGATATTATTGTTACGAATGACGGGGTTACAATTTTGGACGAGATGCAAATAGAGCATCCTGCTGCGAAGATGATGGTTGAGATTGCAAAGACTCAGGAAACCGAGGTTGGCGACGGTACAACAACTGCTGTTATGCTTGCAGGCAAACTTCTGGAAAATGCTGAAAAACTTTTAGACAAAAAAATTCATCCCACTGTTATTACAAAAGGATATAGAATGGCTGCTGAAAAATCACAGGATATTTTGAAAGAGATTGCTATTAAAATAACTTCTGAAGACGAGAACTCTTTGAAGCAGATTGCAATGACTGCTATGACAGGGAAGGGTGCAGAGGATTCGCGAGCAAAATTCGCAGATCTTCTGGTTACAGCTGTAAGACAGATTCAAGAAAACGGCAAAATTGATTTAAGTGATATTAAGATAGAAAAATCAAAGGGCGACGGAATTGAGGATACAGAATTAATAAGGGGAATTGTTTTGGACAAGGAAAAGGTTTCTTATGATATGCCGAAGAGTGTCCAGGACGCGAGGATTGCTTTGGTTGATTTTCCTTTGGAAATAAAAAATCCAGAGATTGATACAAAAGTTTCAATTTCATCTCCTGACCAATTGCAGGGTTTTCTTGAGCAAGAGGAAAGAGCAATAAAAAGAATGGTTGAGAAAGTTAAAACCTCAGGGGCGAATGTTATTTTTTGCCAGAAAGGCATTGATGATTTTGCTCAGTATTTGCTTGCTAAAGAAAAAATTTATGCGTGCAGGCGCGTTGCAAAGAGCGACATGGAAAAACTTTCAAAAGCAACAGGCGGGAAAATTGTCAGCAACTTAAATGAACTTGGTTCTTTTGAATTGGGAAATGCGCAGGTTGTTGAAGAAGTAAAGCACGGCGAGGATCTTTTGACTTGTGTCCGCGGTTGCAGAAACCCGAAGGCATTGACATTGCTGATTCATGGAGGCACAAGCCATGTTATCGACGAGATTGAAAGAGCTTTGAAAGACGGGTTAGGAGATATTGCTTGTTCTTTAAAATCAGGCATGATTGTTCCTGGTGGCGGGGCAGTTGAAATTGAACTTGCAAGAAGATTGCGAGAATTTGGCCAGTCATTAAGCGGAAGAGAGCAACTTGCTGTAGAAGAATTTGCATCTGCTTTGGAATTTATTCCGACGACACTCGCTGAAAATGCAGGCATTGACCCGATTGATACTTTAACAGAATTAAAATCAAGGCATGATTCTGGGGAGAAAAACGCAGGGATTAATTTATTTAACAACAGAGTTGAGAATATGCTGGAAGCAAGTTCATCTAATAAATTGTCTTCTCAGAAATTAAAAATAATTGAGCCATTGAAGATAAAAACTCAGGCAATTAGTTCTGCTAGTGAGGTTGCGATTATGATTCTGAGAATCGACGATGTTATTGCTTCGGTGAACAGGGGTGGAAGCATGAAGGGAATGCCGAGAATGCCTCCTGGAATGGAAGGGGAATATTGATGGGAAAATAAGGATTATCTCTTAACAAAAAATAAATCTCTCGCTCCAAAGTCGCTCGAATATTAGTAGAAATTAATATAAAGTTGGTTAAATATTTTTTATTAATATCGCGAACTTGTGAGCGCAAATTACAAGCAAATAGAATTAATATTATTTATTCTTACTTTCAA
>Ga0210057_1006526_pt1 | contig 14453 bp, 9 predicted proteins | sample CryGeyCG2114_010_2_FD_183968 | JGI IMG/M metagenome (GOLD analysis project Ga0210057, IMG submission 183968) | Groundwater microbial communities from aquifer - Crystal Geyser CG10_big_fil_rev_8/21/14_0.10 (SPAdes) (version 2) | ecosystem: Environmental > Aquatic > Deep subsurface > Groundwater ... | reverse complement strand
CCTTTTGACAAAATTTTCCCATATTCCAGTTAAAAATATTCTTATGAAACGACAACTAGTCATTTTTGGATGTCCAGCCTTAAAACGATTTTCTGCTTCAAGTCTAGACCACCAAATTGTTTTTTCTAACATTTGTTCTAAACTAGTATGAGTTAAATGAATTAGTGGATTTGTAAGAATACCAATTTCGCCTTCTATGTTAGCAGTTTCATGAATATTTCCCTTCCATCCTCTTAGTTTCTTCTTATTAATTAAGCGAATCATATCGTCTGGCCAAGCACTTTTAAATTCTTTCCCTAAAAAAAAGTTTCTACGGGGAATTTTAAAACCACAGTGTTTAGTTTCTTTTATTTTGGTTTTTATTTCTTCTTTTAATTCTAGGGAACATCGCTCATCGGAATCGATATAAAACAACCATTCGCCCTTTGTTTCTTTTGCCCCCTCATTTCGCCAAAAAGAAAAATCATCCTTAATCTTTGATTTAATCACCTTGCCCCCATATTTTTTAATAATTTCCCCTGTTTTATCTGTTGACCCAATATCAACTCCAATAATTTCATCTGTCCATTTTATTGTTTCTAAACAATTAACAATAATTTCCTCATTATTTTTAAATAAAATAATTGTACTTATTTTCATTTTTCCTTCTTAAAAAGTTTTCCTTCCTTATTAAAAATATAGAGCACAAGGTTCCAAAGGATGGCCAAACCATATCTGACTGAGGCATAGAAGTTAGCTGAGGAGGCTTCGGGGAAATATCTCACCGGAACAGCAATCTCGCCGATTTGAAAATTATTAGCTACGCTAGAAAGTAAAATCTGTTGATCAAACACAAAATCATTCGAAAAACGACCGAAAGGTACGCTCTTCAAAACTTTCTTAGTGAATGCTCTCATGCCCGTATGATATTCGGAAAGATTTAGTCCTAGACATATATTTTCTAAAGCAGTTAGAAAACGATTACTTATATATTTCCACCAGGGCATGCCACCGGCTAAAGCCTCCTGACGAGTGCGAATTCTGCTTCCCAACATAATATCAAATCTGTCATCTAATATTGGTTTTACTAAATCAGGAATCAATGTCGGATCATATTGATAATCTGGATGAATCATAATCACAATGTCGGGATTTCTTTTCAAAGCTTCCCAATAACAAGTTTTTTGATTACCACCATATCCTAAATTGCTAGGATGAACAAAAACTTCTAATCCTAACTTTTGGGCCATTTTTACTGTCTTGTCAGAACTGGCATCATCAACTACCAACACCTCATCAACTAAATCTTTGGGAATATCCTTATATGTTTTTTCTATCGTTCCTGCTGCATTATAAGCAGGCATTACTACAATAATTCTTCTTTTTTTAGTTATATTCTTTTTATGTTTTTGTCTCATTTTGTGTTGTATTATATCTTAAAAATGTGGAACATCGGCTCTCCATTTAAAAGATAAATCGTTTTTATAATCTTTGCCTCTCCTGGTAATTCCTTATCTATTACTACCCACCATATTTTATCTCTTTTAACTTCATTTTCCCAATTAAACCGAACAAATTCATATTTACCAATTTTATGTTCTTCCCAAAATCCACCAGAAACGCTACCGCCTTGTTCCAAATATTTTACCGGATCATACTTTTTGTAAAATAAGAAAAACATATAGGGCTGCTCTGCTTCAATCGAAATCCTAATTTTTTCGTATTTATCCTCTAGTTTTTCCAATTCCTCGAAAAGCTGTTTGTACCCATATTGCCAATAGCGAGAATATTCTATTGATTGATGAACATGGTATTGGTGTAAATAGAAGGTAAAATTGGCTAAGAAAGTTCCAATTACTAAAAAATAGATTATAACTTGTGTTGATTTATTTTTTATTTTTTGGGCCCATCCAATAAACGCCAAACATCCTAAAGCGGTAAAAACATGCCAACTTGGTAAAAAACACAAAGTCCTTACAGCATGAGGCACATCAGCAGAAACAGAAGCAGCAATGGGAGCAAGCAACCACCAGCTAAAAATAATTAATTTTGGTCTTCTATCCGGCCAAAAGAAAAGAGAATAAATTCCCCATATAATGAAAGGCAGTTCCCAAAAATATAACATCCCCATGTCGGGGACATGGTGCCTCTGAACATCACCTTCAGAATCAATAAATAACCAATTTATATTGAAATGGGTAGTATAACTTTCTAAAAATCTTAAAACATAACGAATTCGTCGATTATGAACAAATGAACCCCACCAGTTTCCTGTTTCTAAATCTTGACTTATTTTTTTGCTATCTTTGGCTAATAAATTAATTGTGTCAGAAAAAGCGCTAACTCCCTTTAACCTCATTTGTCCTTCGGTGCTGGTCATGATTTTTATCAACGGCCAAATAAAAATTAAGGCAATAATCCCACTAAATAAAATTGTTTTTTTTATTTCTAAAAGTCTCTTGAAATACGTTATTGTTAAAAGAAAAACTATAAATGGTACAAATACCCTAGCGCTATGGTAAGTATATAAAGCTAAACCAAAAAATAAGGCTGAAAAGAATAGCAAGAATTTCTTTTTCTCCATTGCTTTGAGAAAAAATACAGTTCCTAGAATTTCCCAAGCTAAAGCCACATTTGCCTCAAAAGCAATTCGAGAAAACTGTAAATGCCATGGAGAGATCGCCATAAAAAACATGGAAAGCAAGGCTAAATTTTCTTTTTTGAATAATATTTTTATTAAAAAGTAAACTCCAATAACACCAATTACTCCAAAAATTGCCGAAGCTAAACGAACAGCAAGGAGATTAACTCCAAAAATGATTATTGGAGGAATGGTTAAATAGAAATATAAAGGAGGTTTATAGTCATCAAAAGAACGAAAAGTTAATGGAAATTTTACTCCATATTCGTCCTTCCCGGTTTTTAAAATTGAATACGCATTCCAGCCAATCGTAGCCTCATCCCAGTCAGGACTAGGTGGCACTTTCGCCAGATTCCAAAATCTTAAAAAAATCGCTAAGACCAAGATAAAAACAAAAATAATTATTTTTTTCATTTAGTTAGTATAAATATAAAAAACTACTTCTCCATTCAAAAGATAAATTGTTTTTAATAAATTAACATTACTTAACTGGGTTTCTCCTTTTGTCATTATATATAAAACCTTTCCCTTTAAGTCTGTTTCTGGTTTATCCTCAAATTTATATTTGTCAAAACTTAAAATGTTCCTTACTCCAAAAGGTTCAATCGCTTCTTGCTTATTCTGCCAAAACTGGCTGGGCGAATACTGTTGATAAAAAAGAAAATAAATATAAGGCCTTCCTAAACTTCTCGTTACCACAATATAATCATATTCATCCTGAGCCTCTTTCACAAAATCAATCATCTGTTTATATCCATATTGCCACTCTGAAGAATATTCAATTGGATAATGAACAAAATAATTATGAAAAAAACGAAAAGATGAAAAGAAATAAATGATTATTAGAAAAAAAATACCCGGCTTTATTAAAAATGAATTTAGCGACTTAAAAAAAGTATAAATTCCATAGCTAATAATTATTTGATAAGTAGGTAATACCACTTCTGTTCTTAAAGCATGGGGTGTTTCTCTGGCGGTAGCCGCGGGGATTAAAGCAGCAAATAACCAAAAAATCAAGAATCCTGTATTTTTCTGTTTGTCTTTTATTAAATAAAGAATTCCTAAAATTAACAACGGCAGCTCTATTAAATAGAGCTGGCCTGTTTCTTGACTGGAAAAACGAGGATTTCGATCGCCGGTAAAAAATAAAAACTTTGGATTAAAATGATCAAATAAATGTTTCATAAAAATTTGCCCATAAACTAGTCGCCGATTATGAATAATTCTTGACCAATAAGTATCGTTATCAATCTCTATTCTCTGATTACTTAACTCCAAGGGTCTTATATCAGAAAAGATGTTTACTTCTTTAAACCTAAGCCTCCCCTCTTCCGATCTTAAATGAGGAACCAGGGGCAGACAAAGAATTATAAATAGTAAAACAGGCAAAATAAGCCATTTCCTGGCTTGCCAAAGCCTTTGATAATAAAAAATCAAAAACCCAAAACCCAAAAGGAGAACAAAAACTCTTGGGGTATTAAATGTATAGATACTGCCGATAAAGAATAAAACTGAAACTAACCAAAACCAATGCCTTTTAACCCCTTTAAATAAAAACAGTATTCCTGCCATTGTGAAAAAAGTAGCTAGGTTTGCTTCATATGCTCCTCTTGAAAGCTGAATATGCCAAGGTGAAATTGCTAATAGAAAAGAGCTTATCAAAGAAACTATGGATGATAAGTTGCTTTTTTTATCTTTTATTAACTCTCTTGTTAAAAAATAGGCTAACAAAACAGAAAAAGAGCCAAAAAAAGCAGAAGGAAAGCGAACACTAAATTCATTAACTCCGAAAAGCAGCATTGGAGGAATAATAAAATACGTATATAAAGGGGGTTTAAAATCACCAAAAGAAATTAAAAAGGCCTGGGGGAAGGCTTTTTGGTGTTCATCAAAACCAGTTTTTAATATAGAAAAAGCATTATATCCTTGGGCAACTTCGTCCCAATTTAAAGAAGGAGGCACAGTTCTTAACTTATAAAAACGCAAAAAAACCGCCAACAAAAAGATCAATATTGATATCAATGTTTCTTTTTTCACTGTTTATTCTGCACAAAAGTTTTTAAACTCATTTATAAAAAATCTCTGTCCGAAAATGCTTATGAAAATCAGTCCTATTACTATTAAAACCCCTTTCTTATTTCTCGTCAAAAATTTCCAAAGACCCGAGAGGGCAAAAAGTTGTCTAGGAATAAGCATTAAACAGATTTTAATTAAAAAAGGAAGTTTAGGAGAAAAAATTATTTCTAAGAATGGAAAGAAAACAATATAAATGAAAAGAAAAAGATCTGATTTTATTTCTTTTTTAATAACTGCTTCAAAAAGATACCATGCCCCTGCCAATAAACCAAAAACACCGATAATTGAAAGGTGAGAAAGTAAAAAAGGTAAGTCCCAGAAAAATATCCATCGTTTAAAAATGTCTAAAATAAAAAAATTAATTTTATTATGAAAGAATCTTACAATAATAAAGGGAATACCAACGTCGTTATTAATCTCTCCCTCTATCTTCAGCCTTAAACCATAAGAAGAAAAATGAAAATCACTTTTAAAATCCCAACAAGAAAAAAAGTTTCTCAATAATATAAATTGATAAATGATAACAATTCCAATTAGTATATATTTAATTAAGTTGATTTTTTTCATATTTCCCACAGTCTAGCGAAAATATCTTTATTGGGCGAGTTCGGCAAGTAAATAATATCTAACATTTTTTCCGATGGTTTATCGACAGAATTAGTAACATATAGTAATGGTTTATTTTTCAGATCCTTCGGTTTCTCCCAACCTGGTTGGATAAAAATCGGTTGGATTTGATCATTATAAAATAAAAAATAAATATATGGATGGCCTAACTGGTTATTCACTACAATTGCTTCATATTTGTCTTTATATTGACAAACTTTTTCAACAACCTGTTTATACCCCGCTCCCCATTCTATAATATTCGTTTTCGGATAATGAACATAATAATAGTGTAAATAAAAAATAAATTCATATAGCGAGAGTAAACAAATAAAAGTAAAAATACTTATTCTCCATTTATTTTTTAAAGTAACCCATAAATAAATTATTCCTACGGCTATTAAGATTTCTAAGGGCAATATTAATAAAAAAGATCGAAGACAATGAGGGGAAGGAGTCGTTAAGGCGGCTGGAATAGGAGACAAAATAAGCAAACTCCCAAGCAACTTACTTAATGCGGTTTTTCTATTTTTAAACATTGTAAAAAATCCTAAAAATAAGAAAGGCAGTTGCCACTTTGCTAAAACCCCAAATTCCCTTAGGCCATGACGACCAATATGGTCCCCAGAATTAAATAAAAAATTAAGTGAAAAGTGGGCAAAAAAATTCTGTAAAAAAACAAAAAAGAAATCACTCCATTTGTCAATAAAAGACTGTTTATCATCAATATTAAATGCGGTGGTTGCTAGAAATCTTGCCCTTCCTCCAGAAGAAAAAGAGAAATTAATCATTGGCAAACTAAGAATGAGAAATAACAACCCAATACAAAGAATTTCTTTTCTTTTCTGAGGGTATTTTAAGAGAAGAACTATCGACAGAAAAACTAAATAAATTGGGGTTATTATTCTAAAACTGTTATAAGTATAAAAAGTTAATATAAAAAATAAAAAGCCTAAAAATAAATTAACCATTTTCCCTTTTTTCCAAAATAAAACTGAAAATAAAGAACCAAAAATAAAAAAAGTCAACGCCAAGTTCACTTCAAAACCAGGTCGTGACAGTTGAAGATGCCAAGAAGAAATAGCAAGTAAAAATGATGATAATAGCGCTATATTTAAGGCTTGATTTTTAAAAAATTTATTCCCGGCAAGTCGTGATGTAAAAATTTCTTTAATTAAAAAATAAAAAGCCAATATTGATAATGAACCAAAAAAAGCTGAAGGAAAACGAACAGCAAACTCATTTTTTCCAAACACAACTATCGACATAGTAGTTAGATAAATATAAACTGGAAGCTTGTATTCTCCAAATGCCTCAAACCATAAAGGATATTTTCTGCCATGTTCATCAACGCCATTCTTTAAAATAGAATAAGCATTGTAGCCAATAGAAACTTCATCAATATATAATCCTGGTGGCACTTCTATTAATTTATACAATCTCAAGAATAAGGCTAGGCAAAAAATTAGAACAAGAATCAATTTAGTATATTTTTTCATTTATGGATTGCAATCGCTGGTTGTCCATCTAAATAATAAATTTGTTTAATGGGCTGCAACGATCTAGGAAATTCTTCCGGAAAACCAACAAAAAGGGTTTTCTCATCTCTTTCTTTTAAATAATCAAATTCCCTAAATTCATATTTATCAAACTTGTTTACTTGTTCTTCAAAACCACCGCTAGTTGTTCCCCCTTCCTCTAAATACTCTTCTGGATTGTATTTAGAATAAAAAAGCCAAAAAACCCAAGGATATTCTAGCTTTGTAGAAACTATTATTTTTTCATAACTCTGTTTATTTTCTTGTGTAAATTCGACTGCCTGCTTTCTTCCATAAAGCCATTTATCTGACCACTTTTGGGGCAAAATAACATAATAAGAATAAAGATATTGTTTTATATTTAATAAAACTATTGCCCCTATTAATAAAAAGAATACTTTAGTGATAGTTTTTCTTCTAATTGATAAAACTTGATATGCTTTGATAAGGCCAATGGCTGTAAAAATTTCAAAAGTAGGAATAAATAAAGCTGATCTTATTGCATGTGGTACTCCCCAGGTAACTGAGGCTGGTAAAGGCGCCAGCAAAAACCAAAATAGTAAAAACGCTGTTTCTTTTTTCCAGTAATCTTTTAAAAGAAAAATAATCCCAAGAATTATGAGAGGCAGCTGCCACCTATATAAAAGGCCTACTCCGGGTGCATGATGTAAGGCTGTGTCAGCCTTTAAAAATAAAAAACCATACTCAAAATGAACAAAATAGTTATTGAGAACTCTACTTAGATTTTTCCAAGTTATTATTGATAAACGCCGATTATAAATTATTTTCGCAATCCCACCCCAGCCACTCTCTGTTGCTTTAAGGATTTTTTGAGCTGAAAGCTGATAGTTTTTATCAATATCTAAAATATTTGTTGCCTTAAATCTAACTTGAATTTCAGAATCAAACGCGAAGGGAATATAAATAATAGTTAATAATATAAAAGGTAAACAATAACAAATTATTGTTTTTATTGAAAATACTGCCTTTTTTCTAAAAATAATTAGCAACCCCAACCACATCAATGGGAAAATAACCCTAGCACTGTGATAGGTAAAAAATCCTAGGCCAAAACACAATGATGAAAATATTAAAAGTTTTGAGTTTTTAAGCCCTTTGAAAAAAAGTAAATTAGCTAATACAAAAATAAAAATGGTAATAGTTACTTCAAAAGCTACTCTTGAAATTTGTAAATGCCAAGGAGAAATGGCCAAAAAAAATGAAGCTAGTGGCGGGATTGCTTCTTGTTTTTCAAATATTTCTTTTAACAATAGGTAAGTCAACCATACTGTTAATACTCCAAAAAAAGCGGCTGGGAAGCGAACACTAAATTCATTTAAGCCGAAAATGGCAATTGGCAAAACAGTTGCATATTCATAAAAACCAGGCTTCCAATCATCTAATGAACGAAAGAAAATAGGAAAAGATTTGCCAAATTGATCCTTACCTGTCTTTAAAATACTATAGGCATCATAACCAATTGCTACCTCATCCCATTGTAAAGAAGGAGGATTTGTTCCTAATTTATAAAAACGCAGAAAGAACGCTAAAATTAAAACAATTATTAGAAAAACTCTTCTTTTTATCATTACTTGATTCTATTATACCGATAATACTCTAGTTCTTGCCATTCTTTCTCTGTTATTTTTGGCAATTTTGTTTTATGAATAAAGACTCCTGATACGGTTGAATCACGAGGCAAATTTATATAATCTGTTGTTTCCAGGTAGGGCGCAAGACAGGTATTTTCCCAAAAAACAAAAGTAGGAGGATTATTTTTAAAACTAGTGTCTATCTCTGATTTAAATTTGGGCACATCATAGACCCAGGAATGATAAAAAAGAAAACGGGTGGCAGGCTGAACATCGGGCAACCAATAAATCAACTCTTCATATGGCATAACTGCAAGGGTATCATCGGGATCTCCCATTATTCTTATTGCTGTACTTGAATCAAAAAGACGAGAAAATTGAACATATTGCATGTTTTCTTTAGAAAATTTTAGCCAAAAAAATAACTGTTTATCGAATACTAACAAAGCAAAAATCAATACTATCAGTAAATAAAACCAGTTTTTAATTTTTGCGACTAGTTTTAACTCGAAAAATACAGTCTTCACGACAAGAAAGGTGCTAAAAACAAATAAACAAAGATATGGGAGGCTATGAAAAGCGTGATAAAAAACCCCGCTTCCAACCGGCGATCTTAAATTAGCCACAAAAAGAACAAAGAGCAAAAAAATTATTTTATTTCTATCTTTCTTACTCTTTTTAAAATAAACAAAAAGTCCAAAAACAAAAATGATAAATAACAAACCCAGAATTCTAAAAAAGGAATTATTTAAGTTATTAAAAGCAAGTAGCGGATAGAATGGAATTTTAAATAATTGCCACCATAAAGGTTCATCAACTTTGAAAGCGATCTTATTGCTCTCGGGAATATAATAAACAAGATTCCCCAAGATTGATCCTTCGTAGTAATAATAAATAGGAATTATCAAAACTAAAGTTAATATACTTATTAAAAAGGGAATGGTTAAAAATATATTCTTCTTTAACTCTTTCCGCTGTTTCCAGATAAAAAATAAATAGAAAAATATTGCTAAAGGCGCGGTCGGCAATAAATTAAAACTAATCCAAAAAATTGACAATGAAGCAATAAAATTGTCGAAAAGGGATATTTTTTTGCCTGATAATAATTCCCAAGCAAGAAAAAAAAGAAAAACCAAGGGGTAACCAACAAAACTTTCTGCCAGAAATAGATGTCCTAAAAAATAATATTTTATTAATTCAAAAATTAAAGAAGGCAAAATAAACAAGAAACCAAATCTCCAAACTAAAAGAATAATCCAACAAAAAGAAAAAGCAATTACTACTTCTCTATGTCTTTTTATCACCATTAAAATATTTTGCGGGTTAGCAATTTTTTGAACCAATGAAGAAAAGTAGTAAGTTAGTGGTTGATGTTGAGAAAACACGTCTTTGTATAGCTTCTTTCCTTGAAGTAAAAATTTTCCGATGGAAATATTGTCGCCCTCGTCAGTGAAATTAAAAGAAAAAATAAAACGTTCATAAATATATAAAATAAGCAATAAACTGAAAAACGTCGTAGCGATTAAAAAGAATTTTTTTAGATTTAATCTTTTTAAAATTTTCATTAGTGTTTAATTAAAAAAACGATAATAAAAAATCTTTACAAAAGCGATTATCCCGTCTTTGAAACCAATTTTTTTCCCTTCTGTATAGTCTCTTCCACTATAAGATATAGGAACTTCATAGATCTTATGACCTTTCTTTAAAAGCTTAGCCGTAACTTCTACTTCAAAATCAAAAGAATTAGACTTTAAGTTTAATGATCGCATAACGTCTTTCTTAATTAACTTATATCCAACTTCAATGTCAGAAATAGTCGTATTAAATAATATATCCATTAATAGTGAGAGGGTCTTATTGGCCGCTAAATGCCAAAAGAACATATTTCTTCTTTCTCCAGTAAAACGAGAACCATAAACTACATTAGCTTTTTCTTTTAATATTGGGTTTAATAAACGACCTATATCTTCAGGATCATACTCCAAATCAGCGTCTTGGATTAAAATATAATCACCAGTCGCCTTTTCTAAACCAGTCCTTACTGCCGCTCCTTTCCCCTTGTTTTCCTTATGGAAAACCGCTTTTATTTTTCTTTTTGGACTAAGCTGTTTAATAATTTCTTTTGTTCCGTCCGTTGAACCATCATCCACTATAATTATTTCTAAAACTACTCCTTTAATCTTTAAGTCAAATAATTTATCGCAAATTTTTTTTATTGTTTGTTTTTCATTTAGAGCTGGAACAATTATACTTAACTTCATTTCCACCACTCCTCCATAGAAGAATAAACCACCTTCGGATCTACAGAAAACCAATTATCCAAAACTCCTTCGAATTTTATTATTCTAAAATCGTAAGTTTCTACTATTACTTCACCTTCTGGACAATCACTAGTACATACTCCCAAATCCAAACCGTCGCTGGAAACTTTCCCGTCGAAATTCGTAAAATATGACATCGCATAACTAGCAGCTATAAAAGAATCGCTATGATTATAAAAATTAAATTTGTCATTGGGAAACTTTGTAATTAAACTTGCTTTTGCTTTCTGTAAGGACGGAAGAATATTGCTCCTTTTAATCTCTGTGGTAAAAAAAGAAACACTGCTTGTTAAAAAAATAAAAAAGATTACACTTGCCATGCCTATTCTTAGAAACTTATTTTTATTATTTAAAATTTTCCAAAAAACCCAACCGGCAAAAAAAATTATTATTGGGTGAAGAAAAATATAATAAGCAAAAAGCCTTTCTGCCCGATAATAACGAAGAGTTATAAATTGGATTAAAAAACTAATACCCAAATAATACACAGATTTAGGAATTTCTTTCTTTACAAAATAAAATAATAGTCCCACTAGGGTTATGCAAAGAGTGAGATAGACAATAACCGATTGGCCACTAATTACTAAACCCCATAGTTGTGGCCAAAAACTAAAAACATAAGTTAACCATCTGTTCGGAACATAAATTCTGTATTGCCCAATTAGTAAATAATCCAGCAAAGAGCTTATATTTCTAAAATTAGTTAATAAATCAAAAATTATTAAAGGCGAAAAGGCAATAAGAAAACCCAACACAAAATAAATCCACCTTAGTACTCTTCGCCAGCTAAATTTCTTCTTCCTTAAAAGAGAAAAAATTGCAGTATTGATAAATACAATTATTGGTAAAAATATTAACATTAGTGTTTGATAATGAAGCCCAAGGCTAATACCTAAAGAAATCCCCCAGGAAAAAAGAAAAATTTTTCGTTGTTTTTTAAGATAAAGAACGAAGAATAGTAAACACAGCGCGGAAAAAAAACCAGCCAATATATGATGAGTTGGATTAAGGCTTATTTCTATTTGAGCAGGTGCAAAGCTAGCTAAAAATGCTAAAACTATCCCCAAAAACCAATTTTCTGTATGAAGCCCTATAAAAAACATCACCAATATAAACATTATAGAAACAATTCCCATTGCTATCCAAGGAGAAAAAGGAGTAAAAAATAAAACTTTCATTGCCAACATTAAAAACCAATAGAATTGAGGACCAAAAACAAAGGCACCGGCAGAGGCAAAACAACCAACTAAGGGAATCTTATTTTCAAATACCGCAGCCTGAACTAATAAAACATCTCTTGCTTGATCAATGCTTAAAGATAGTCTATTTGAAAAATTAAAAAATCTTAAAAATCCGCCAACCAGAAGGACAAAAAACAATAAAAGCATTTTAGAACTTTTACTTTTGGGCTTAAACATAAGTATAATAATATATAATTTAGGCAATGAAATCAAAAACAATCATTATTCTATAAAAAATGTTAATTGTCATAGTTTTATTATTTTTATGTTTTTTCTATGAAATATTTCTATTGGGAAAAAGTTTTTTCATAGGCGACAATCTCCTTGTCATTGCTCCTCATAAAATATTTCTTTTGGAAAGCTTAAAGAAAGGTTTTCTACCTTTATGGAACCCAACGATGTGGGCTGGATTTCCTGAAATTTCTGATATTACCCTAGGATTATTCAATCCCTTCAATTTATTACACTTCTTATTCCCCGACTTATTTGGAGTTACTATTGTTGCCTTAGTTGCCTACTTATTGGCCTTCATTGGAACTTATTTATTTTTAAAAAACGAAGATCTTAATAAAACATCAGCTCTATTAGGCGGAATTATTTTTACCTTCTGTGGCTCAATGATTAATCTTTCTCTTGATATTATCCGAATTGAATCTATTTGTTTTCTTCCTTGGATTTTGCTAGCACTAAGAAAAAACAAATTCATAATTACGACTCTTTTACTTGCCTTAAACTTTTTAGTTGGTCAAACACAACATTTTTATATGGCAATAATTTTTGTCTTTGGTTTTTTACTCTTTTTCTATAATTCCAGAAACCGCTTAAAAAAACTGCTTATCTTTTCTATAAATATTCTTTTATCGCTGCTTATCGGGGCATTCGCTTTACTACCACAAATAGAATTGATTAATCTTTCTTCTCGCGCTGGAGCAGGTTTTGGCTATAATACCATTTGGTCCATGAATCCTGTTTCTTTAATTCGTTTCTTTTTCGCTAATTTCTGGGGACAACGCAATAAGGGAATTTTTTGGGGACAAAATGTTACCTATTCTTTTGGATATGTTGGATTCTTTACATTAATTTTTATAATAATCAATCTTAGAAAAATAAATAATAAAACTGTTTATTTTATTTTTATTGCAATCATTACCCTCCTAATTTCCTTTGGCCAATTTAATCCTTTATATAAGCTATTTTTTATCATTCCCGGGTTTTCATTTTTTAGAAACCCCTCCTCTTGGCTTATTATTTATTCTTTTGCTCTCGCCTGTCTGACTGCCTTTCTAGCCAATAAAAACAGTTTTATTAAAAAACGAAAAGTCTTCTTTTTAATAGGAATAGGCTTTTCTTTGATTGGTTTATTATTAATAACCACCACCAAAATTGCCCCTTCATTCCCAAACCAAATACTGCAAGTAGCGGCCAAGATAATAGGTAAAAACTTGTCTGTCTTTCATACCCCGCAAGTAGATCAACAGCTAACAATTCTTTTTGGCACGAACTTGCTTATCCTGGGCCTATTATCTTTATTGCTTTGGCAAAAATTTAATCTAAAAATATTTACTCTTGTTGTCTTTGTTGATCTTTTTATTTTCGCCAAGGGTGATCTTTTTTTGGCTCCAAACGTAGGACGAATATTCCAACAATTTTCAAACGCTAAACATATAAATTTCCTCAAAGAAAACCTTGGAAACAATAGATTTATTTCGACGGCCGAATTTATGCCGGTAAGAGGTATGAGTATTTATATGGGTGATTATTTCCGAAGACCGCCTTTTATTCAGGAACCATTTTGGTCTTTAACTCCTGATGAATTTAAAACTTTTAATAAGTACCGACATACCTTTGGTCTATTATCACCCAATATTTTTACTGCCTATAATTTATCCTCTATTAATGGTTATTCCAGTTTCTCTTTGAAAAGTTTTAATGAATATTTTAGTGTCCCCTCGCAAGATTTATCTGCCAGTGCTAAAAGGGTTGCCGAGGTTAGGCAGAAAAATAAAGATGTTGCAGATCCCACAAGAATTAATTTTGATTTAATCAGTTTCAACGATCCAAGAATTGATTCACTATCGGTAAAATATATTCTAGCCGACGAAAAATTAACTTTAGGTAATAATTATAAAGAGGTTTATTTTGATGGCGAATTTTCAATTTATGAAAACACTAAGGCACTTCCTAGAGTTCAAATTTTTTCTAAAGATGGGAGTCCCAAAAGTGTCCCCGAACTAACCCAACCCAATGCTAATAATGTAAAGCTAAAATTTGACAATTATACTTATGAAAATGGTGACTATCTACTGTTAAGAGATGTTTATTATCCTGGTTGGCAAGCGATTGATCAAAACTATAATCGGTTAGTTATTGAACAACAAGATATCTTCAGAAAAGTAAATCTAAAACTAGGAGTAACAACTATTGATTTTAAATTTATGCCGATAAGCTTTTATTTAGGT
>Ga0210057_1006525_pt1 | contig 14453 bp, 16 predicted proteins | sample CryGeyCG2114_010_2_FD_183968 | JGI IMG/M metagenome (GOLD analysis project Ga0210057, IMG submission 183968) | Groundwater microbial communities from aquifer - Crystal Geyser CG10_big_fil_rev_8/21/14_0.10 (SPAdes) (version 2) | ecosystem: Environmental > Aquatic > Deep subsurface > Groundwater ... | reverse complement strand
CGCGCTTCTCGCAATGTTCAGTACGTTCGTCAGCATGTTTGACAGTATTTCCTTTACTCCTGCGGGAGTCTTTGAGATTTCTTTCATCATTTCCGTTCTTGACTGCAAAATTGTTTCAGCGTCTTTGTTGTGGGAGAAATAAGCTGTCATCGCCTGCGTGTATTTGGACGTCAGAGTTTTATGAACGTTTTTTACGGCTTCTTTTCCTGTTTTGACTGTTTTGAATAATGAGGCAAGTTCGATTGTATTGTCGGCGAGAGCTTCAATCTGCACGCATAAGTTCCAGATGCCAAGAATTTCAGAAGCATTAACCTTCAATTCTTTGGCTGCCACAGTATCCTGGACAGCCTCCTTGAGCAATTTGTTCAGGAGAAAATACATTCTATTGACGTCGTAGTCTCGAATGCTTATCGGCTGGGTAAATGCGTCTATCATCATTGAACGCACTGTCATATCCATTCGGCGCAGTGTCTTGTCGACAGAAACTTCTGATTTGTTCAATAAGTCTGAAGCGGTTATTTTGTCCGCAGTCTGGTCTGTGATCTCGACAGCCACGAAATCATGCACGATCTTCCTGATTGTTGTTGAGAATTTTCCCAGGTTTTTCCCGACAATGTTCATCTTGGAGTAATTGTTCAGGTAAGCGCTCGTTATCTCCCGCTGTATTGTTTCAATTGTTTTTCCGTCAGTGGAAATCGTGATTTCTTTCAGCGGCTTCTCGATTTTTCTTTCAGAAACAGTCACAATAATGCTTCCGTCGTGATGTTCGGCTACAGCCACTGGCATTCCTGCGGAAAGCTTGTTTTTATCCACCCAGCTCTTGGGAAGACTGACAACAAGCGATGTTGAGCCTGCTTTTACGAGTTTGCGTTCTGTCATAAGTATGTGTAAGTATGTACATAAGTACTAAAAGTATATATAAAACTATGGGTATTATAGATACATCAAGTAAAGTCGGGTTATCCGGCGCGCGAGCGCAAAAGCCGGATAATGAAAGTCGAGGCACGGTTGAGCGCCAATGCTTAACGCTAACTGCTATATACCGTCGCCCCAAACCGAATATCTTCCCTTGCTGAGCATTGGAAGACACAAAGTACACGTGTGAACAATTAAGCCCGCGAGCAACTCCGGTGCTTCAAATATCTGTTGAGTAACTCACAGAACTTCACAAGCTGTTCACAGCTAAACACATATCCCTGGAGACCCGTTGGTCTCCATTCACACTCAAACCCCTTTGTATAAAAAAACATCCCCTGAAAGAAACAGGCGTGCGAAAGCTCGTTCTTCACCGCACGCTGTTTTCTTTTCTTTTAACTCTTAAAATGACAACAATCCCAAACCCAACATCGGAAAGCTATCGAAGAAGAGATGCTGGATTTAACATTTCTGATATATTATCTAAGCTTTCTGGCTTATTTGGCAGGTCAGACGATCCTCGGGAAATAGAGGAAAATCAGGAGCTTGCGGATATCGTCGAGAAATCTTCAAGAAAGCTTCCAAATCTTCCTGCTCCAAATTCAGATACTTCAGTTTTGTATTCGATTGGGCAGATTCCAAGCAATATGAGAAGAGAATTAAATGATTACATCAAGCCTATGAATGGCAGAGTTCAGATAATAAACCGGGGTTCATCAAGATTCCTCGACACTCAAGTGAGCACTTACGAAGTTATATTTTATGATGAACAGCCAAAAGCTGGATTCGAGGCATATGTCTTTGAGCTGGCAAAGCAATACAATGTTCATATCGGCAATGACCTGCAGTCATTGGTCAAAAAATCATATTCAAGCGCAGCATAATCCTAATCAATAACTTTTTAAGGCCCCTGTATAAATGGTTGGTTGGGGGTTTCCATTTTTTATGAAACTGATAAATAAGCCACTGCTGGAAAAATGCTTGTCCTTCTTTAGAAACCTTAAGAAAGAGGATAAAATCGCAGTCCTTCACCATACTGACTGCGACGGAATTTCAAGCGGTGTTATTGTCTGGAAATTAATCCAAAAACTGGTAAGAACTCCTGATTTCAGGTTTAATCAGGAGGGAAAGGATATTGAAATTCTTCCTTCGACCGTGGAATTGTTGAAAAAGCGCGGCATTAACAAGGTTATCTGCTCAGACTTGTCTTGCGATTACAATCCAGAGCAGATAAGGGAAATCTCAAAGTTTGCGGAAATCTGTATTATCGACCATCATAAGGTCTACAATGAATTGAACGAAGAAAACATTATCCTGATAAAGCCGCATATGATTTATGAAAATGTCGATGGCTCTCAATATTGCGCGGCTAAATTCTGTTATGATTTGGGCTCGATGTTAACAAACATGGAGGATGCTGACTGGGTTGCCGCCATCGGCGTTATTGGCGATATGAACAAGCGCTCCTGGGAGCCTTTCCTTAAGGGTGTGTTCAAGAAATATAATATCAAAGAAGAGCAGAATATTTTTGAGAGCGATTTGGGAAAAATAACTATTTTAGTCAGCAGCGCTGAAGCTGTGAGCTCGTTAAAAAACACTGCCGAGTCCTTCAAGGTCTTGGAGTCTGCAAAATCTCTTAAAGATGTGCTGTCTTCTGATTTGAGAAGGTTTCAGAAGGAAGTGCAGACAGAATTGGAATACTGGCTTAACAATGCTGACAGGAATGCGGAATTCCATGAAAAGGAAAATTTAATCATTTATGAAGTTCATCCAAAATTTAATTTGACAGGTCAGATTTCAACGCTTTTCAGCATTAAGCATCCAAATACGACAGTGATAATCGCAAACACAAAGGAAGATCCGATAAAGATAAGCGCAAGGCGCCAGGACCAGAAGGTGGCAATGAACACTATGTTGGAGACAATATTCAGGAATATGAAGTCTGGAAAGGGCGGCGGTCACATTCCAGCGGCAGGTGGCGCAGTTCCAAAGAAAGATTACAAAAAATTCAAAGAAATGGTTTTGGAGTATCTTAAGCCATGAATTCAGAAACAAACGAGAGATTGCTGGCTTATGTTGACACTATTTTGGGTTGTGTTGACCGTGAAGAGTTGTTGACAAAAACAATTGATTTTTTGATGCATGAGTGCAGGTTGTCTAATTGCTCGATTCATATGTTTGAGAATGTCGCAAGGTTTTATAATAATTCAAAATCAACGCTTGATAATATTGAAGGCAGTGTCTGGAAGCAGTTGAATGACGCCAAACTGCCTGCAAACTGCAATGTTCACAGCGAATTCAAGGCATTTGATAGCATAAAAAACATCGCGCCTCAATTGTGCGCTATTCCTTGGGTTCTAAACAAGAAATTAGAGGGTATGTGCTGTTTGTACAGCGAACAGCCGATTGACGTTAACCTGTCATTGGCCAAGGGAGTTATGGATAAATTGGGGAAGGCGTTGATCTCTGCGATTAAATACAATCAGGCGCAGGTTTCAGCAGTCACTGACAGGCTTACAGGATTGTACAACAAGGGATTTTTCAACGAGGCTTTGGACAGGGAATTGCAGCGCGCAAAGCTCGACAAGACTGCAACGTCATTGTTGATAATGGATATTGACAATTTCAAGAATTATAATGACACAAATGGCCATCCTGAGGGTGATAAAGTTCTTGCAAAAGTCGCTGACTGCATAAGGCATAACATAAGGCCGCATGACATCGCATGCCGTTATGGCGGAGAGGAATTTGTGGTAATACTTCCAAACTGCCGTTCTGAACCTGCGTACAATCGTGCAGAGGAATTAAGAAAGACAATTCAGGATAAATGCCCTTTGACAATATCTATTGGAGTTATGTCCTGCCTGAACTCGAGCATTAATGCTGAAACCATGCTGAAGGAGGCTGACACTGCATTATACAAAGCAAAGAGGGCTGGAAAGAACAAAACAGTAAACTTCGTAGTTATAGACAAAGCATTGGGAGTTATAGACGTCCAAGACGCTTCTGCGATTGGCGCGAGATAGCATCAGAAACTATTTAAGTGCTCTAATTAGTATATAATGATGCCTAGAATTGCAGTTGCTCAAATTGAAGTTTTTGATGATGTAAGCAAAAATGTCAAAAAAGTTATTGATTTTATAGAAAAAGCTTCATTAAAAAATGCAGATATTGTTTGTTTTCCAGAGTCTTGTTTAGGGGACTCTTTTCTTAGCATAGAATCAATAGAAATTCAAAAAATCCAGAACAAATGCGAGGAAAAGTCTATTTACTGCATATTCGGAGCGCATATTAAAGAAAAAAACAAAGTCTACAATTCGGCAATTTTAGTTGATAGATTGGGTAAAATTCAATGCGTTTACAAAAAAGTTCATTTATTTCCTGGATTTGATTTAGAAAAGACTTCGCCAGGAAAAGGAAATAAAGTCATACAAACTGATTTTGGCAAGATTGGAATAATTATTTGTTGGGATTTTGCCTTCCCAGAATATGTCAAAAAGCTTTCAAAAAAAGGCGCTCAAATTATATTTTGTCCGTCCTATTTGCTAAAAGGTGTGAAAATCAATGAAGAAGTCTTTAGAAGTTATCCGCTTACTCGCGCATTTGAAAATTTAGCTTATTTTGTCAGCTGTGATGCTTTTACTGATGAAGTTATTGGAGAAAGCTTTATCTGTTCTCCTGAAAAGGTTTTGAATAGCATTAAGAAAAGAGAAGGCATAATTTTTGCTGAGTTGGATTTAAAGAAAATTGCTCAATTTAGAAAGCGTTATAATTGTTTAAAGTAAAGGATTACTCACGCCGCAGAAACAATTTCAATTATATCTCTGTTTTTCAGAACGTGGTCTTTTGCTATTGGCTGGCGTTTTCTTACATCGAGAGCGCGAATATACTTCTTAGCCAAATCAGTGTGTATTCTTCCTGCAAAATCAAAGGCCGTAGTTCCTGGCGGCATTAGCCAGCAGTCTGGCAATATTCTGCCTTGGCTGTCTCCCAGCTTTCCAACGCCGCCCGGGAAGATTGCGCAATACCGCAGTAATTTGAAGACGGCGTCGTCTATGGCAGATTGCACTCCTGTGCTTCCGAATTTGTCTAAAACATTGGTTTTAATAAAATTGAGCGCAGTCTTTTGTTTTTCTGATAGGTTGCCAATAACATTAAATGCGGAGTCTCCTGGAAGGTAATCAATCAGTTTTGCTTTTGCGGCTTCTTTGAGCGCAAGTTCGCTTTCAGCTGAACAGCCTGCGATAATCAGGGAAGGAAATTGTTTTTTCAATCGTTCAATTGTTTCAGCCGCTCCTGGCATGTCCATTTTGTTTGCGGCAATCAGCATTGGTTTTGTCATAATTCGCAGTTTTGTCGCGAGCTTCAATAGTTCTTCAGCCCCCCATTCTGCTGGTTTTTCAACGTTTAATTTTAATTCTTCGACTGACGTGCTTATCATTTCGTGTGTTGCATTTAAACCGGAGAGCTGAACAGTCAATGCATCCACGACATTTCCCTTGTCGTGCTGTATTTTGCGGGAGAATTTGTCCCATCCTTTGTGCAAAATATCAAGGTACCACATGTCCAATTCAGTTTCCAAAAATTTTATGTCGTTTGCAGGGTCGTATGAGCCTGGCTCGACAGTTTCGCCTTTCTCGTTTGTTCCGCCTGAAGCGTCAATAACGTGAATCAGGGCGTGCGCCTGCCGCAAATCGTCCAGGAATTTGTTTCCCATTCCTTTTCCTTCGTGCGCTCCGGGAACTAAGCCCGCGACATCAATGACTTCCACAGGAACGTATCGTATGTTTCGTGAGCAAAATCCTGTGCGCGGATTGCATTGCACTTTAAGCTCTTTGTCAACGCATTCCACTCTTACAAGCCCAAAGCCTTTGTTAGGTTCAATTGTCGCAAATGGATAATTGGCAATAAGAACGTCCATTAATGTAAGCGCCTTGAATAAAGTGCTTTTCCCTACGTTTGGCTTTCCCACTACGCCTATTAGCATATGTTAAAAAACAATAAAGCGCCTTATATACCTTCCTATGGGCAAATAAGAACAAAATTTAAAAGCACGGCTGTTAATTGTGTATTATGGCCAAAACCACGGTTGATGTATTCAAAAAAACCATAAAGCACAAGGGCCTTCACGATTTTGGCAAATTGTTAAAGGAGGTTAAAAGAGTCGCTGATGAAAAATTTTATTATTTTTTTGAAAAAAAGTACAAGCACAGGGCTGATGAAAAGGAATTAGATATATACTTATATAAGAAAGTCAATGAGTATTTGCAGTTTGACATAGATATTTACATATGGGCCAATCATTACAAGGATGTGGAAGTCGTGGAAGACGGTAAGCAGAAAACATTGAACCAGTCAAGTTTGATAATTGACATATCGTGCAAGAGAATTACTGATATGCAGGACAGATTTAAGGGCAATTTCCTCGAAAAGCTTCACAAATGGTATGAGAAGTATATCTTAAAAAACACAATAGAGGATGTTTATGAGGCTAATGTTCTTATGGATGTGTATAAAATTGTCCACGCAATACATGAAGTGTTGGGTATGGAGCAGGGTGTTGTATGACTGAAAGGGAAGTGCTTATTGAGAGAAATCAGGTTAGTTACGAAGGCGTTTTCAATTTCCAGGAATTAGTGGACTTAATCAAGCAAAACGGATCTGATCGGGGTTATTTTGCAATCACTCCGAGGCATAGCGAGACAATATCTGAACAAGGGAAGTATTTGAAATACAATTTGATTTTGGATCAAAAAATAAGCGATTATGCGAAAATCAACGTAATGTTTGAGATTGAAATAAGGGATATGGCTGAAAAGAATATGGAAATTAGGAAGAAAAAGAAGAAGATGCAGGAAGGCAAGCTGGATATATTCTACACAGCTTTGTTTGTTACGGATTATGAAAAAAGGTTTGATGTGAAGCCGTTGTTTTATTTTGTCAGAAAATTGTTTGAAAAATATGTTTTCCCGTCGACAATGTCTCAATATGAGGATAAGGCTAAGAAAGACACGATGTGGATTGTCCACAACATTAAATCATATTTGAATCTGGCAACAAGGTGATTACAAAGAAGAATTGCTTATGTATTGGTATGCGGCATATGCCGCGAGGACAGCTTCTCCTGCTCCTGTGATTGCCTGCTTGAAGTGCGTGTCCACAACGTCTCCTGCCGCGAACACTCCTGGCACGTTTGTTTCTGCCTTGCGGTTGATGATAATTTCGCCTTTTTCATCAGTCTTTACTCCGATGCCTTTCACAATCTCGGATAGTGGAATGTGTCCAATTTCTATAAATAGCCCGTCGAGTTTCATTGTCTTGCTTCCGTTGTATTCTTTGTCTAACACAACCGAAGTCATAACATTGTCTCCGTTAATCTCAAGAACGTTTGTGTTTTTTATTATCTCTATCTTGGGGTTCTTCATAACTCTTTCAAGATTTACTGGTTCTGCGCGGATATTTTCTTTCCTGTAAATTATGAATACTTTTGAGCCGAATTCCGCAAGAACCAATGCTTCTTTTGCGGCGCTGTCAGAGCCTCCGACAACTCCGATTAGTTTGTTTTTGTAAAATGCGCCGTCGCATAATGCGCAGTAATGCACTCCTTTGTTTGCGAATTTATCCTCTCCTGGAACTCCTAATTTTTTTATCTTTGTTCCTGTCGCCACAATCACGGTTTTGCCTTCGTATTTTCCTTTTGATGTTATGGCGGCAAAGCCTTTGGCTGTTTTCTCGACTTTTTCAACGCGTTCTTCGATTAATTCACATCCGTATTCCATTGCGTGCTCTTTTACCTGCATTGCCAGTTCAAAGCCGTCGATTTTTTTGATGCCAGGCCAGTTTTCAACGCTTCCTGCAATCGCGAGGGTGCCGCCGACAGATTCTGCCAGCACAAGAGTCTTCAGATTCAGCCTTCCTGTGTACATTGCTGCGGAAAATCCTGATGTTCCTCCGCCTATAATTATTACGTCGTACATAAACAAGCAGTTATGAAGGTGGTTTTTAAAACTACTGCTTCGGGTATTCCCTGACTGTTTTGTTCCACAATCCTTCAAATTCAACAGCGTGTCCGTATTTGTGCAGTTTCAGGTATTCTTTTATTGCTTCCTGCAGTCGTCTGCCTTCGCGGTATGCTTCTCTTTTATGATAGTCTATTTTTTTATGGTATAATTTGTCTATGATTAAATTCCTGTATTTTTGCAGGAATGTTCCTTTTGTGTATTTTTCATAATTAACTACTATGTGCAGCGCGCATGCAATGTCTAATTCGCATTTGTCTGCTTTGACTTTTTTGTTGTTTATTACTGTTTCTACTTCTTTTAGTCCTATTGCGTGCATGTCTATATTCAGTTTGTATTGTATGAACGGGTCTTCTGCTGGGGGGTCTTTAAAGAATCTCCATCTTACCCATATTTCTTTTCCGAATGAAGGGTTTTCTCTTTGTATGTAATCTCGTTCCCCAAATTCAGAGTCGTCTCTTGTCGCCCACCCGTTTTCGATCATCCATTCGTGGAGGACGTGGTAAATATACTGCATATTGAATACGTCCTTGTAATTTACGGCAAAGCCAGGTATCTCTATGACATCCATTCCTTCTGCCGCATGTCGTAGAACAACCATGTGTGTTGTTTAATTAGAGGACTTTATAATATTTGCGACTTAAACCGTGTTTTCCTTGTCGTCTGCGGTGACAGTTCTTGCATTAAATGTGACTTGTCTTTCTATTCCGTATGGCGTGCCGTCGTTTTGAATCAGTTGAACTACAAGAGTGTGTGTTCCTGCTGGCAGGTCGTTTATTGTTTTTGATGCTTTTGTGACATTGTCTTCGATAAGCTCTCCGTCAAGAAGGTATCTCAAATAGCCTTGGTTTGCTTTTCTTTCTGTTCCTGGCTCGCCTATGCTGAAATCATGAAGTTTTACGCTTACGCTGATTAAGTCTCCTTTTACGTTAAATCCTTCTGTCGGGAACCATATGGTTAAGTTTGGTTCAGCGTCTTTTGTTAATGATTCTGGCTTTATTCTGATGTGTATTTTATCGCTTGAAACAACAACGTCATTTTGAAGGATTTGCGCGGTTAAGTCGTATTCCCTCCAGTCTAATGTCAGTGTTGCTTTGTTTCCTGCCATTGCGATTGTTTTGCCGTCTGCAAGAATTTGCAGTATTCCTTTGTTTGTTGAATTTTCTCCAAAGCCGATTGTCGAAACTTCTACATCGAATGTTGTATCCTCGAGAACAGCTCCGTCAAGAGGCTTTACGAACTTTACTTGCGAGTCCGGGCTTGTTACTGTGACTTTTGTTGAATCTTGAATTCCTGTGCTGGAATCATCATCGTAAAATAATTCGACTTTTACATTCTTGTAGCCGTCTGTGATATTCGGTATAGTATAATTCAGTGTTCTTAGGTGCGGGCTTTTGAAGTCGTCGTAGCTTACGATGGCATATCCGGCTTGAAAGCTGAAATTTTCTATTTCAAAGCTTACAGGCACATCCGCTCCACGGTCGTATACTTTGTCAATTGGGCTTATCTTTACGCTGAAATCCGCTTTCGAGCATCCTGCAATCAGGACAATCAATAAAATTGAAATAAGTAGTGGTTTTTTCATTTGCCCTCAATATGTTTTCTTAATTTTTCTCCTTCCCACAAAAATGAAGAAAGTTGTTTTTTTGCTTTTTCGCGATTTTTCTGGTGCTGTTTAAGGAACGCGTTTATATTGTTTATTAATATTTCTTTTAATTCCGATGTGAGCATTTTTCCGCTTTCATAGTCTTGCTTTATTTTCAATAATTTCTTGTCATCTGGCTCAAACATCATTTCAAGCCACTGATAGCTGACATCTATGGACGTATCTCCGCCGAGTTTCCTGTGTTCCGCAAGGCTCGCCTTGCCTCCGGAGAACGCATATCTCTTTATTTTGTTTGCAACTTCTTCAGGGGTGTCCTTTAGGTATATTGTGCTTTCTTCTGATGATGCTGACATTTTGCCCTGCACTCCCGCAAGTCCGGGGATGAATTTGTTGTGTATTAGTGCGGGTTTGTGATATCCGAGTTTTGGATAAACATCTCTTGCGACCCTAAAGTGTGGATCTTGGTCAATGCCTAATGGAATTAAGCAAGGCACGTTGTGTTTTTTGCGTATGCTTTCAAGGACGGCGGGAACTGCCTGCATTGATGTGTACCATATCTGCCCTATGTTCGCAGAGTCTTGAAGGCCAAATGCTCCTTTTATTGTGCTGTAAGTGATTTTCTTTGCGAACTGTATTGCTTGCGGGTATAATGTTCCGCTTGCCTTGGTGTCGCGGAATATGAATGTTTTTTTCTTTTTGAATCCAAGAGCGATTATGTCAAGCGCATTTTCAAGGGCATGCGATGATGTCTGTTCAAGCGACAGTTTTTCCTTGAACAAAAATTTCTCATCATCTGTCAGCTGGAAATATAAAGGAACATCGAATTTGTCTTGTAGCCATTTTGTGAACACCCAAGGAACTAAGTGCCCGATGTGCACGCTTTCTGATGGTCCTCTGCCAGTATATAAGAAGAACTTGTTTCCTTTTTCATATTCGTTCAATAGCCAGTTCATGTCGCGGTGCGAAAAAAACACCCCGCGTTTTAGCATATAATGGACGTCCCCGCAGTGTTTTTTAATCCGGTTTAGCAATTCAGGCGTTATTTTCTCGGTTCCAAACTGGCGTGTCAGCTTGTTGTAATCAACAACTCCTTCAACATCGTAAGGTGTGACATTAAACTCCGGCATATATTCTGCAAAATATACGACTTTATATAGTTTTGCTCATTACGTATTTTTTTGATGGGAAGAAGTACAGTTTCTTATTTGGATTCTTACAAGCTGAAGGAATTGAATTTTTCTCTGCAGGGCGAGGTTCTGAAATATAATCATTTGTGGGCTGATTTAATCAGGCCAATCGAGGTTTTGGATTCGTATCCAGGCGGTTTTATTGCCAATTTGACTATGATTCAGGAATATGTTGAGGAAGATGAGACTGTTCTTGAAGCAGTTGTCAATGCGGATTATCCTGATTCTGTTTATCCTGTTTTTGTCGTTGTTGATACTTCGGATTATTTGAAGATGGTTGAAGATTTGGCTTATGAAGGAATAATAAAATTGGATATTCCTTCCAGAAAGGAAAGGCATGTCTGCGTGTCGGATATTTCTGGATTGCATACGTCTTCCGGCAGAAAAGGATATTTCTCAAATAGTTCTAAGTTTACGCGCCATATTATTCCGTTCAGCCAGGACAAGCATCTTAGGCGTCTTCCGTTATATAATCAAAAAAATCAACAATAAAAATAATTCAGTTCGTGTTCGTCTTCTGTCATTTCCCTCAAGAGATGCGCTTCATCCTCTGTTATGATGTCTTCGTTCAACATCATGTCGATGTACTCAAGCTCGTATTCCTGTTCTGTTTCTGTTTTCTTCATAGCTGGTTCACCTCGTTATTTTATGAGACAGTCAGCTTTTTAAAGCATCAGAATTGTCAATCTGGACGTATTTTCCATTAGCTTTTTAAATGGAAAATCGTAATATATCCTATGTTACCATTATTAGTTATTGGCACAGATGAGCTTATCCAGCTCTTCGGCGCCTTTGTGGCATTGTTGGTTGCGCTTGCAGCTTACAGGATGCGCAAGCTTGCGTTTTCAAAGCAGTACTTTTGGCTTGTTGGTTCGTTTGGCTTGATGGCTTTGGGTTTTTTAACTCAGGTGATTGTTGCTGGCTTGTTTTTCACAACAAGAAATCTTACGACTCATATCAGTCTTGCTGAACTTTCTAATTTAATTGATTATGGGAATGATTTGCTTCAGTTTGGAACAGCGGCGCACGTTTTCCTTTTCACATTTGCGTATTTGCTTTTGGTGGTTTGGGCATTGAAATTAGACAGGTATACGGCTTCATTAATGGGTTTGCTGAGCTTGTTGTTGATAAGGGTTGGAATTGAATTTCCAAAGGTGTTTTACTACACTTCATTGATATTTTTGTTTATGGTTGCTGTGAAAGCGTGGTTTAATTCAAAGCCAAAGTATGTTGCATATTCATTTGCATTGATAGCTCTTGCAAATGTCTTTTGGATGTTTCAGGACAGGATTGAATGGTTCTTCTACGCGGGCTATGCTTCATTATTCTTCGGCTTTGCAGTGATGCTTAGTGTCTTAATTAGGGTGATGAAGAAGTGAAGCGTTCCAAGATGGATATAGTGTTTGACATTCTTGCGACAGTGCAGAATGACGGCCCTATTCTGCCTACAAGGTTGTTGTACAAGGCAAATATGAGCCATTCAAGGTTGAAATCGTATTTGCAGGACTTGGAAGCAAAGCAGTTTTTGAAATTGTCAGACGGCAAATATGTTCTTGAAGACGAGGGCCACAAGTTCATCGCTAACTATGCTCAATTGAAGAAGTTCGTTGATGCTTTTGGTTTTTAAACTGGTTTTAAAATAAGCAAATTCTTTATAAACCCCTTATATTTTCCACAGTATATCATATCATGCCGCCTCCATAGCTCAGCGGTAGAGCGATGGTTTTGTAAACCATAGGCCGGGGGTTCAAATCCCTCTGGAGGCTGTCTCGCGAGCTTTTTAGAAAAAAGCTCGAGCAAAAAACTAATGGCAGACGCTCCTTCGGAGGTCTACCGAATTCTTCCCAAACATTTTTAACCACTACTTTTACATTATATGTAATGGCTGAAATATCATATCATTGCATGCCAATTATGAGGATTGCATAAGATGGTATTATGCCTTTTTGCTCTTCCAATATTTTTGATTCTTGGGATTTTCAGCGTGAAATACAGGAAGCTGGCAAAAGATTCGTTGGATTGCATTTTTCACACAGTGACGCTGAGAAAATGCGGTTCAAATCTTGATGAGAGAATTAAGGGTGAAATCACAAGCAGGATTTTCAAGTTTTCCCCAAAAACAGCAGGGTTTGTTTACAGCAATTACAAGGTGTTTTCATGGATTATATTTATATTGTTAATCTGGAGCACTTATGAGAGTGCGATAGGCATTCATAATTATTATTATTATGGCAACTGCAATGGTCCTGAGTCAACTGGATTCTGTTTGTTTGATCCGGCAGGCACAAATACAAAAATTTCGGGCGTTGATATTGATGCGCAAAAAGAACTCATCCCTCCAGTATTGGAGGCAGACGACCCGATTATAGGGGATAAAGGCGCGAATTTGACAATAATAGAATTTGGATGTTATTTATGCCCTTACACAAAAAAGGCTGAGCCGACAATGAAGGAGATTTTGGATTATTATGGCGGAAAGGTGAACTTGCAGTTCAAGACATTCATAATCCCTCATCATAATTTGAGCTATCCTGCCACATTGTCTGCGGAATGCGCCGCAGAGCAGGATAAATATGGGGAATATCACGATTACTTGTTTGAACATCAAGATTCTTTGGCAAATCTTTCATTTGAGGCCGCGGCATCTCAATTAAACCTTAATATGACTCAGTTCAATGATTGTGTTGCTTCTGAAAAGTACAGGGATGAAATCAACGAGGATACGCTGATGGGCGTTCATGCAGGCGTTTCAGGAACTCCGACGTTCTTCATTAATGGCAGGGAAATCGCAGGTCCAAAGCCTTTCAGGACATTCCAGACGATTATTGATGAGGAATTGAAAAATGTTTGAGTTTAAGCCTGAAAAAATAAGAAAGGATTTTCCGGTTTTAAAGAAAGGCATTTACTTTGACAGCGCGTGCATGTCATTAAAGCCAATGCAGGTTATAGGCAAGATGAATGAGTATTACGAGGAATATACTGCTTGCGCGGGCAGGAGCGCTCATTTATTGTCAAAAAAAACAGAAGCTGAAGTGAATAGTGCGAGAAATGAAGTTAGGAAGTTGATAAATGCAAAAGACAGAGAAATCGTGTTCGCGAGAAACACCACAGAAGGAATTAATCTGGTGGCGAATTCATTAGGATTGAAATCAGGCGATGAAGTCATATTGAGCGACAAGGAGCATAATTCAAACCTTATCCCTTGGCTTAAGCTCGCAAAAAAGGGAATTAAGGTAATAATCGCAAAAAGCAATCCTGACAACACGTTTAATCTTGACGCTTATAGAAAGTTATTCACGAAAAACACGAAATTGGTTTCTGTAGTCCATCAGTCCAATCTTGACGGCGTCACGAATCCAATAAAGGAGATTGCAAAAATCGCAAATGAAAATGGTGTTTTGTGCATGGCTGACGGAGCTCAAAGCGTTCCTGGAAAAGAGATTGATGTTAAAAAGTTAAATGTTGATTTTCTCGCATTTTCAGGCCATAAAATGATGGGGCCGGCAGGCACAGGAGTGCTGTACGGCAAAAAAGAACTGCTTGAAAATCTCGACCAGTTTATGGTGGGCGGCGAGACAGTGATGAATTCAACTTATGATTCTTATATTCCGGAGGAAGTGCCTGCAAAATTCGAGGCAGGCTTGCAGGACTATGGGGGTATTATTGGATTGGGTGAGGCTGCAAAATATTTGAGAAGCATTGGTTTAAGCAGAATAGAAAAGCATG
>Ga0210057_1006524_pt1 | contig 14455 bp, 16 predicted proteins | sample CryGeyCG2114_010_2_FD_183968 | JGI IMG/M metagenome (GOLD analysis project Ga0210057, IMG submission 183968) | Groundwater microbial communities from aquifer - Crystal Geyser CG10_big_fil_rev_8/21/14_0.10 (SPAdes) (version 2) | ecosystem: Environmental > Aquatic > Deep subsurface > Groundwater ... | reverse complement strand
AAGTTTGAGTTTACAATGCTGCCCTAAATTGAAGTCAGGAGCTAGTTGTCAGGATTTAGCTTCAAGTTCATGTTCTCAAGATTGTGCTGTTTCTTGTCTGCCTACAAAATGTGAATTAACTTCTGTATGTAAATTAGGGTGCTGTTATGATTCTTCAGAAGGAATATGTTCTAATAATGCTCCTAAAGGAAGTTGTGAACAACAAGGCAAGTGGTTTGATGATAAAGCTTGTAATATTGGGCAGTGTAAATATGGATGTTGTGTTTTAGGTTCAGAAACAAGTTTTGTGACAGCAAAAAGATGTTCTAAATTAGCTGATTTTTATGGCTTATCAACAGATTTCAGGGCAAATATAAAAACAGAAATTGAGTGTATTGCTTTATCTTATGCTCAGGAAGAAGGCGCTTGTATTATAGAAGAGAAAAATGATATAGAAGAAATAGAAAGAAATTGTAAATTTACAAGTAAGGAAGAATGTGTAAAAATATCTGGTTCAATAAATAATTTTTATCAAGGAAAATTATGTACAAATTCAGGATTAAATACAACTTGTGAAAAAACTTCAAAAACTAGTTGTATTGATAGCGAGGATGAAGTATATTTTCAGGATTCTTGTGGAAATAGAGCTAATATTTATGATTCAAGTAAAGTAAATGATGATAGCTATTGGCAGAATATTGTTAAAAAAGAAAATTCATGCATTTTAGGAAAAGGGAATCCTAAAACTTGTGGGAATTGCAATTATTTTTTAGGAAGTATTTGTGGAGTTGGAAAAGCAGATGTTGGAAATTATATTTGTAAAGATTTGAATTGTAAAAATGCTGTAGATGTTGTAGATGCTTTTGGTAAAGTTTTGGTAAAAAAAGATAGGAAAAATGGTGAAAGCTGGTGTGTTTATGATTCTTATATTGGAGAAGGAAAAGATGTTGTTGGAAGCAGGCATTATAAATATTATTGTATTGATGGGCAAGTAAGAAGTGAGCCATGTGGAGATTTTAGAACAGGAATTTGTGTTGAATCTGAAATTGATTTAACTTCAGGAAAAGGTAAATTTTCAAATGCTGCTTGTCGTCCTAACAGAGCAATGGAGTGTCTGAGTTATAATACTGATGAAGATAAAAGCGATACAGAATTAAGAGAAGATTGTGAAGAAAATTCTGACTGTGAAATAAGGGCCTTAAATTTTGGCAAAGGTTATAAATTTGAGGTATGCGCTGCTAAATATCCTCCTGGATTTGATTTAAATGCAGCTGATGGGGGAGAAGCAGCTGAACAAATTTGTAATGTAGCTGACTTTACTTGCACTAAAGTTAAAGTTAAGAAGTTGAGTGGGTGGAAATGTGTTTCTGGTTGTGATTGTGACTCAATTAAGTTTACACAACAAATGAATGACTGGTGTGTAAGTTTAGGAGATTGTGGTGGTTATGTGAATATTGCAGGAGAAGTTACAGATGATGGATATTCAATTTCAAAAGCTCCTGAGATTTCTCTGGAACAATATAAAAAATATGCTGTTCCTATTTCAGGGCAGAAAGCAGAACCTGGAAATTTTTCTGAATTACTCGCGAGTTATTATGGGTGGGGTGCTGCTACAGATGAAACTTATGAAAAAGATGTTGCAAAAGCACAAGAAGAAATTTTAATGAATATTGTTGGTACTGGTGGAATTGCCGAAGTGCTTGGAGGAGGTCCTGCATATTTGGTATATTTGATTCCTCCTTTTGCTGCTTTGGGTATTATAATAAGTATATCTGCTAGTATTGGTTTAATTATTACAAAAATAACAGGAATTACAGATCCTACTATGGCTGTCGCTATAGGAGCAGGTATTTTTATAGCAGTAATTTTAGTAATTTTTATATCACTTGGATGGGCTCTGGGAATTGGAATTGTTGTTGGAGTGATAGTTTATGCTATTTTTAGTGCTTTTGGAATAGGCAAAATAAAGAAAACAAAAGTTGTTTTTAACTGCGAGCCTTGGCAACCGCCATCAGGAGGAGCTGACTGTAAAAAATGTACAGAAGGAGGAAGCTTAAATCCTTGCACAAAATATAAATGTTCAAGTTTAGGACAGACTTGCGAGCTTATAAACGAAGGAACAGGAAATGAAATTTGTTTAGACAGCAATCCAAATGATGTAACTGCTCCAAAAATAAATCCTTGGTATTCTTTGATAAGTCCTGGATTTAAATATGATGGAGTTAGTGATGATGGATTTAAATTAATAGGAAATAATGGAGAATGCTTGACTGAATTTACTCCTGTAATTTTTGGAATTTCAACAAAAGAAGAACCAAGTCAATGTAAATATGATGTTGTTCATACTACTGGATATGAAAATATGGAGTTTTATTTTGGTGAAAGCAGTTTGTATAAATATAATCATATGATGGTTTTAAATATGCCTTCTGTTGAAAGTTTACTTGCAAATTTAAGTGATGAATTAAATGAAACTGAAATAGCAAATTTAAAAAATATAGCAATTAACAAGTTTGGAAATCTAACTTTTTATGTAAGATGTATTGATAAAGCAGGGAATAGTAATTTAAAAGAATATTTAATTAGAACTTGTGTAAAAGCAGGACCAGACTTAACTCCTCCTTATGTCACAAAAACAGAACCTTCTGATGGAAGTTATCTTGCTTATAATTTAAATTCAACTAATTTGAAAATATGGACAAATGAGCCTGCAACTTGTAAGTATGGCCTGAATGATTTGACTTATGACTTAATAAATAAGAGCTTTTCTTGTGATACTGATTTAGAAGATGTGGATTTATATGGCTGGAAATGCAATACTGTTTTAGAAAACTTGAATAAAGGAGAAAATAAATTTTATATTAAATGTAAAGACCAGCCTTGGTTGCCAGAAGAAAATAAATCAAGAAACAGTATGTCTACTAGCTATATTTTAACTTTGAAAAAATCTGAGAGTGAATTAAAAATAACTAAAATAGAGCCAAATGCTACAATGATGTTTGGAGTTGAGCCAGCAACTGTAATTTTAAGAGTAAAAACAGAGGGTGGAGCTGAAAATGGAAAGTCAACTTGTGGATGGAGTTTTACAAGCCTACAAGATGTTGCTGATGATTTTTCCCAATATGACAGCGAGCATAATTATAAATTAAATCAAATGTTGAGAGGAAGTTATAATCTTTATATTAATTGCAAAGATATAGCAGGAAATGTTGCAGAAGGACAAACTAAGTTTACAGTAAAAATAGATAAATCTCCTCCTCAGATAATAAGAGTTTATAATGAAGATGAAGAAGCATTAAAAATTATTACAGATGAAGATGCAGAATGTGTATATGATTTTAATTCATGCAGATATATATGGGAAAATGCAACAGAAATGACTGGAATATTAAGAGAGCATACAGCTGACTGGAAACAAGGCAAGACTTATTATGTTAAATGCGAGGATTTATGGGAAAACAAGCCAGATGCCTGCTCAATTATTGTAAAAGCTGTATAGACGAAAGATTTATAAAGTATCATTTTTATATTATAAAAAGTATAACTTTTATCTTATACATATGATAAAATGCAGAAAGAAAAATTAATAGAAGTTTTAACTAAATGGAATTTTTGGGCAAAAGAGATTGATAGTGGAATTTTGAGAGATTATACTAAAAAACTATTAAATTTTGTGAAAACTGATAAAATAATTTCTATAGTTGGTGTCAGAAGAAGCGGCAAATCTACAATAATGAAACAAATTGCTAAAGAGTTAATAAAAAAGATAGGGAAAGAAGATACTTTAATTGTGAATTTTGAAGAGCCTGAATTTGAAGATACTGATTTAAACTCTCTTCAAAAAATTTATGATGCTTACTTAGAAATAATTAAACCAAAAGAAAAACCTTTTATTTTTTTAGATGAAATTCAAAATGTTAATAAATGGGAAAAGTTTGTTAGAAGTTTAAATGAAAGAAAAGAAGCTTTCGTAATAGTTTCTGGTTCTTCTTCTAAACTTTTAAGTGAAGAGCTTGCAACAATTTTGGCTGGAAGACAACTTCAATTTGAAATTTTTCCTTTAAGTTTTAATGAATTCTTAAATTTTAATGAGATTAAAATAGAAAATAAAAGAGATATTTTAATTAATTCACAAAAAATAAAATCTTTATTTAGAGCTTATTTGAAATTTGGCGGCTATCCAGAAGTTGTATTAAATAAAGATGAGGAATTTAAAATTAGAACATTAAGAAATTACTATAATGATATTTTAACAAAAGATGTAATTAGAAGATTTAAAATTAAAGAAAGTGAAAAATTATCAAGTTTAGTAAAATTTTATTTGACGAACATTTCTTCTACAATTACTTTTAATAGTATTTCAAAATTCTTGAATTTATCTGTTGAAACTATTAGAAGATTCAGTTCATATATAGAAACATCTAAGGCTATTTTTTTCATGAAGAGATTTTCTTTTTCTGTCAAAGAGCAGGAAAAAAGCCCTAGAAAAGTTTATGTTATTGATGTTGGATTAGCAAATGCTTTGGGTTTCAAATTTTCAGAAGATATTGGTAGAGTTGCTGAAAATTTAGTAGCAATTGAATTAAAAAGAGAGCAAGCTAATAATCCGAATTTAGAAATTTATTATTGGAAAGATAGACAGGGGAAAGAGGTAGATTTTATTGTAAAAGAAAATTTAAAGATTAAACAGTTAGTTCAGGTATGTTGGAGCTTAGAAGAGCATAAAACAAAAAGTAGAGAAGTGAGGGCATTATTAAAAGCAAGTAAAGAGTTAAAATGTAATAATCTTCTTATGATAACAGGAGATTATGAAAATGAAGAGAAAATTGGAAATAAAAAAATTACTTACAAATCTCTTTGGAAATGGCTTTTGGAAGAAAGCTATATATGAATATTATAAAAGCGGGATAATATAACAAAATTTATAAACAAGTTTATCATTAAAAGAAAATGGAAATAAAAGAAAAAAAGGGGATAAATAAAAAAGGAACTCGCGCCTTGATGTCTAATATAAAAGAAAATTTACTTGCATCAAAACGCTCAACTCGCATCCTGACTTCTAATATCTCAAAATCTTTAGATTTTGATGATGATCAGAAATTCGAACGAACAGAGAAAATTTCTGACATAAAAGGAAATTTACTTAAGTCAAGATGCTCGCAAGTAACATTATGGATTATTATTGCTATAGTTATTGTTGCTGCTATAATTTTGCTTTTTTATCTAAGAATTCCTCAGAAACTTCTCTTGCCTTCTACTCCTAATGTGCAATTGAAAGATTGTGTAGAAAAAGATTTGCAAGATGCTGTTGAATTAATAAGTTTAAGAGGAGGCAGTATAAATCCAGTTAATTCAATTATGTATTCTGGAGAGAAAGTAGAATATTTATGCTATACAAATCAATATTATAAAACTTGTGTTATGCAACAACCTTTATTGAAACAGCATGTAGAAAGAGAAATTTTAGAATATATTAAACCTACAGTTAAGGAATGTACTAATACATTAAAAGAAAATTTAAGAAGTAAAGGTTATAATATAGGAGAAGGCAAACAAGATGTTTCTGTTGAGATAGAACCTAATGATATTAAAATTATAGTTTCTGGTTTTTCTGTGGTTAAGGAAGATACTGCTGAAAAATATGATAAATTTACAATAACAGAAAAAAGCAAAATTTATGATTTAATTATGCTTACAACAAGCATTTTGAATTGGGAAGCTAGATATGGAGATTCTGATATTACTACTTATATGATTTATTATCCAAACATAAAATTAGAAAAGTACAAGCAAGAAGATGGAAGCAAAATCTATAGAATAACTGACAGAAATACCCAGGAAAAATTTGTATTTGCCACAAGAAGTTTAAGCTGGCCTGCTGGATATGGTTTTGGCCAGACTTTCAAGCCAATAAGTTAAAATGAAAAATATAATAGAAAATAAAAAAGCAATGTTAAAATTGACAACTGGAATGATAGTAAGATTAGTAGCAAGTGTAATTATGGTAACTTCTTTACCGTTTTTAATATTAAATCCTCAAAATGTTTTTGCCATTGTAAGTTATGGCTTCGGTAACTTTTTGCTTTTATTAGGAGGTGTTTTACCATGAATCCAATATTATTCATACCTTTATTATTAGCAAGTTTAGGAATAGCTATTGCTAGTTTTTTAAAAAATAAAAACTGGTTAATTATAGCATTTATTGTCTGGCTTGTAGTATTTACTTTAACAATATTAATAAATTTAATTAAATAACATCAAAAAAGAAAATTTAAAACTAGAAAATAAAGAAAACAAGATGATAAATAAAAAAATAAGAAATTATTTAATTGTAGTTTTATTAGTGGCAGTTTTTTTATTGAGTTTAGTATATTTCGCATCTTTTGTCTCTGCTCAAGATGTTAAATATTGCTGTGAGAAAACCACTTATGGAGCTTGGTGCCAAGATGCTCCTCAAGAGGAATGTGATTCTAGTTATAGAAAAGTTGCTACTTCATGTGAGGCAGTTTCATATTGCAAATTAGGATGCTGTTATGATTCTTCAGAAGGATTATGCATGGAAAATACACCTCAAAAAGTTTGTGATTTAGCAAAAGGAACATGGAGTGATAGCAAAGAATGTGAAATAGCTCAATGTAAATTAGGATGTTGTGTTTTAGGCACACAAGCAGCTTTTGTTTCTCTGACTAGATGCAAAAAGCTATCTTCTTTTTATGGCTTATTAACTGATTTCAGGACAAACATAAATACTGAATTGGAATGTATTTCTTTGGCAAGTTTGTCAGATGAAGGAGCTTGTGTTTTTGAATTAGATTATATTAAAACTTGCAAGTTTACTTCAAGGCAGGCATGCAACACAATGAAACAAAACACAAAAACAGAAAATGGAACTGTAACTAGCAACATAACTTTTTATAAAGATTATTTATGTTCTGCAGAAGAATTAGGAACTAATTATGGATTGACAAAAGATACAATCTGTGTTGATGGCAAGGATGAAGTTTATTTCAAAGATTCTCACGGAAATCCTGCAAATATTTATGACGCTAGTAAAATTAATGATAAAACATACTGGAATAAAATTGTGAAAAAAGAAGATTCTTGCAATTCAGGAAAATCAAATATAAACAATAAAGCATGCGGGAATTGCAATTATTTTTTAGGAAGTATTTGTAAAGATTATAAAAAAGTTTCTGAAACAAAGCCTACTTATGGAAATAATATTTGTAAGGATTTGAATTGCAAAAGCACTACTCTTGACAAGGCAATGAAACATGGTGAGTCTTGGTGTGATAATGAAAATACTGCACTTGCAGGGCCTGATTCTGTTGGCTCAAGATATCATAGGCATTTATGTATGAATGGTGAAGAAATTATTGAACCTTGTGCTGATTATAGGCAGGAAATTTGCATTCAAGATAAAATTACTACAGCAGGAGGAGAATTTTCTCAGGCTGCTTGTCGTGTAAATAGATGGCAGGATTGTTTAAGTCAAACAGAAAAAGTTGATTGCACAAATACTGATAAAAGAGATTGCATATGGGCACCATTATCAATTGCTGATATTGAAGTAGAATATGATGGAAACGAGATTGTTGAGGATAGTATAGCTTGTTTTCCAGAACATGCTCAGGGATTAAAATTCTGGGAAGAAGGTGAAAGCCAAGGAATTTGTTCTCAGGCAGATGTTCAGTGTGTTGTTACATTTGAGAAAACAGGATTGATTACAGGCAGTAAAAAATGTGAAGAAAATTGTGAATGTTTAGAAGATTCTTGGCTTTCAGAGCAGTTAGCAAGATGCGGGGCTATTGGAGATTGTGGCACTAAAGTTAATTTTGTTGGGGAAAAATGAAATGATGATGGTTATGATATTACAACTGAAAAAGCTGATAGTGATGATGATAATGGAGGACTTTTCGGATTGCATTTAGTTTTGAGTAAGCTAGGAATAACTGGAAAAGCTGTTGAAGTTGAGGAAAAGAAAATAGAGCAGGAGAAGGTATGATGCAAAAACAAAAAAGAATTAATAAAAGAGTAATTTTGAAACAAATAGAAAAAAATAAAGATGAACTAAAAAGTAAAGGAGTAAGAAAAATAGGATTATTTGGCTCAATTTTAAAAGGAAAGCTGACAAAAAAGAGTGACATAGATATTTTAATAGAATTTAAGGATATTTCTTTTGACAATTATGCAGAAGTTGTTATATTATTAGAAAGGTTGTTTAAGAGAAAAATTGACTTGATAACTGAATCAAGCTTAAGGCCTGAGATGGCTTATGTAAAAAAGGAGGCAGAATATGCCAGATTATGAATTATATGTAAATGTGATTTTAGAAGTTATTGAAAAAATAGAAAGTTCTGTTGCTGAATTAAGCAGGGAAGAATTTTTGAAAGATTCAGAGATACAGGACGCAACACTAATGAGGCTTCAAGTTATAGGAGAGAATATAAAAAATATCCCCTGGGAATTAAAGAAGAAAAATAAGGAAATCAAATGGAGAAAGTTTGAGAAATTAAGGAATATTATCAGCCATAAATATGATGCTATAAATTACAATTTGATATGGAGTTTTATAGAAAATAATTTAGAGGAATTAAAAACTGCAATTTTAAAAATCAAGAGGCAAGAATGAGAAATAAAATATTGAAAGAAGAGGTAGAAATATTATGAAGCAGGAATTAAAAAAATGGATAGAAAAAGCAGAAGATGATTTTGATACTGCAAGCTATAATCTAAGAGGTAAAAAGACAGATGCCGCTATATTTTATTCTCAACAAGCTGCAGAAAAAGCATTAAAAGCTTTTTATATTAAAAAATATAAAAAATTATTAAAAATTCATGATTTGGTTTTATTGGGAAAAGCTGTTGGACTTCCAAATGATTTATTGAATGAAGTAAAAGAGCTAACATTTGCTTATATTTATTCAAGATATCCTGATGTAAAAGAAGAATCTAATTTGAAAGATAAAGTTGTAAATTTCTTAAATGTATCGAAGAGAATAATAAGATGGGTGAAAAAGAATATTTAATAAAAGGTTTGAAAGAATTTGTGAAAAAATTAAGTAGAGATTTCGCTGTTGAAAAAGTTATATTATTTGGTTCAAGAATTAGAAATAAATTCAAAGAGTATAGTGATGTAGATTTAATAATTGTTTCTGATGATTTTAAGGGCAAGGATTTTTTTCAGCGAGGAGCAAGAATGTATGATTATTGGAATTTGGATTTGCCAGTTGATTTTTTATGCTATACTAAAGAAGAATTTGACAAACTAAAAAAACAGATTTCAATAGTGAAAGAGGCTGTTGAGGAAGGAATTGAGATAAGATGATGTTGTTAGAGTATGATAAGGAGGTTATTTAGAAAGATTTAAAAATAGTGTTATTTTTAAATAGTAACAAAATTAAGATGAAATAATATGAAAAATAAAACAAAATTAGGGTTGGTAGGAATTGTTTTAGGTGGAGGTTTGGGATTGGGAGGATGTACTGAAGCTGGGAATATGTTTGCAAGAGATTTAGCTGCTACAATGGTTGTTACTGCTGCTCAAGAATCTATTAAAAAAGAGATAAATCCGAATGCGTATCCTCAAGAAAATAGGGAGAACGAAAAAGAGGTATACATAGATAGTGCAACAAAAGAAGAAGCTGATAAATGGTTGACTGAAGGACAAAAAAGGTTTCGTAATAAAGTTGATGAAGAGAGAAAAATTAATGATAATCAACAAGAATATTGGGCTGAATTATTTACTTACAATGCTAAAATAGATTTAGATAGAAGCGGATGGTATAGTAAAAACGAATTGTTTGGAAGAGGGGGTCCTTTTAAATTTGATGAAGATTTTTATTATGCATTTGCTACAAATTACTCTATAGGAACTCCTTATGTTATTGAATTTTATTCTCCCAAAAGTAAATTAATAGGTAAAGAAGAAGGATTAACCAAGAAAATTTCTCAATTAAGAGAAGATAGGGTTTTTGAACCAGGGCATGGAAAGTATTTTAGAGAATTATTTGGGGATGGAGAGTATAAATTTGTTTTAAAAATAAAAGATAGAACTATAATTGAAAATTTTAGAATAGAAGGGATAAGTAAGGAAGAAGAGAAACCTAAAACAGAAAGTGAAGATAAAAGGGGAGAGAAATCAATAAAGGAAAACCAAGAACATAAAGGTCCAATTGAAATTTAAAAAGATGGAAACTGGAAAAAAGAGGTTAATAGGGGGAATAGAAGTTCTAAATTTAATAATTAGCATTATAGCGTTCTCATTTTTAATTAGTTTAAGCACAGAAGTTGTAAGTGCTGGCTTTGCTGTAGATGCTGCAGGTAATATGAGGTTTGTTGATAATATTTTGCAAACAAAAGCTAATGAGCGATTTTTTAATTATAAAGATGCAGCAGAAACATATCAATCAGTTATTAAGGGAGGAACAGGTGGGGGTCCTTCTTCAACTCCTGGTTCAACATCTTGGAGTTCTGTTTTTGGATTTAAAACTTTAACGGGGTGGCAATCAATAGTTCAAGGATTAGTATGGGCTGGTTATGCTTATCTGGCAGGTCAATTAATAGGAAGCTTATTTGGATTAGAAAAAGAACAAACAAAGGCTTTATCTTATGCTATGGCTGCAGTATTTGGGGTTGGTAAAATTGTTTATGGACTTTTTGGTAAAGGGGGTATAACTGGAACTTGGGCAGGTTGGTTACCTGGATGGGGGGCAACTTTAATAGGAATTGGAGTAGGTTTAGTAGTTCTCGAGTTATTTTGGAAAGAAGAAAGCAAGAAAATAGTAACATTTGAATGTTATCCATGGGAAGCACCTGTAGGAGGAAAAGATTGTGAAAAATGCAATTCTGATTTATATCCTTGTTCTGAATATAGATGCAAGAGTTTAGGACAAGCTTGCCAGCTTTTGAATAAAGGAACAAATGAAGAAAAATGTGCATGGGTAAATCCAAAAGATGTTAATTCTCCTGTGATTGAAACATGGAAATATGCTTTAACAGATGATCACTCTTATAAACCAAATACAGCAATAAGGCCTCCTGACAGAGGTGTAAAAATAGAATATGACAAAGCAACAGATAAATGTGTAAAAGCATTTACTCCTTTAAGTTTTGGAATTATAACTAAAAATGAAAAAGGAGAGCCAGAACCAGCTCAGTGTAAAATAGATTACAACAGAACTTTAAAATATGAAAATATGCAATATTATTTTGGGGGAAGCAATATTTACAAAACAAATCATACTCAAGTATTAAGTTTGCCTGGCCCTGATTCAATTAACGCAGAAGCTCCTGAGTTGAAAGCAGATGGTAGTTATAATTTATATGTAAGATGTACAGATGCAAATGGAAATGCAAATGATGATTTATTTGTTTTTTCTTTTTGTGTAGAAAAAGGTCCTGATGTGACTGCTCCTAAAATAGAGGGAACTTCTATTGCTAACAACATGCCTATTCAGTATGGCTTAAATGAAACAGAAATTGAAGTCTATGTAAATGAACCTGCAGATTGTAAATGGAGCAGAGTTGTTGATATGAGTTATGATAATATGGAAAACTCTATGTCATGCAGCCAGCATGTTTATGAGATGAATAATCAAATGTTGTATAAATGTTCTAGTGTATTAAAAGGACTACAAGATAGAAAAGACAATATCTTTTATTTTAGATGCCAAGACCAGCCTTGGTTAGGAGAGATGGCTTGTAACGCAGGAGATAGAAATTGTAATACAGAAAGTTATAAGTTTACATTAAAAGGAACCCAGCCATTAAATATAATAGATGTAAAGCCAAATGGAACTATTTATGGCTCAGGAAATGTTGTGCCTGTTTTCTTAGAATTAAAAACAGATAATGGTTGTTGTGAAGGAGATGCCTGGTGTTCTTATTCTTTAACACAAGATGAAAAAGATTATGTAGAATTTTTAGAAACAGGAACAAACAAGCACAAACAAAGATTAGATTTGCCTTCTGGTGCATATACATATTATTTCCAGTGTGTAGATTTAGGAGCAAATGCAGACTATAATTCAACAACTTTTACAATAGAGATTGACAAAGAAGCTCCAAAAGTTGTGAGAGTTTATAGTGATTCTGGAAAATTAAAAGTAATTACAGATGAGAAATCTACTTGTTCTTATTCTAATAATGAGGAGAGAAAATGCAACTTCCAGGTTTCAGAAGGAACAAATATGCCTTATGCTAATAGCACAGAACATTTTGCAGAATGGAAAACTGATAAGAATTATTATATCAAATGTGCTGATTTGAATAACAGGCAGCCTTTGCCTACTGAATGCTCTATTATAGTTAAGCCACAAAGTTAAGTTAGTTGAGGTTAGTTTAATTCAATAAACTCTAGGCCTTTTGTCTATATCAGAAATAAGAATAGTATCTTTATCACTAAAGACAATATATAGAATTCTATAATTTCCAACCCTTACTCTGAATACTTTCTCTTTTCTTCCTACCACTCTTTTTATGTCTTGAGGAAAAGGCTCTAAAGAAAGTTTTTTAATTCTATCTATAACTCTATTATATAAACTTTTATCACAATTTTTTAAAAATCTCTTTGCAGAATTTGATAATTCTACCTTAAACATTTTTTATCTCTTTTTCAAATTCTCCAAGGGAGGTAGTTTTTCCTTGTTCAAACTCTTTTATACTTTCATCTAGTCTTGCTTCTTCTTCTGGAGTTAAAATAGTATCTGCATCTACCATATGTTCTTTTATGAATTTTATATCTATTTTAATCTCTCTTAATTCATCTAAAACTTCTTTAGTCTCGTTTGCCATTTTTAAAATTATGTTTGTAGTGTTTTTAAATTTAACTGAGAATTTTGTAATATGTAGATATGCAAGAAAGACAGCCTCTCCCAACTGAATGTTCTATTATAGTTAAGCCGCAGAGTTAAGTTAGTTAAGGTTAATCTAATAAATTTCTTAATTCATCTGTTGAGTAAACCTTTACTAGATTTTGTTTTTTCAAGCTTTTATCTTCTGACCATAAAGGAATTCTTAAGAATAAAGCAAGGGAGAGAAATGCTGTGTCTTTTTCATCTTTGCATATGCTTTTTGCTTTTTCTGTATATTTTTCATATTTCTCTTTTTTAACTATTAAAAAGTTGGATAAAATAAGCCTTAATCAAAAAAACAAGTGCCACCACACCCTAAAGGGTGTGGTTTGTGACAGGCACTTGTTTTTAGGATGCTCAGAAATTGAAAATAGTATTGTTTGTTACGACTACATCCTAAAGGATGTAGTTTTCAATTTCTGACATAACAAATCAAATTCCTCTTTACTCATCCCAGATTTATTTTGAATTTCCTTAACATATTTTTCGATTTCCTGTAGAGAGAAACCTGGTAAAAATAACTCTAGTTTAGGACTGAAAATTAGCTTTCTTGTTAAGCTATCTTTTATTAAAACAGATATTACAATGTTTGTATCGACAACAAATTTCATTTAATATTGTGTTTTTTTGCTATACCTCTTTTAATCTTATCTCCAATCTGCTTTATATCTTTTTCTGTTAGTTTGCTTTTTGATGCAAGAAATTCTGCGAGTCTAAATCTCTTAATTTTTTCTATAATAGAAGCTCTTGCTACTTCGCTCCAGTTTATTTCTGGAAATTTCTCCATTTCCTTTTTCAGTTCTTCTGGTATAGATAAAGTTAAGCTTACCATTTTTGTATATTATGTTTAATATGTATATTATGTTTATAAATCTTTCGGCTCTATCTTCTTTCAAATAATTGTTCTATTATAGTAAAGCCACAGAGTTAAGTTTTAGTTAGATTTTTATATTCTGTTTTTCTGTTATAATTATGAAAAGAGGTAAAGGAACTCGCGTTTTGATTTCAAATAATTATAAAAAGATAGCCAAATCAAAACGCTCGCAGCTTCAAATTTCTTTTGGAATGATTTTTTCTATAATTTTAATTATAGCCTTTGTTGCAGTTGCTATTTATGCTATAACTATATTTTTAAAAGTAAAAACATGTTCTGAAACTGGATTATTTAAAAATGACTTGCAGGAAGAGATTAATAGGGCTTGGAACTCTGATGAAACTAGTTCTGTATTCAAAGAAAGTTTAAATACAGATATAGAGCAAGTTTGTTTTATTAATTTAGAAAATGAGGCAAAAGGACAGCATAAAGATTTTTATAATTCAATAAAAAAATTAGGTTTTGTTAATATAAATATGTTTTTTTATCCTTTGAAAAATGCTTGTGAAGGACAAAAAGCATTTTTGATTTCGCATTTAAATATAAGCGAAATAACTAAACAAAATAATCCTAATTGTTTTAATAATATTAAGGGTAAATTAGAAATTAAAATAGAAAAGGGTTTTCGTGAGGCTTTAGTTAGATTGGGTTAAATTAAGCGACAACTGGCTTTTCGAGATTTTTAAGTTTCATCTCTATAACATAGTCGTACAACTGAATAAAATATTTTGCTATTTTGTTTTCTTCA
>Ga0210057_1006523_pt1 | contig 14457 bp, 16 predicted proteins | sample CryGeyCG2114_010_2_FD_183968 | JGI IMG/M metagenome (GOLD analysis project Ga0210057, IMG submission 183968) | Groundwater microbial communities from aquifer - Crystal Geyser CG10_big_fil_rev_8/21/14_0.10 (SPAdes) (version 2) | ecosystem: Environmental > Aquatic > Deep subsurface > Groundwater ... | reverse complement strand
TCAGAACATAGCGAGATGATTTACTATTTATCTGAAATTGGCAAAAAGGCGGGTTATAAAGTTTGGATTGGGAGTAAAGAACAGGGCGATACTTTCAGAAACGAAAAGTTATCAAAGTATTGCACAGAATCGAATCTTGGACTTGCCGGATTTTCCGGCGATGAACTTCGCCGAATCGCAATGATAGATGTTCTTTGGTATAAAGGCCCTTCCATTAAATTCATTTTTGAAGTTGAAAATAGTACCAGTATTACATCTGCTATTGAAAGGGCTTCACATATTCCAGAGAAATATGAAGTAATAAGATTTATAGTAATACCGGAGGAAAGACAAAAAATGCTTGAGAGAAAAATGAATGAACCAATGTTCCAAGAAGGGTATAATAAATACAAATGGCAAACGATTCACTACGATGCACTGAAGGATTTTTATAATCTATACAAGGGCGACAAGACAATCAAACAAGATGATTTGAATAATTTGAAATAAAATTATGCCAAAAAAGAAGCCACAAAAAAAAAGAAAAATACGATAAGCGTAACGCCCTTAATGATTTGTCTGGTAGGGAGTGGTTATTGCTGACTAAAAGTATTTGGATAAGCGAAAAAAACGGGGATGATAAGTTTGCATTTCAACATCCAGCACCCTTTTTAATCAATGACATAAGAAAATTGATTAGATTTTTTACTAAAGAAAATATGGTTGTTCTTGACCCATTTTGTGGCTCCGGGACAACCTTAGTTGCTAGTGCCAGAGAAAACCGAAAAGGAATAGGTATAGATCTAAACAAAAAATATTGTCAAATGAGTCGAAAACGCTTGCAGGATTTGAAGTTAAGGAAGAATCAGCAGATTATTTGTGGTGATTCGCTTAAAAAAGTATCTGAAATTAAGGGAAAAATAGATTACTGCGTAACCTCACCGCCATACCATAACATTTTGAGACACAATGGCGGTGGGTTAAGAGACTCGAAAGACAAAGATGTACGCAATGGTTCTCGTCTTGGTGTTGAGTATTACTCCAACGATAAACGAGATTTAGGAAATCAAGCGCAATATAAAGATTTTTTGCGATTATTAAAAGAAGTGATGACGGAAGTTTATAAAAAATTGAGAGAGAAAAAATACTGCTCAATTATCATTAGCGATTTTACGGTAAATAAAAAAGAGACGAATGCGAGCGGTGATGTTATACGGCTTATGCAGGATATAGGATTTGGTTTTGAAGGTGCAGTCGTGCTTGTTCAAGACAATAAGCCGCTTTATCCCTTTGGCTATCCTTATGCCTACAAAATGAATCATCATCATCAGTATATTTTAAACTTTAAGAAAAGTTGAAATAAAAAACTCCCTGAAAAGCTGACGGGAATTTTACTCAATCAACTAATTTGTGGAATCCACAATATCGGCTGACCAAGCAATTTGTTTTACGCGATGAGCAGAATTAATAGCAGATTGCTTTGAGGTATAACCCTCGCTGGCAGCTACCTTTTCGCCGTTTATGGCTTGAAGATACCATCTGTAATATCCGGCCGCATCTTTGTAAATGACGAATCTTGAATTTGTCATGTTTTTGCTCCGTTACATTATTTAATTAAACTAGGGGGTCGACCTTTACGCTTGCTCCCCACCTCAAAAACCGAAAAGTTTTTAAGGAGGAGAGGTAAAGGCGGCTTGACCTAGATAAAAAATAAAAGTCCCGGAGTTATCCCATCAGCTTTTCAAGGAGCTTCATTTAATATTTTATCTCTTCGTTTTTAGTTAGTCAATATTTTAGGCGGCGCGCCAGCTTCGCTGGCACGAAATTTGACGGCGGCGGAAAAGCCCTCCTTCGCCTTTCGGCTTCGGACGAGCAAGCGAGGGCGGGCAAGAATTCTCCGCCAAAGGCGGATCTGCCTCTGGCATGACTTCCCCCTAACCCCCTTCCTTTTTGCCCGCCCGAGCTTAATCCGCCAGTTGGCGGATCAAAAGTCAGCGTCCGGATTTTCGCGGAAAAAAGTTCGGATTTTGTTCAGGAGACACAGCCAATTTGTAAAGTTTTGGTTTCCCGCCTCGCTCGGGGCTTCGCCCCTCGCTCCCGCCAATTCGGCGGGCAGGTCGGCGGATGAATTTTCAAGCAATTTCAAAACGAGCCAATCTTTTTTTGCCCGAAGGGCGAAAGCAAAGCGACAATTTTCTACCCAAAAGCGATTACAAATTTAATCAAATAAAAATATGACAAAATATTTTCTCTACGCCAGAAAATCAACGGACGAGCCGGATAGGCAGATTTTGAGTATTGAAGCCCAAATAACAGAACTGAAAGAATTTGCCGAGCGGGAAAATTTGGATATTGTGGAAACTTTTATTGAATCACAAACCGCTAAAATTCCGGGCCGGCCGATTTTCAATGAAATGATAAAAAGAATTGAGTCCGGCGAGGCAGTGGAATTTTAGCGTGGCACCCCGACAGATTGGCGAGAAATAGTATTGACGGCGGACAAATAATTTATCTCATAGACACGGAAAAAATAACCGCGCTAAAATTCCCGACATTCTGGTTTGACGCGACCCCGCAGGGAAAATTTATGTTGAATATCGCTTTTGGGCAGTCAAAATATTACATTGATAATCTTTCAGAGAATGTAAAACGAGGTTTAAGGCAAAAAGTCAGGCGGGGCGAACAATGCGGAGTGGCCATAACCGGCTATCTCAACGATAAAGTTAACCACAAAATCATTCCCGACCCGGAAAGATTTCCGCTTGTCAGAAAACTTTTTGAATTTTACGCCACCGGCGAATATTCTCTGAAAGATTTACGAAATAAAATGACTTCTTTGGGCTTGATTAGTCGAACCGGCAAAGTTTTTACTATTTCCAATATCCAAATGTTTTTGAAAAATCCTTTTTACTACGGAGCTTTTTATTTCAACGCTGAACTCCACCAAGGAAACCATCAGCCAGCGATTACAAAGAAACTTTTTGACAAGTGCCAAGAAGTGATGAAAACCAAAGCCCACAAAATGAAGCGAGGACAGAAAGAATACGCTTTCCGCTCGCTTTTAAAATGTGGCGAGTGTGGCTGTTCCATTACTTCGGAAACCCACAAAGGACACAACTATTATCGTTGCACCAAAAAGAAAAACAATTGCTCGCAAAAATACATTCGTGAGGAACTTCTGGCCGAGCAGATTTCAAATCTTATTCAATTGGAAATTGTTTGAAAATTCGTTTGCCGAAGCGAGGGGCGACCTGTCCGCCGTAGCCCGCAGGGCGAAGGAGGAAGCCCCGAGCGAGGCGAGAAACGCAAACTTTACTAATTGGCTGCCGGGCTTGGGCTCGAACCAAGATTTCGGGATCCAGAGTCCCGCGTCACTACCATTAGACCACCCGGCAATATTATATTTTCAAATATTTTCTAATCGCAATCAAGCTACTTAGAACTCCCAAAGTAATGCCGCTTGAAAAAATTAAGCCGAAAACAAGCAAAAGATGACTGTGAAAATACGAAACCAAATTAACTTGAGGTGTAAAAGCAGTTAAATGCGGTGAAATAATATTAAGGCCGGCATAAAGCATAATTAAACAAATAACAGCGCCCAAAAAGCCATAAAGCAAACCGCTGACAATAAATGGTCCTCTGATAAACCAGTTTTTCGCGCCAACCAATCGCATAATCTCAACCTCATGCCTGGAATCATAAATTGCCAAACGGATTGCGTTAAACGCCACTAGAATGGCAATAATAGCAAAAAATAAAGATAAAATCAAGACGCCGCGCCGCAGTCCCTTGGAAATCAAAGCAAAGCGCTCAATAATATCTTTTTTCTTTTCCTGATAATTAATATTGCTGATTAAAGGCTTGAATTGGCTGGTTTCCAGAAAACTAACAATCGCGCTGTAAAAACCAGCTTCTTTGGCCTGAATATTCAAAGTCGCTTCTAAGGGATTTTCGTCCAACTCTAATAAAGACTGATTAATCAAGGCATTATCCTGGTGGTTCTCGCGAAAACGCGCTAAAGATTCTTCCTGCGAAACATAATTAATGCTTTGGGCTTCTGGCAAATTTATTAATTCATTTTTTATTTTCAAAATTTCTTCTTCATTAGTGCCGGGCTTGAAATAAACGCTGATATCAATTTTTTCTTGCAGGTTATTTAGAATAGTATCGGCCGCTACATTAAAAAACAGCAAAGAGCCGACAATCAAGAGAGTAAAAGTCATAATACTGACTGTGACGCTGGAGAGCCAGCCGCTGCGCCAAAAATTGCAAAAACCTGATTTTAAAATACGATATAAGGTAATCATAATAAAAGCTTTAAATTTATTAAAATATAACACGATATTATATTTGTGCGCAAGTAAAAAGCAATCAAACAAAAAGTTTGACTCGCCTGGTTAATGTGTTAATATTATTAAAGTATGTTTCAAGTTATTTTATTTTTTATTATTTTAATTTTCTCGATTGTCATTCATGAGTATGCTCATGGCTATGCAGCTTATAAATTAGGCGATCCGACAGCCAAGAATCTGGGCCGCTTGACTTTAAACCCAATCGCCCATCTTGATATTTTCGGCTCTGTTTTAGTGCCGCTTTTAATGTATATGACAACTGGTTATGTTTTTGGCTGGGCAAAGCCAGTGCCTTATAATCCTTATTTTTTGCGCAATCAAAAATATGGACCAGCAATGGTTGCAATAGCTGGGCCATTAGCTAATTTAAGTTTAGCCTTGATTTTCGGCATTTTGTTTCACTTTTTAGCTTTGCAAGGTTTTACCCTGATTGTTTTAATTAATATTATTTTAGCTGTTTTTAATCTGGTGCCGATTCCGCCCTTAGACGGCTCAAAGATTTTATTTGCCCTGATTCCGGATAGATATAATCATATTAAAATAGTTTTTGAAAGATTCGGTTTTATTGTTTTGCTGTTTTTTATCTTCTTCGCTTTTGACTTAATCTGGCCCATAATCAATTTTCTTTACAAATTGATTTTATTTGAGTAAACTATAATGTCATGTCTAAGTTGATTAAAAAAATTCAAATGTACGAGAACGAAGCAGAAGAAAAAATTCTTCAAGCGCAGAAAAAAGCGCGAGATTTAATTAAGGTTGTTCAAAAAAAAGCAGAAAAAATTCTTGCTCAAGCTCAAGAGTTGACCGAACAAGAAAAAAATAAAATTATTGAAGAAATCGGTCAGCAAACGTTTGAACAAATCAAAAAACAAGAGTATGAAACAAAATTTGCTTTAGTCCGATTAAAAAAAGATCCAATAAAAAGAGAGAAAGCTGTTGATTTAATTATTTCACGAATACTTTAATGATCAGGCCGCTGGCAAAAATCAGTATTATTGCGCCAAAAATTTATAAAAAAAGAATCTTGAACTTGCTTCAAGATTTTGGCCAGGCTGAAATCAGCCATCTTAATGCCAAGAAAAAGAAGAAATTAGCAGAAAAAATTGAGAATGTTAATCTTAAACTGCGGAATATTGAGTTCGCCTTAAACTTTCTGAAAAATTATCAGCCAAAAGAAAAGAAATCTTTTTGGCAGAAATTAGTTAGTCAAAAGCCGGCATTGACTATCCAAGAAATTCAAAAAAAATATCAGAATTTTAATTTGAGTCAAATAATCAAGAGCACGCAAAAAGCCGAAGAAAAAATCAATTTTTCTGAAAGCGAATTAACAGTTCTAAAACAAAGAAAACAAGAAATAGCGCCTTGGCAGAATCTTGATGCTTTGCCATTGCCAGCGACAAAACATTTTCAGGTTATCATTGGCAAGGCTTTGCTCAATAATTATCTGGCTCTAGAGCAGGAGTTGGAAAAAGAAATTCAAAATATTGCTTTTGAGCAGATTTTTCAAGATTTAAAATATGTTTATTTAACAATAATTTTTGATTCAAACAAAGAGATAGGTCAGATTCTCAATAAGTATAAATTTGCAAAACAAGAATTGGCTGTTGATAATCCGAAACAAGATTATCAAAATATCAAATACCAAATATCAAAAATAAAAAATAATTTAAAACAAACCAAAAAAGAATTACGAAGCTTGAGCCGAGAAATGCCTAATTTGGAAATTGCCTATGATTATTTGCTTTTTCAAAAACAGAAACTAGAAGCGCAAAAAGCAATGGTTTTAAGCAGATATTTTGTCGTTATTACTCTCTGGTTGGCAAAAGACACTCTGGCTGAATTAAAAAAGCGGTTAAAAACAATTAGCCAAGATATTATTATCCAAAAAGAAAAAATCAATGCAAAAGATAAACCGCCGGTAATTATCGTGAACAAAAGCTTTGTTGCGCCGTTTGAGACTGTTACCGGGATTTATGGCCTGCCGAAATTTGGCGAATTAGACCCAACGCCGTTTTTAGCGCCGTTTTTTATTTTGTTTTTTGCTCTTTGTTTAACTGACGCAGGCTATGGCTTGGTCATGGCTGTTTTATCTGTTTTGGCAATTATAATTATGAAAGTGCCGCGTCATAATCAGAAGTTTTTTCGGCTTTTAATTTATGCCGGCTTGCTGACTTTTGTTGTCGGCGCTGTTTTCGGCGGTTGGTTTGGAATAGATTTGAATAATTTGCCAGAAAGTTCTGTTAAGAACTTTCTGCTCAAGATTAGGCTAATAAATCCAATGACCGATACTTTGCTTTTTATGGGGCTCACTTTTGTTTTGGGCTTTATCCAAATCTGGTTTTCCCAGATTGTCAAACTTTACCATGCAATCAAAACAAAAAACAAAAACCAAGCGATTGAAGCCAGTCTTTGGGCTTGCTTTTTAATCAGCTTGGTTGTCTCCGGCTTGCTTAAAAGCTTTTATCCCGGCCTAGCTTGCTTTTTAGTTTTAATTATGCTAACAAATAAGAATATTAAAATATTTTTTAGGCCATTTATTGGAGCAATTTCTGTTCTTCAGGGTTTAATTGGCATTATGTCAGATATCTTGTCTTATTCGCGTTTAATGGCTCTGGGCTTGGCAACCGGTATAATTGGTTATATTATAAATATAATTGCTGGTATTTTCAAAGATATGATTCCTTATGTTGGCTGGGGAATTTGGGTTTTAGTTTTAATTGTTGGACATTTGTTTAATATCGGCATTAATGCTCTGGGCGGGTTTATCCATTCAGCGCGTTTGCAGTTTGTGGAATTTTTTCCGAAATTCTTAGAAGGCGGCGGCAGAAAATTTGAACCCTTCCAATATAAAGCAAGATTTATTAAAATTAAATAATCCAAATTAATAAATAATCTCAATCAAAACGGCTAAGCATATCTTAGCCGTTTTTCTCTTGATAAAATGGAGGAGAGGGGGTAGAATTAGAATAATGGATTCTGATATTCAACAATTAATAGATTTAACAACGATTATCAAAGTGGATGATAATGTATCTCATCAAACAATTTTTGGAGACGAATTTATTAGTAGATTTCAAAAAGATCAGGGGCAACAAGTTAATTTGAGCGATTTTGAAAATAATTGGAAAAATAAATGGAAACCGTTTGGTAACCATTGGAGCGAGGAAAGACAAAATTATCGTTTTTTGTACGATTCGTTTAAGCTCTTTTATTTCAGCTTTGAACAATTAAGATTTAATAAAGCGGCAAGCATCAATGAAACTTTTGGGAATAAATTGAAAATGCTACATCTTAATGAGCTAACTGGAGTTGGTTTATACGGGATGTATCATCACGGTAAAAAATGTATTGATTTATTGAAAGTACTACAACTCATCGATGAGAACCATAATGACTGGGAATTTTTGAGAAAATTTAGCGAAACGAGAAACAAACTAATTGAACATAATTACAATCCATCTGGGTTGGATCTACAAATAGATCCTTCAATATGGAGTTTAGCTTCTACGAATTCTCGTTTAGAAATTCACATACATAAACCTAATATTGAAAGAGCGTTTGATGTTTATGTTGATTATTATGAAGATTACTATAAGTTAGAAAAAATCATTGCTGAAATTATAAAAACTTTTTAACTATGCTTTACGAAACTTTTAATAACTTAAAATAGGCGCATGGAAATAATTTTTAATATGGCAAGAAACAACAAACAACAAAACAACATTGCTTTTGTGGACGGGCAGAATTTGTATATGAGCACCACAACGGCTGATAAGCCATGGCGCATTGATTTAGCGCGGTTTCGGGTGTATTTGCGGCAGAAGTATGGCGTAAAAAAAGCGTACTACTTTCTTGGTTTCGTGCAGGAGAAATATCAAGATTTATATGATGAAATACAGGAAGCAGGGTTTATTCTGAAGTTCAAGGAACATAATCCGGCGATGCTTGGTGTGAAGAAGGGCAATGTAGATACTGATATTGTTTTCTATGTTATGAAAATGCTTTACCGGAAAGAGAGTTTTGGCAATGTGGTGTTGGTGTCCGGAGATGGCGATTACAAATTACTCGTCGAGTTTCTCATTGAAGAGGGAAGGTTTGAGAAAATTCTCTTTCCGGATTTTAAAAGAGCGTCTTCATTGTATAAAAAAATAACAAGAAAATATTTTGATGGTCTCGACAGAAACGGTGTTAAAGAAAAAATAGCCAAAAGAAAAGGGGGCCTTAGGTAATTAACCGTTCGGGCCCCTTTTCGTCGTGATATTTATATCATAGCAAATAGTGTCAATATTGTCAATAGTAGAAATGTGGATAAGGATTTGCAAAAATTTTTTCTTGTGTTATAATATGAGCGAAGCGAATATTAAAAGGTTCTTGAGCCCGCCGAAGGCGGGCGAGAGGTTCTTATAATATAATATGAGCGAAGCGAATATTAAAAGGTTCTTGAGCCCGCCGAAGGCGGGCGAGAGGTTCTTATAATATAATATGAGCGAAGCGAATATTAAAAGGTTCTTGAGCCCGCCGAAGGCGGGCGAGAGGTTCTTATAATATAATATGAGCGAAGCGAATATTAAAAGGTTCTTGAGCCCGCCGAAGGCGGGCGAGAGGTTCTTATAATATAATATGAGCGAAGCGAATATTAAGTGAATAATTAATAATTAAAAATAAAAATATGATTGGAATAGTTTTTGCTATTATCGGCGCTGCGGCCGCTGTTATTCTAGCCGGCATTGGTTCTATAATCGGAACCAGCAAAGCAGGCCAAGCCGGCGCTGGCGTTGTTACTGAAGAGCCGGAGAAATTCGGCAAAGTCCTGCTTTTGCAAGCCCTGCCTTCAACCCAAGGCATTTACGGCTTTATTGGCTGTTTCTGGGTAATATTTAAATTGGGACTTTTAACCGGAACCATTCCGGTTCTTTCCTGGCAAACAGGATTATCAATTTTATTTGCTTGTTTGCCAGTGGCAATCGCTGGTTTAATTTCAGCGATTTTCCAGGGAAAAGTCTCTATTGCCGGCATGAACATCGTTGCTAAACAGCCTGATGCATCGGGCAAAGGCGTAATTTTAGCCGCCATGGTAGAAACCTATGCTGTGCTTGGGTTGTTGGCGACTATTTTATTGATTAACGGGATTGTCATAGGTTAATATGGCTTTGCGAAACATTATTCAAAAAATCAATCAAGAAATTGAAAAAGAGATTCAAATTATCAAAGAACAAACCGAAGTTCAAATTAAAGAGGTTTTAGCCCAGGCAGAGAAACAGGCTATAAAAATTCACGTTGAAGCTTTAGAAAATTTTAGAATTGAAAAAATAAAAGAAGCCAAGCTGATTTTGAAAGAAAACAAGAACGAGAGTTATAAGCTTATTCTGGATAAGAAAAAAGAAATACTGGATAATATTTTTGAGCAAGCCCTGGCAGAACTTAAAAACTCTAATACCGAAAAACTGATTACTAGACTTAAAAAGGACTTGCCAAAAAATGGCGAATGCACAGAAGACAAGAATAACGGATTTAAATTTATTTCAGGAACGCTAGAAATTGATAATACTTTTCCGGTTTTGATTTCTGAAGCAAGAAGCAAATTAGAAACACAAGTAGCGAGAATATTGTTTTAAGTTTTATGTATGAGTACGCTATAGGATTAATCAGAGTTTTAGAAAAAAAAATATTAGACCAAACTGATATAGCCAGAATGGCTTCTGCAGAAAATGCAGAAGAATCTTTTCGTGTCTTAAACGATACTGATTACGCTGATAACCTTTTAAATTTAAAACCAAAAGAATTTGAAAAAGCATTAGAAAACGATGAAAAAGATTTAAAAAAACTCTTACAGAAAATTATTGATAACAAATGTTTGCTCGAGTTTTTATTTCTTAAAGATGATTATCTAAAACTAAAATTATATCTTAAATCTAAATTTAACAAAAAACTGTTGCCTCAAAAAAAGCCAAAAGTCTTGATACCAAAAATCAGTAATCCAACGCCCAGAAAAATTGATGAAATCTGCGATTTGGCGCTTTATAAAGCTCGCTGGAAAATTGCCAAAAAAATGCGCGACAATTTTGTTAAAAAACTGCTTAAAAAAGATTTGGATTTGAATTTTAACCTAGAGCAAATAAAAGAGCAAGCCCGCGATTATCCTTGTCAAACCCCGGTTGTTTTAAATTATTATTTTCAAAAAATTGACGCGGCCAGAAAGGTGAGAGTGATTATGAATGCAAAATTAAATAATATTAAACATGAAATTAGCAATTCTTGGTTCTCAAAATTCAACATTGGGGTTTAAAGCAATTGGCTTTGATGTTTTTAGCGATTTGACTAAAATAAATTTAGATGATTACGGGATTTTGTTTATTGCTGAAGATTGGGCTGAAAAATTTTATAAAGAAATTAATGAGATTAGCACTCGCACCTTGCCGGCAATTATTACTCTGCCCACGGCTCAAGGTGCAACCAAAGAGAGTCTAAAAAATTTAAAAAAAATTATTGAAAAAGCAGTTGGCAGCGATATTCTAAAATTAGAATAAATTATGCAAGAAAAAAACATCGGCAAAATTATTAAAGTTTCTGGACTACTAGTGGTGGCTTCCGGCATGTCTGATGCCCATATGTATGAAGTGGTGAAGGTGTCAGACAAAAAATTAATCGGCGAAATTATTAAACTGGTTGGCGACCAAGCTTATATTCAAGTTTACGAAGAGACTTCCGGCATTGGGCCAGGGGAACCAGTTTATTTGACTGCTCGGCCTTTAACAGTTGAACTCGGCCCAGGACTTTTGGGGTCTATTTATGACGGCGTGCAAAGACCATTGGATGAAATTTATAAAACAGCCGGGGATTATATTAGCCGCGGCATTGATATGGCTGGTCTTTCCAGAACTAGAAAATGGGAATTTACACCTCGTCTGAAAAAAGGCGAACAGGCTGAGCCGGGCGTTATAATTGGTACGGTTCAGGAAACTTCTTTAATTGAACATAAAATCATGATTCCACCGGCACACAGCGGTCAAATCAGCGAAATTGTTCAAAAAGGTAAATACACAGTCGAAGATGTTATTTGTAAAATTGGCAATCAAGAAATCAAAATGAAGCAGATTTGGCCGATTCGCCAATCCAGGCCAATTATTAAAAAACTGATTCCAAGCGAGCCATTATTAACTGGTCAAAGAGTAATTGATGCATTTTTTCCGGTTGCCCAAGGCGGCACAGCTTGCGTGCCCGGGCCTTTTGGCGCGGGCAAAACAGTGGTCCAACACCAATTAGCCAAATGGTCGAATGTTGATATTGTCGTTTTTGTTGGCTGCGGCGAGCGGGGCAATGAAATGACCGATGTTTTACAGGAATTCCCTCAGCTTAAAGATCCTAAAACAAACGAACCATTAATGAAGCGGACGGTTTTAATCGCTAATACTTCTAATATGCCGGTGGCAGCTCGCGAAGCCAGTGTTTATACTGGCATAACTATTGCTGAATATTTTAGAGATATGGGTTATAAAGTTTTGCTTACAGCTGACTCTACTTCTCGTTGGGCAGAAGCAATGCGCGAGATTTCCGGTCGGCTGGAAGAAATGCCCGGAGAAGAAGGATATCCAGCTTATTTAAGTTCAAGAACAGCGGCTTTTTATGAACGCGCCGGCAAAGTAAAATGTTTGGGGGGCAGAGAAGGATCTTTGACAATAGTTGGCGCGGTTTCGCCGCCGGGCGGGGACTTGTCTGAACCAGTCACGCAAAATACTTTGCGCGTGACAAGGGTTTTCTGGAGTTTAGACGAAAAACTCGCTTATAAACGTCATTTCCCAGCCATCAACTGGCTCACCTCGTATTCGCTCTATTGTGATAAAGTTGATGACTTTATCAAAAAAAATACGAGCGAAGATTGGCCGCAGATGCGCGAAAAAGCGATGAGTATCCTGCAAAAAGAAGCCGAGCTGCAGGAAATTGTTAGATTGGTCGGCGTTGAGGCTTTATCAGCCGAAGAGCAGTTGCTTTTGAATACGGCTAAATCTATTCGCGAAGATTTTTTACATCAAAACGCATTTGACGAGATTGACACTTACACCTCGCTCCAAAAACTCTATTTAATGCTTAAAGCAATCTTAGCATTTTATAATCTGGGTCTTAAAAAATTAAGAGAAAATCTTAAGCTGGAAGAGATTCTGATGTTGCCTTTTAAAGAAGACATTGTTAAGGCAAAAATAATGACGGAAGATAAATTAGAAAAATCAATTAAAGCAATCAATGAAACTGTATAAAACAATCAAAGAATTATCAGGTCCGCTTTTAATCGTTGAAATCCCAATTGATGCCAATATTAAATACGAAGAACTTGTTGAAATTGAACTGGCTGACAAAGCAATCAAACGCGGCCGGGTTTTAGAGGTTAGCGAAAAAACAGCAATTGTCCAAATGTTTGAACATACGACCGGCTTCAATATTAAATCCAGTAAAGTCAAATTTTTGGGTCGAACAATGCATTTAGCCGTATCAAAAGATATGCTTGGCCGTGTTTTTGATGGAGCTTGCCGGCCAAAAGACAGTTTGCCGCAAATTATTGCTGAAAAAGAATTAGATATCAATGGCAGCCCGATTAATCCTTGCGCCCGCGATTATCCCAATGACTTTATTCAAACCGGCATTTCAGCGATTGATGGTCTAAACACTTTGGTGCGTGGTCAAAAATTGCCCATTTTCTCCGGCGCTGGCTTGCCGCATTCAGCAATCGCAGCCCAAATCGCCAGACAAGCCAATGTTAAAGGCCAAGATTTTGCGGTTGTTTTCGGCGCTATGGGCATTACTTTTGAAGAAGCTGAATTTTTCCAGCAAGAGTTTCAGAAAACCGGCGCTTTAGAGCGGGCAGTGCTGTTTTTAAATTTAGCTGACGATCCTGTTGTTGAGCGCATCACCCTGCCGAGAATGGCTTTGACTTGCGCTGAATATCTGGCCTTTGAACAAGATATACATGTTTTGGTTATTCTCACAGATATGACTAATTATTGCGAAGCTTTGCGCGAGATTTCTGCGGGTCGTAAAGAAATTCCGGGTCGTCGAGGTTATCCAGGTTATTTATATACTGATCTTTCAACTATTTATGAACGCGCTGGCAGAATTAAAGGCAAAAAAGGCTCTATTACGCAAATTCCGATTTTAACTATGCCGGAAGACGACAAGACTCATCCTATCCCTGATTTGACTGGCTATATCACTGAAGGCCAAATTATGCTTTCGCGCGATTTGCACAACCAAGGCATTTATCCAAGTATTGATGTTTTACCTAGCTTGTCGCGTTTGAAAGACAAAGGAATTGGCCTTGGCAAAACCCGCGAGGATCATGCTAGTGTTTTGAATCAGCTTTTTGCAGCCTATGCTCAAGGCAAAGAAGCGCGTGAACTTTCGGTTGTTTTAGGCGAATCAGCGCTTTCTGAGATAGATAAAAAATATTTAGAGTTTGCTAATAAATTTGAAGATAGATTTGTCCGGCAGAAAAAAGACGAGAACAGAACCATAGAAAACACTTTAAATCTTGGCTGGGATCTTTTAAGCATTTTGCCGAGAGCTGAATTAAAAAGAGTTAAAGAAGAACATATCAAGAAGTACTTAAAAAATTATGATTAATCCGACGCGCATAGAGCTTATCCGCCTAAAACGTAAATTAAAAATCGCCCAGGCCGGACACAAACTTTTAAAAGATAAAAGGGACGGCTTAATGCGGGAATTTATGGCTATAATCAGGCAGGCGCGCGATTTGCGTGAAAAAGTCGAACAGGAACTGGCTTTGGCTTTCCAAAATTTCGTATTTGCCTCATCGCAGATAAGCAAAAGACAGCTAGAACAAGCTTTAATTTGGCCAAATTTAGAGATTGCCTTGGAAGTAAAAACAAAAAATATAATGAGCGTTGAAATTCCAGAATTTGATTATAAAATTATTGGCAAAGATTATAAATGCTATTCTAGCTATTCTGTGCCAAAAAATTTAGACAAAAGCTTGGAATCTTTTCAAAAAACACTGCCGGATTTAATTAAATTAGCAGAAATTGAGCATTCGGCGAGATTGCTTTCTTCTGAAATAGAAAAAACAAGACGCCGCGTTAATGCGCTGGAATATGTCTTTATCCCGGAAATGGAGAAA
>Ga0210057_1006520_pt1 | contig 14460 bp, 11 predicted proteins | sample CryGeyCG2114_010_2_FD_183968 | JGI IMG/M metagenome (GOLD analysis project Ga0210057, IMG submission 183968) | Groundwater microbial communities from aquifer - Crystal Geyser CG10_big_fil_rev_8/21/14_0.10 (SPAdes) (version 2) | ecosystem: Environmental > Aquatic > Deep subsurface > Groundwater ... | reverse complement strand
TATTTTTCTTGTCAAAACCACTCGCCAAGAAGCATTAGATTTATTATCAAAAGATCCAGAATTAAAATATCACCCCTTATTGGGTGACAAACTCTCCCAATTCAAACAAACAATCCATTTGGAATAAATTACTTCCTCTCTTTTTCCGTCACCCAAAACCCCATATACTTCCCCAACATCAAACGGGTCTGAGAAATCAAAGCAGGAATAGCGCCGAAAACAATCATCACAATCGGTACCAAAATCCACTGCAGAACCATCCAAATATATTTTCTTTTCTTGTATTTTTCCGGTCTCGGCGGCAAAAGCTGTAAGGCATAAAAAGCCGAACCGACCAAACCAATCATCGCCAAAGTCATAATTATCCGAGTCATGCGGGGAAGATTATAAGACAAAACGCTCCGATTGAACTCTTCGCCTCCCAAAATCAAGGGCAGCCAACCCAACATAAAAATCAACAAAGAATTGGTTGCCCATGACCAGAATGCTTCCCAGTGATGAAAGCCATGGTAAATTTTCTTTTTCAAAGCCATGGCTTTATTTTTTATAGAGCCGAAAGTAAAATAAGGCACGTTTTCCACGCCCCAACTCCAGCGCGTCTGCTGCTTAAAAATATTTCCGATTGTCTGCCAAAAATTATCGGCTAAATTGGCATCCATGGAAACCGGATAATACAAAGGCACATTATGATAATTGCCGTCATAAAACAAAAACGACTGCCAAAAAATCCGGGAATCTTCGGAAACATTTTTTACTGGCCAGAAATCCATTTCCACAATTGCCTTAAAACTCATGGAATGCGAGGAAAATGTAGACATTCTTTCCGGTCTTTCCTGTTGAATCGAATGCCAGAAAGTTGCACCGACAGCCACTACTCGCGAAATGGCCGGCGCGTCCCAAATATTGTTATTGTAAACTGGAACCGGCTGAAAACTGGCATGCAGAGAATCTTCGCAAATCAAATAATTATAGGTTAAGCAAGCAAAATAATAAGGGTAAACCTGGGTATCAATATCAAAAGAAGAAACAATTATATTCTCGTAGGGAATTCTTAATTCGTCTATAAGTTTTTTTGCTTTTCTACCTGCCCAGGTTTCATTTGAGCCCTTGCCCGCCAATTCGCCCAAAATATCTTTAGGATGAACGCTGATTAAAAAACGAGAAAACTTATCGCCAAATTCCTGTTTAATCGTCTCGGCAATCTCTTGAGCCGGTTGACCTACTCTTTCCTCGATAGCCAAAACAACAATCAATTTATCCAAAGGATACTTCGAATTAACTAAAGCCTGGAAGGTTGATTTTACTACCTCGGGCTTTTCTTTATACATTGGCAAAATAACCAGATGATAGATATCAGACCAATCATTAATTTTTCCGCCAAGGGCGGATCCGCCATAGGCGGATAATTCATTCAACTTCTCTAACCAATCAATCTCCAAATTTCTTTTCATTTTCCGAAAAGAAACTTGCTGATGAAAAGACAAGAAAACCGTTTTTAAAAGCCAATAAATATCAAAGGCGATTATAAAAAAAGCTATCCAAACCGGTCTCTGCCAAGAAAGAAAAATTACTAATAAAATTGTCCCCCAACTCAAAACTCCGGGTAAAATTTCTAAAAACCTAAACAATTTCCTGTCTTTTTTATTCTCTACGTCTTTGGCAAATCCGATTTTTATGTAATCTTTACTCATTTTTCTCCAAAAAAATATCCCCACCATTTCTGGATATTGGAAATTTTCTCATTTTTCTCTTCCGGCGGCTCCTCTAATTCCGGTTCTTTTTCCGACCTTTTGATAATTACCAGATTTTCTCCTTCTCTAATCAGATTAAGTTTCAATCGCGCTTCTTTCTCCAAAAATTCGTCCGACTGAAGATATTTTTCCATTTCTGCTAATTCTTCGTTGCTTTTCTGCAATGCTTCAATTTTATCCTGCAAGTTTTTAATCTCCTGACCAATTTTATAATTACGATAACCCTCCCGACCAGCGGCAATTACAACCAAAGCAAAAATAATCAATAAACCGAAAATGAATGGTTTCGAATGAAAAAAATTCTCGCTCATTTTATCGAATTAAAGGAATTAACAAAAAAGCAATCATGCTTAAAACCACGATTATTACCACGATGTACCAGGCTATTCTGGCTAATTTTGTAAATTTTTTCTGGTTCATAATTTATATTATACCATTAACATAAAACTGTGGATAATTCTATGTTTGCGGATAAAAAGGTGTTATAATAAATATGTTATAATGAAAATATGAATAGAATATCTATAAAAATAGATATCAAAATCCTAATTATCTTGGCTTTTGCTTTGATTTTAGGATTTTTTGTTTTCCACGGTTCGGCAAAAGCTCAGTGCGTACAGCCCGGCTACCCATGTACTCCCGGTGCTAGTAATCCGTGCTGTAATCCCACGCAATGGCAATGCCTTCAAAGCTCATTTCCGGATTTAAGAAGATGCATGAGACCATTAGGGGCTTCGTGCACACCCGGAGACGAAAATTATTGTTTTCCCCGACCTCCTGGAAATATAGGATTGTATTTCGCTTGCAGTTCCTCGGGCCAATGCTGCGGAAGACACTTTTATCCTTGCAGCCCTGCTGGTCGCAATGACGGTACCAGCTGCTGTGATGATCCTAATGGCGCTGGTGATTTCTATTGCACGAGTGGCGGATATTGTGCTGCTGAATGCAATAAGTATTGTACGAATTGGACCAATCAAGGATGTGCGCAAGGCGGATGTGCAGCTAATGAAATTTATCAAACGAGAACCTGCACCAACAACACAGTTGTTTGTGCAACCAGTCAATGCATTACTGATTGCACCTGCAACACCACCGCATCTTCTGCGTGTTATAACGGCGATTTATACTGGTACGATGCCTGCGGCAACCCGACAACCGTAAAGGAAGACTGCGGCACAGATACTTTAACAAATAACTTCCGCTGCAGCGGTTCTGTCCGACAGCAAGAATTCCTGAGCCAGGGATGTACGAATAACGCCTGTTACAGTACTTCTACCTGGAATAATGTACAGGATTGCGGGAGCAACTATTGCGAAAATTGGGCTGTGTGCGGATGTGACGGGAATTACATAAAAGAGTGCAGAACCTGCCACAATAAAGGGTGTAATAACGGCGCATGTTATGACAATCCCTATACCGAGGAAAGAAGAAGTACTAATTGCGATGTTTCTGATGGTTGCGCGGCCGGTACTTATCGCGATTTCTCGTGTTCTAATGGCGCCTGCGTCTCCACTGATCTTACTTGTGATGCCCGCTGCAATAATCCGCCGAATATACCAGGTTTAATCAATCCTTTAAATAATGCCTGGATAAATTTTGATCCCACTTTTACAGTAAGAGTTTTGGACAATGACGGAGGAAATGTAAGAGCTCATTTCAATATTCTTAATTTTGGCACCGGAACCGGAAACTGGGTAAACAGCGGTCAAACCAATCAATGGGGACCAGTTAACTTGGGGACCGCCTGTGCGAAGACCTGGTGGCAAGCCCGAGCCGAGGATAGTTGCGGTTTCTTCAGCAATTGGTCGGGATGGTGGCTGGTGAATGTAGACAAAACCGTGCCGACCAATTCCATATCCTATCCCACAGGCACTATAAATTATCTTACCTTTAGCGTAAACTTAACTGAATCTGATGACTGCTCATCAATCGCCGAAGGAGACGTGGACGTCAGTTTGGATAACGGAACCACTTGGACAAATCAGGGATTGCCTTATAGTGGTACAACTATCGATAATTTCATTTACACCGGCTCGGCTGGCCAATGTTACAAATTCCGTTATCAGGTAAGGGATGCGGCGAGTAATTGGTCAAATTTTGCTGCTGGTGAACAGGTTTGTATCGACATGTCCATACCCAAATGTTCCATTGATTATCCCAACGGCTGGCTTAATACCGCCAGTTTTGACGTTACTCTTGCCGAAAGCGACCCAGGTGGCTCGATCGCCCAAGGCAATGTAGATATCCAAATAAAACAAGCAAATGCGTCTTATTGGCCAATTTGGTCAGATTATTCCACTACTATCGATGATTTCACTTACACGAATGCTCAGAATTGTTATTTTTACAAATTCCGCTACCAGGTCCAGGATAATGCCGGCAACTGGTCAATCTGGTCCGAGCCGAACAACATCACCAAAATAGATTTTGTTAAGCCAACGGCGAACATCAGTTATCCCACCGGGATTATGAATACGACAACCTTCACGGTTAATTTAAGTGATGCGGACGACTGCTCGGGCGTGGCTCAAAGAAATCTCGAACTGAGCACGGATAACGGACCCTGGCAAGCTTATCCCGCTTCCACTACCTTTGTTTACATTGGTTCCTATGGTCATCGATATCAATTCCGTTATCAGGTTAGGGACGATGCCGGCAACTGGTCCGATTATGTGCAGGGCGGGATAATCGAACTTAAGGCTCTGCCTTCGGCCGTTCCCAATCCTTCTGTTTGGAGTTTTTGCCCGGATATCGCGCTTACTTTAAATTGGAATTACTCAGATATCAATAATCTGCCGCAAAGCTCTTTCCAAATCCAAATAGACGATAATGACGATTTCTCCTCGCCGATATTTGACAGCCAACAGGTGCCCGATTCTCGAAATTCATATACTCTTTCCCCAACTAATCTTAATCAGTTGATGACCCAAACCAAATATTACTGGCAAATCAGGGTAAAAAATTCAGCTGGCGATTGGTCGCCCTGGGGCATGGATTCAAATTTACTTATATTTTTTAAAAAAATCAGGGACTATTCAACGTTTTACTAAAGATGAAGAAGAGCTATAAAACAATTTTTCTTTTTTTTATTTTTATGCCTTTGTTGCTGACTGCTTTTTCCGCTAATGCTGCCGGACTGGTGCCTTGCGGCCAACCCGATGCCCCTCAATGCCAATTGTGTCATTTTTTGTTCTTAATCAGAAATATCATTACCTTTATCCTGAAATTTCTCGTGCCTTTGGGTATATTATTTATTATTATCGGAGCAATAATAATCTTAATCAGCCGGGGTACCCAGATAGCAACCAAAGGAAGAAAAATTATTCGCACAGCCCTTTTTGCCATTGTTATTGCCCTGATTGCCGGCATTATTATTGATACAGTAATTGCCTTTATCGCCAATCCGAGCGTTTTCCCGTTCCCCTGGTACGCTTTTGAACTTCAATGTCCGATTGTTAAAATTCCTTTATCCAATGCCATGACCAGTAAATATGACCTGATTAATGATATCAATCCTACGGGAGTTTCACCGGGAGATACTTTGAGATATTCTCTTACCTACACCAATATTTCCGAACAAAATTTAACCAATTTGGTTATCGTAATCGATTACGACCAAAATCAAATTGCCTCGAATTCAATCGCCAATATCTCGAATGGCGGAGTAGACGACCATGACAAAATAACCTGGAATGCGGGAAATTTAAATACCAGTCAATCAATAACCGTTTCTTACGAATTTATTTTAACCACTGACTTCGCCAATCTATTAGGTCAAAATAAAGCCCAACCTAATTTATTTGCTCAACTTATAAAAAAATTACTCAAGTTAATAAACAGAACTGCTGTAGCCCAGGTTTCGCCAATACTCACGGCATATTATCACAATATGATTACCGTTTCTTCGAATGAAGCCGAGGAGGAAAGTCTTAACGACCCCTTGCAAATAAGGCTCCCCAATACCATATTTACCACCAGAACTTACTATCTTATAAAAGACAGCGACAATAATAAGCTTCCTTCGCCCGGAGATGAGATGAGGTATAATATCAAGTATTTCAATCCCACCCAGTCCAATTTCTTGAATGTTGTTATTATAAGTGATTATGACCAAAACAGTATAATCATCGGAAAAATCGATGGCGGCGGGGTGGATGACGGCGATAAAATAACCTGGAATCTGGGTAATCTCCCCGCTGGTCAGCCCCCATCGAAAAATCCCGGTTGTTTGGGGTATAACTACAGTGTCAAAGCATACGGCACCTGGTATGTGGGACAGTTTACCACGAATATTTTCTACATTATGGCGAGCGGCGGTATTTTGGAGACGCATAACGACGTATATTGAAATTCTTTATCGGATTATAAATTTAAAAAATGATAAGGATGAAAATCCTTATCATTTTAATTTCAAATTAAGTCTGTCAGCGATTTTTTAAAACCTTCAGAAAAACTTCCGAGGGAATGGTTATTTTGCCGATCTGAGCCATTTTTTTCTTGCCTCTTTTTTGTTTTTCCAAAAGTTTCTTTTTTCTTGTGACGTCACCGCCGTAAAGATAACCGGTAACGTCTTTTCTCATGGCTTTTTTCGTTTCCCGGGCGATTATCTTACCGCCGACTGCGGCCTGAATCGGAACCGCAAATTGATAAGAGGGTAAATTTTCTTTTAACAGTTCGATTGTTCTTTTGCCTTCTTTATAGGCATCTTCGCGTCTGACTATTTTTGAAAATGCCTCTACCTTTTCTTTATTAATCAGGATATCCAAATTAACCAAATCAGCGGACTTATAATCGATTAACTTATAATTCATTGAGGCATAACCCGAGCTTACGTTTTTTAATCGGTCGTAGAACCCTTCCAAGATTATATTTAAAGGTCCCTGATAATATATTACCAATTTTCCCTGGGTTAACCATTTGGTATCCCTGAATTCGCCGGGAAAATTTCCCAACAAATTATTAACCTTACCGAGATATTTGTTGGGACAGATAATTTCCAATTCTGTCCACGGTTCCTCCATCCTATCGCCAACCCTCTTATAAACCACGCTCGGCGAAGTGATTATCAAGTCCAAACCATAATCCCGTTTCAACCTTTCACTCACGATTTCCAAATGAAGCATGCCCAAAAATCCGCAGCGAAATCCTCTGCCCAAGGTCCCTGATGCTTCGGGAGAAAAATTCAGGGAAGCATCGTTCAATTTCAGTTTTTTCAAACCGTCCTTTAATAAATCGTAATCATCGGAATCTATGGGATATAAACTTGCAAAAACAACCGATTGCGGCTCCTCGTAGCCCCTAAGAGCTTGTAGCTTGTAGCTTGTAGCTTGTAGCGTTATGGTGTCGCCTACCCGACATTTTTCTATCTCTTTTAATCCCGTGGCAATATAACCGATTTCTCCGGATTCCAATTCTTTTCCCTCAATAAATTCGGGATTAAAATATCCTAATTCCAAAACTTCTGCTTTTGCGTCCGACCGCATCATATAAATTTTTTCATTTTTTCGGATTCTGCCGCCGAAAACCCTTACATAAGCAACTGCTCCTTTATAAGCATCGTATTCCGAATCAAAAATCAAAGCCCGAAAAACATCATCTCTCGCATTATTGATGCGGGGCGGCGGCACTTTTTCAACTATCCTTTGCAAGACTTTCTCCGTATTCTCGCCCGTCTTAGCTGAAATCAGAATAATTTTTTCTTTCTCGCCTCGCTGAGTCGAAGCGGGTTTCCCCAAAAGATTTTCGATTTCTTGTCTGGTTCTTTCGATGTCGGCTGTCGCTAAATCGATTTTATTAATAACCGGGATAATTATTAGTTTTTCTTTTTTCGCCATTTCCAGATTGCTTAACGTTTGAGCCTGAATTCCCTGGGTAGCGTCAACCAATAAAATCGCTCCCTCAACCGCAGCCAGACTCCTTGAAACCTCGTAAGAAAAATCCACATGTCCGGGAGTATCTATCAGATTCAGAATATAATCTTTCCAAATCATCCGCACCGGTTGCATCTTAATCGTAATTCCCCGTTCTCTTTCTATGGCCATTCTGTCCAAATATTGCGGCTGCATTTTTCTCGGATCAATTGTTTTGGTAATTTCCAAAAATCTATCGGCTAAAGTCGATTTACCGTGGTCAATGTGACTGATGATTACAAAATTTCTAATATTTTCTGGATTCATTTATTTCGAATTCTCCTCGGAAAGATTTTTCCAATAATTGCCCTGGCTTCCTCGGATTTCAAGAGAAAAGAGACCACAAAATAAACCGCAACTCCGCCCAGAGCCGCGGCAGCAGCTTGAATAAAGATTCCCACAAAAGTTCGCGTATTAACAAACAAAGCCAGGCAATACAAAAGAGCATAAACAATTAAAGCCATAAGAATGCAGGAAAGGATAATTTTAAGCAAAGAATTCAATATAAGCTTCGGCTGCCAAGAACCAATTTTTTTATCGAAATATTTGAGTAAAACGAAAAAATTAAAAATCCCGGCCAGAACGAAAGCCATAGGCAAACCCAGAACGGAAAAACTATCTATCCCTTCCAGTTTCAGGGAATAATAAATAAAATTAGAAAAAATATTTTGATTTTTGAGTATCCAGATAAAACCGAAGCTACCCAAAATATTCAAAGCAATACTCCAAAAACTTATCAGTACCGGCGTCTTGGTATTGTGAAAAGAATAAAAAGCCCGCGAAACTAAAGGAATCAAACTTTGAGCAAAAATACCGAAAGAGAAAATACCCAAGGCTGCAGCCGTTAATCTGGTATCCATCCAGTTGAATTGTCCGGTTCCCAAAACTACCCTGACAATTTGAGCACGCAAAAGAAAAATCAAAACCGTAAGCGGCAAAACCAGATAAAGGGTCTGGCTGAAGGTTGAAGAAAAATTTCTGGAAAATTCTTCTTTGTTCTCTTCGGCAAAAGACCTGGCCAAACGAGGAAACACCGCAGTGGCAAATGAAATGCCGATAATGCCGATGGGAACGTATTGTAAATTGTTTGCCAAATTAAAAATGGCGATACTGCCGGAAGCAAGCGTTGAAGCCAGGGCGGTAATCACCAAAAAATTAACCTGAGAACCGGCTAAGCCAATGGTCCTGGGAATCATCAGTTTAATAATCTTTTTTATGCCCGGATGGATAAACGTCGGAATTTTCACAAAGCGGAAACCAGAATAAATTGTGCTGGGAATTTGTATTAAGAAATGAAGAAGAGCGCCCAAGACCACACCCCAAGCCAAACCAACCAAACCCCATTTGGGAACAAAAAATAAGATGCCGAAAATAATCCCCAAGTTGTACATTATCGGAGCCAAAGAAGAAACGAAAAAACGGTGGAAATACTGAAGAATGCTGGTGAAAATATTACTTAATCCCAGAAATAAAGGACTAAGAAACATAATTCGGGTTAAAAGGATGGTCATTTCCCTTTTGGCTCCCGAGAATCCCGGGACGATAATCGAAATCAATAAAGGTGCCAAAAAAATAAGAACAGCACCCAAAACTATCAAAATTAAGGAAATCAAATTAAAAAGTCCGCTGGTTAAACTCCAGGCCTCTTTATCGTCTTTTTTAAAATATTGGGCAAAAACAGGAATAAATGCGGAAGAAATTGCTCCGATAATTAAAATATTATAAATTAAATCGGGTAAACGGAAAGCGGCAAAATATATGTCCAATTCGTCTCCGGCTCCGAATTTTCCGGCCAATAGTCTATCTCTAAAAAGACCAAGCAGCCGGCTAAATAAAGCACTTGCCGCTAAAATAAAAGCAGCCGAGACAATGGTTTTTGAGCTGTGGTTTAAAAATCTTTTTACCATGCATTTATTCTTCTTATTATATCAAAACTTTTTCAAATGCGCTATTATAAAATAGGATATGAAAATAAGAGTTCACAAAGAAAAGTTTGATAAACTTATCCGCCTCCGCAATCTGTTAATCGCAGTGGTGATTTTTTTGATTATTGTTATCTTTTTTTTCGTTCTGAATATTTTAAATGCCAACAGAATAAGCTGGGGAACAAAAACAGCAGACATCTCGATCGGCGGTCTTTCTTCCCAAGACGCGCGGATGAAATTAATCGAGGCCAGCGAAGAATTCTCTAAAAATGATTTATTTTTAACCTACGAAAATTCTCACTGGGTAACCAATCTTAAGGATTTGGGCGTAGAAATAGATGTTGATGCTACCATTAACATGATTTCTCGTCAGGGTCATCACGAAAATAAATTCATCATCAATGCCTGGGAACAATTGATTTGCCTTGGAGGATATAATCTTAAACCAGTATGGCGAATTGATGAAGAACGGTTGGAAATTTTTTTCCAGGAAAAACTTTCGTCAATTCATCAGCCAGCCCAAAATAGCACACTTGTTTATGATGAGAAAAAACAAGATTTTGTTGTCACGGCAAGTAAAAAAGGAGTTGTAATAGATAAAAATAAATTTAAAAAAGATTTAACAAAAATTATAAACAGCTTCCAGTCCGGAGATATCCGGCTTACTTTAATCGAAGACGAACCCGAAGTCCTGGAATCGGAAACGCAAATGGCTAAAGACAGGACAAAAAGCATTTTATCGGCTGCCCCCTTTAAGATAATGATTATTGAAGATAAAGAACAAAAAGAGGTTGTCGAAATAGAAAAAGAAGATCTTTTATCTCTTTTAGATTTCAAACCCGCGCTTGACCCTCAAAATCCAAACAATAAAATCCTGGGAGTAAATTTAAATCCAGAAGAAACAAAGAATTATCTTATTTCTCTGGCTCCTTCGATAAATCGGGAACCGGTTGATGCTCAGCTAACAATTAAAAATAATCAAGTAACGACCTTCGCTCTTTCTCAAATCGGAACCAGGCTAGAAATCGAAGGAAATATTCCGGTTCTCTCCAAGGGAATCTTGAATCCGCAAAGCAACAAGGAAATCCAACTGAAGATAAACGAGATTCAGCCAAAAATCACTACCGAAAGCATGAATAATCTGGGAATAACCGCTCTTTTGGCTAAAGGGGTCTCTATTTTTTCCGGCTCGCCTAATAACCGAGTACACAATATCAAAGTCGGAGCAGCCAGATTTAACGGTATTTTAATCGAACCGAATGAAGAATTTTCATTCAATAATTCCTTGGGCGAAGTTGGTCCGGAACAAGGTTATGAACCGGAACTGGTAATCAAAAAAGATAAAACAATTCCCGAATACGGCGGCGGACTTTGCCAGGTCTCAACCACTCTTTTTCGGGCGGCAATTAATGCTGGTTTAAAAATAACCGAACGTTATCCTCATGCTTTCCCGGTCAAATATTACAATCCTCAAGGTTTTGACGCCACAATCTATCCCCCCTCGCCTGACCTCAAATTTATCAATAATACCCCTAACTATATTCTTATCCAGGCAAAGGTTGTCAAAGAAGAGCTAATCTTCGAACTCTATGGTACAGATGACGACAGAAAAGTCGTTATTGAAGGACCCAAACAATATGACATCAAGGAAGACGGCTCAATGAAAGCGGAGCTTACTCAAAAAGTTTATGATAAAGAAAATAATTTAATTATCGATAAAACATTCTATTCGAATTACAAGTCGCCTAATTTATATCCGGTAGAACGAAACCCGCTGGAATAAAAAATGCCGAGGACAGGAGTCGCCCTGTCATACGACAGGGCGCCCCGTCGAATGACGGGGCGAACCCACAAAATATGTAAATATGCCGCGGGAGAGAGTCGAACTCTCAAGCCTTTCGGCACATGGTCCTAAACCATGCGTGTTTTCCAGTTTCACCACCGCGGCATAATTTTTATCTTAACTTAAAATCCTCGAAAAATCAAATCCCCCACCTATAAATTATAGGTGGGGGGAAATTAAAAGCTGGTAATGAAATATTACCAGCTTTTAAAAGCTTGAAACTAATCCGGATTTATTCAAATCCGTTAATTACTAAGGACCACACGGGTTCTGGAACATACTGACTCCACTACTTGTCAAGAAACCCTGAACCAAAGCCAGAATAAAGGCAGCGGCGAAAATTATGGCAATTCCAATAATCGCGTTAACAATCAATCCTCTGGCTGCCTTGGCTTTTTCCGCATCGCCGCCAGCAGTCATGTACTGAATTCCGCCTACAATCAAGATAATTACGGCAATACCCAAACCTACGGCTAGAAGAATATTCTTGATTACGTTTAAGATATTACAGATAGCCACTACCGGATCAGTACCCTGGGCACTAGCAATCAATGGCAACACTAAAAGTGATATACCAAAAACAGCAACTAAAGCTTTTTTCATAGAACAAATTTTAGATTAATAATGATTTACCCCTCACCAATTAACAACTTTGGCATCTCAGATAAACCATGATTCCAATTGGTGTGGGGTTTATCTTTCGACCTTTAGGAGTTTTAATCAAGAAAGGCACTTATTATCACCTCGTCTAATAAATTGATAATAAATCCAGCGAGCAAAATTATCGCTGCGCCTATTAGTCCATAAGTTATTGTCTTTTTAGCATTTCCCGCTTTGCTTTCATCAGCTCCAGCCGTCATATACATGATGCCGCCAATAATTATTATAATCACTGCAAGACTCAGGCCAAAAACATAAAGAATGTAACCAATGTCTTCAATGAGATAACATATTTTTGCAGTATTTTCCCCTATATCTGCTTCGAGTTCCTCGCATGTAGCCATAACAACTGCTGGAAAAATCATAAAAAAGAGAGCAAAAATGGGAATCAAATATTTCATAATTTATTAAAATTAATTATTAAGCGCTTTTTAAAATCTCCTGAATAAGACCGACTATGAAATCCACAGACATAATTATGGCAAAACCGATAACCGTATAAAGCAGGGTTTTTCTTGCCCGGCTGGCTCTTTCTTCATTGCCAGCCGAGGTCAAATACTGAATTCCTGAAATAATAATCATAATCGTTGCCAGAGGAATGGCAATTATCTTCAAAAGATTGGTAACTTTCGTAATAATCCCGAGTAAGTCGCACGGCTGTCCCCCGCAATCAAGGGGATCTGGGATACATACAAGACCCGATGGACAATTATCCTGTGCCGTCACCGCAGTAGATGTTGCTATAAAAATTATACTACAAGCAATTATGAAAAGCAATAGTTTTTTCATATTATTCCTTTTTCATTAATAAATTTATCTGGGCAACCGCAGTATCCAAGGACTTACTAACATTGGTTTTGCCCAAAACAACCGAATCAATGGCTTCAGCAAGAATTGTTTCAATCTTACTATTGTCAATCTGATACCAATTCCTGGCGGTCAAGCTTTGTTTGGCAAAAACACTCAATTCCAAATCATTCTTCTGCCAATCAACCAAATCGCGGCGGCTGGTTGGTCTTTTGGTTTTTTCCAGATATTTTTTGGCATTTTCCTGGTTGGTCAAATAAATGATGAATTTCCAGGCCTCTTCGCTGACAATTGGCGTTGTTTTGTTGGAAACCGTAAAGGCCCAATAATTGGCGTAATTAATATCGAATTCTCGATCTTTAATCTGGGGCATGGGACCGATTCTGAAATTAAGATAAGGAGCCCTGGATTTAATGGTGGCTATATGATGGGAATAGTTAATCATCATTGCTGTCTTACCATCAACAAAGGCATCGATTGAATAAGGCATTTGTTTGTTCCAGGCATAAACCCTTTGCGAGGGGTTGGCAAAGTCGGTATAAAAACGAAGAGCGTCCTGTCCCGGATAATAGCTTCCGTTCTCGACTAAAATGGCTTGATTAAAACCAACTGATTTTTTATTTTCGCTGACCATTTCTGTCCCGTTCTGAAGCATAAGAAGAGCCAGTATATCGGTTGAACGGTTGATATTCTCGGCTGTGCCCAAGGCTATACCGGCTCGTTCTATCGCCCCCCACTGATTTTTCTTGGTCAGTTTATCCAAATCATTGATTAATTCATCCCACGTTTCCGGAGGAGAGGAAATACCGGCACTGTTAAAATAATCGGTGTTGTAATAAAGAGCCAGCGTATCAACATAAAGGGGCAAACCGTAAATCTTGTTATCTTCGCTTAAATCGTTTTCTACGACATCCACAAACGTATCCCTGAAAACATTAAAAGGTAAAAGCACTTCTGGAATCTCTTTGATTATGTCTTTGTATTTCGGCAGCCAGGTATTGTGAATTAAAAAAATATCAGGACCCTTGCCCAAGACAAAAGCATCTCTTAGGGCCTCCTCGTAATCAGTAGCATTTTTCATCTCGTAATAAATTTTGGCACATTTGTTCTGCTTTTCGTAAGCCTTTATCAAATCACTGAAAACACCCGACTCGTCATAAACTCCCCAAATTTGCAGACTTACCGGCTTGCATCCGCCGCCCTTCCTGGCACAAAGATTCGGGAAAAATACGGGGCAAAGAAAAATAACCAAAATTATGGCTACTGCTCCGGCAACGATGATTAAAAGTTGTTTACGAGTCATACCCAGTACCACAACTTCGATTTATAGACTAAGTTCATCAAAATTGTGGTGTTATTTTATAAATGATTGATTATCTATTATGCCACATTACCACATCTGTGCCGCTCTGCGGCATCGAAGTTGATTGGTACGGGGCATGAATTTATTTAGTGAATATCATTCCCCAATGATAGGCATCGACAGGGAAATCCTTTTTAAAAACTAATCTTTCGTCTTGAGCCATTTTTTTAACCGCTTCCGGCGAAACGATTAAATCCCTTGG
>Ga0210057_1006519_pt1 | contig 14460 bp, 11 predicted proteins | sample CryGeyCG2114_010_2_FD_183968 | JGI IMG/M metagenome (GOLD analysis project Ga0210057, IMG submission 183968) | Groundwater microbial communities from aquifer - Crystal Geyser CG10_big_fil_rev_8/21/14_0.10 (SPAdes) (version 2) | ecosystem: Environmental > Aquatic > Deep subsurface > Groundwater ... | reverse complement strand
TTGCCATTTCGCAAGAAAATATTTTAATGAGTGTTGTACCAACGGCAGAACTTGGAGAAAAGCTCGGCGAACTTTCTCAAAAAATAAGAGGGCTAGAAAAGGTTGAGCTAGAAAATTTTACCGAGGAACTTTCAAAAATCATCGAGGATAATAAAGAAAATTTTCTAGCTTCTGGTCTAGATGTTCGCGAAGTTGTAGGAAATCTTTTGACTTCAACAATGGAAACAGAAGTTGTTAATATGGTCAGGTCGCTATCTATGGACGTAAAAAGAGCGCAGGGCTACGAAATATATAATCGTGGCAAAGATGGGGTGAAGGAAAAAGAGGTTGATAAAGAACAATTGAAGCAAAAGCTGGAAAAGATTCTCTCCATTGTTGAAGCCGACAATTTTGATATTGGAATGGAAAATTTGAATCGATATATTAAGATAAACACAAAAAAGTTTATGAAAACATTAGAAGAAATTTCCCCAAAACAAGAATCTTTTGAATCCATTCTTTCTTCTGAACTTCAATCAAAGATTAAACTTATTGACGAATCTATTTTCTCGGATAAACCATTGAATGTTCGTTTGGACAAGAATACAGAATCTGGGGTTGAAGCATCACATCATTTTGATGAAAATGATTCAGATAATGACGAAGAACATTTTTATACTATTTGGGAAAAGGGTATACAAAATAAATTGAATGGAAAAGATAATCCTGAAAAGGAAGTTTTACGAATTGCTTTGCACGAAGTAAGACATCGGGTACAGCATGACTTAAATGCTCGAATGTTAAATATTAATGATTTGAAGCAGTTTATGGTTGAAAATCCTAAAACTACACTCGAAGTATATTTTTCAAGCCCAGATTATAAAGAATTCATTGATTATGCTGCTAATAAAAGCGATAATGATATTGATGCAATGGTTGTAGAAGATATTGCGATGAAATTACTCAAAGGAAATTATAGTGATGAAAATATCAAAAAAATCGCAGGTGATATTGTTAAGCAGCCCGCTGATGTTATTTTAAATTATCTTAGAAAAATGGAGGAATTAAAATAGATAATTTGGCACTGAAAAAGTTTTTCAGTCTTGGTTTTGCCAAATCCAAATCCCCAAAAAAATAGTTTTGGCAAAATCGAGTCCACATTTGAATTCCGTCAGTTTCTCCCTCAAAGGAGAAACTCGCCCGAGCGGGAACGGAAGCGAGCCGAAACGAGCACCTGTAGGTGCTCGGCGAGGTTCGCTGTAGTGGACGCTACGGCGTGACGGAATTCTTTTCGGAGCGTTCGATTACATTTCATATCACCGCAGGCGTGGAGCGTGCGAAGTCATTACCTCACTTTGTTTTGGAAACAGGTTCGGATTTGGTAAAATAAACGCATAACCCCCCAAAGGGGTGTTTATATAAAAATTTTTAATGAGAGATTTGACTTTGGGGTAAAAATGGCGTATATTTAAATTAATGCTTACAAAAAGAAAAAAGCAAAATATTATAAAAGAGGTTCAAATACATGAACAAGATTCTGGATCTGCACAAGTTCAGGTTGGATTGTTGTCCAAAGAAATTGAAGTTTTGACAAAGCATCTTAAAGACAACGCCAAAGATAATTCTTCAAGAAGAGGTCTTTTGAAAATGGTTTCAAAAAGAAGAAAACTTTTGAGTTATTTATCGACCAGTGATGAAAAAGCATATGCCAAACTTGTTAAGCAACTTGGACTTAAAAAATAGTCACAATGCACTACAATGATCAGAGAGTAGGTATTTTTGTTGATATACAAAATTTATATCATTCCGCTAAACATCTTTATGGAGCGAAGGTAAATTTTGGAGAACTTGTTAAGTCATTGACAGGAGATCGAAAACTGATTAGGGCAATTGGCTATGTTGTAAAAAGCGATACCTCTGAGGCAGAGGTCGCTTTTTTTGAAGCACTCGGAAAAGGGGGAATAGAGTTGAGAATAAAAGATTTACAGATTTTTTCTGGGGGTGCCAAAAAAGCAGATTGGGATGTTGGGATGGCGGTGGATGCTATTAGAATGGCCTCGTTCTTAGATGTAATAATTTTGGTGACGGGAGATGGAGATTTTGTTCCTTTAGTTGATTATTTAAAATGGGGATTAGGTAGACAGGTTGAGGTGGCATCTTTTGCTAGAAGCACATCGGGCAAATTAAAAGAAGTAGCGGATGTCTATATAAATCTAGAAGAAAATAACAAATTTTTAATTAAGGCGAGAACTGGCAAGAAAAGATAAATTGGCATTTAAATACAAGAGAAATCAAATAATATGAAATTAGTAAATAAAAAAGAATACTCCTTACCGATTTTTGGAAGAGAGTTAAAATTTATAGTGTCGGACTTAGCCGGACAATCAAATGGATCTGTAGTTGGTCAATTTGGAGATACTTGTGTTTTGGTAACGACGGTAATGGGAAAGACAGATAAAAACATAGATTATTTTCCTTTAACGGTTGATTACGAAGAGAGATTTTATGCAGCCGGGAAAATTATTGGGAGTAGATTTATAAGAAGAGAGGGGAGGCCATCTGATTTAGCAGTTTTATCAGGGAGATTAATAGATAGAACGATTAGACCTCTTTTTGATTCAAGATTAAGACGAGATGTTCAAGTAGTTGTGACAATATTGTCTTATGATGAGGAAAATGATCCTGATTTTTTGGCTTTATTGACTGCTTCAATGGCATTAACTATTTCGGATATTCCTTGGAACGGACCAGTGGCTGGTCTGAGAGTTTTAAAAAATGAAAAAGATTTTGTTTTAAATCCTTTAAACTCTCAGGTGGAAGAGGGGACAAAAATCGATGGGACATTTGATGCTTTTTTCTCAGGGACAAGTACAAGAATTAATATGATTGAACTTGGTGGGAAAGATGCTGATAAAAAAGATATAAAAAAATCTTTTTCTTTGGCATTTGAAGATATAAAAAAATTAATTGAATTTCAAAATAAAATAAAAGAAGAAATTGGAAAAGAAAAAAAGATGGTGGCTCTTCATCAGATTGATAAAAATCTTGAAAGAACAGTCAAAGATTTTATCCATCCAAAATTGGAGAATGTCCTTTTTGGACCAGATAGAAATGAAAGAAATCAAAAATTAGCCGAGGCCAAAGATGAGTTGTATCAATATTTAGCCGATTCTAACATTGAAGATATAAAAGATGTTGAGGCAATTTTAGAAGAGCTTGTTAACGAAGTTGTCCATAAAAATCTTTTGGGAAAAAATAAGAGAGTTGATGGAAGAGGGATTGAAGAAATTAGAACTTTGTATGGAGAAGTTGGTTTATTAAAAAGATTACATGGTTCGGCTTTGTTTTCGAGAGGAGAGACACAAGCTTTGGCGGTAACAACTTTGGCGGCTCCTGGGTCTGAACAAATTGTTGAGACGATGGAATTTTCTGGAAAAAGAAGATTTATGTTGCATTATAATTTCCCTCCTTTTTCTACGGGAGAAACTGGTAGATTGGGAATGCCTGGAAGAAGAGAGATTGGTCATGGGGCTTTGGCAGAAAAAGCTTTAAGAGCAGTTATTCCTTCACAAGAGGAATTCCCTTATACAATTAGATTGGTTTCTGAGGTGCTTTCTTCAAACGGATCTTCATCTATGGCAACAACTTGCGCGGGGACATTGTCTTTGATGGATGCGGGTGTTCCAATAAAAAAACCAGTAGCGGGAATAGCTATGGGACTTATGACTCATCAAGGATATGATCTTACTTCTAAGAGCAATGATTTTAAAATTATAACAGATATACAAGGTCCTGAGGATCATTATGGAGATATGGATTTGAAAGTGGCCGGAACAAGGGATGGAATTACAGCTTTGCAAATGGATGTAAAGGTGGAGGGAATAACAGAAGAAATATTTGAGAAAGCTTTAGATCAAGCAGAGAGAGCAAGATTTAATATTTTGGATGTAATGGAAGAGGTGATTGCCGAACCAAGGAAAGAACTTTCTAAATTTGCTCCAATTATTATGATAGTAGAGATAAAACCATCGCAGATTGGAATGGTAATTGGGCCTGGAGGAAAGGTTATTAATGGAATGATTGAAACTTATAAATTGGGGACGATTGATATTGATGAATCTGGGAAAGTATTTGTTTCGGGGGATAATTTAGAGTCGGTTAATCGAGCGGTAGCCCATATTAAAAGTATTACTCATGAGTATGAAGTGGGTGAAATAGTTGAAGGAGAAATTATAAAATTATTAGATTTTGGAGCGATTATTGATTTGGGCGGAGGAAAAGATGGAATGATCCATATCAGTGAAGCTAAAAATGGATTTGTAGAAAAAATCACAGATGTTTTTGGTATGGGACAAGTCGTGAAGGCTAAGATTATGAAAGTTGAGCCAGATGGTGGAAAAATATCTTTGTCTGTTAAGGCCTTAGGAGGGAAAGAAAGTAATAGGTAATAAGCAAAGAAGATGTAAAAGGTATAATGTATGCTGTATGCAGTATAAAAAATAAAGAAAAAGGAAGAAAATGGAAGAGAAGAAGAACTGATGACGGAAAAATTAAAAGTTGGGAGACACAAAAACTTTTACCTATCTGCCAATAGGCAAAATGTTACAATTATGACGATCGTTTGAATTGTAACAAATTTATATAAAATGACTAACGACCTACGACTGACGACGAAGAAAGTAGAAAGTAACGAGTAATAAGTAGAAGAGAAGAAGGGAGAAAGTAAGAAGTAAAACAAAAACCGCCGAAATGGCGGTTTTTGTTTTATGTTTTTTACAGAATTTCAATTTTAATGGCTCTTTTACCAAATATTTTAGCATCTGATTTTTCAGCAAACCAGATATCTACAATTTGTTGTCCGTTATAACGAGGATTCATTCTATCTTCAACAGTAAAGATTTTATCTCCAAATTGGTCCGGGATAGTGAACTTTGTCCCGATAGGAAGGAAATTTGCGGCGGCGACTCCATCTCTGGTAATTGTTCCAGAAGCGGTAGTAAATGGGGTATCATCTGTTTCTGATGGGTGACTGGTATAAGCCGTGGCCCAAACAGATATGTTTGTCCCCTCATTTTTTGTGATTTTTTTAACCAAAGAGGCTGATTTTTCTGATACCGCGTCAATATTGATTGAATTTAAGGTAGTCAATCCATCAATATTTTTGGTATCAACCTCTGTTGTTGATGTAAAAAGACTATTTATAATGTTGTTTTTCGGCTCCGTAGTTGTGATTTGACCGATTGTTGATGACAACAGAACGGTTGAGAACACAAATGATAGAGCCCATTGTTTACCCATATATTTTAATTTAGTTATATTTTTACACTTAATTACTATAAAATATGGCTTATTTATTGACTTATTATTAATAATGCTTATTTGGGCCAGATTCTATATAATAATCAAAGTAACAAAAAACGCGCTCTTTGCACGCTTTAGTATTATTATACTCTCTGGTTTTTAAAAGTCAAGGGATGCCATGATGTCCTGTGGATAACCAAAATCTGGGTGGGAAGGGTTAGAGATTGATATTTAATGTTTACAGTTGCTATTTTGTGATGACTTTTGTGTCTAAAAAGTATATATTTACGGATATATGAGAGAGATTTTTACTAGAGCCATAGTTTTGGCGAGAAAGGATTTTGGAGAGATGGATGGAAGGATCTCTCTATTTTCTGAAGAATATGGGAAAATTGTGGCTAGGGCTAAGAGTTTAAGGAAAATAACTTCTAAATTGTCTGGGCATCTACAACCATTGATTTTTGTTAAAATTAGATTAATAAAATTGTCTGGATCTGGAGAGAGGTATGCAATTGTTGATTGTATGCAAGATGATGAGATGATTGGTTTAGAAACAGGGAAAAGATACGATCTTTTGTCTTTGATGGATTTTCTTTCATCTTTTGTTTTTGAGGGACAAAAAGATAAACATCTTTGGGGATTTTTGGTTGATGTTTTTAAAAATAGTCTAAGCAAAGAAGAGGCATTTAAAAAATTGATTTCTATATTAGGATTAGGGATAGGTTCTTTGTCGGCAGAATGTTCTTTATGTCACAAAAAATTGATTTCTGGATGGATTGAGGGTGATTATAATTTTATTTGTAAAAATTGTTCTTTAAAAATTGAACGAGATAAGGTAAGATATATATAAGAGTGACTGACGACTAACGACAAGAGAAAGGCAAGAAATTCAAAGTTAAAAGTTATAAAGAAGAGAGAGAAGTAAAAGGTAATAGGTAAAAAATACTAATGACTAACAACTAACAACTTACAACAAGAGCAGAAACAAATATAAGGTATACTGTATGCTGTATGCGGTATAAAAAAGAAGAAGTAGAAGAGAGAAATAAAAATAGACTAAACCAGAAATAGAATGTTTTATTTCTGGTCGTCCAAATAAAAATATTATGTCATTAGAAGATTTAGAAAAAGAGTTGTATGGACAAAAGATTAGTAAAGAAAGTCCTAAAAAAGAAGTGGAGAATAAAAACAACTACAAAGATGCAGTTGTAGAAAATCCATGGGCAACAAGTTATCTTAAAGAAGAACAAAAGTCAGGGAATCAGATAGGGAAGATAAATAAATTTGATAAATATGGGAAATTTTTAATTGTTTTTTTGGTAGTTGTTTTGATTGGATTTATGGGGTTGGTTGGATTTTATTTATATCAGTATTTTACAACAAAAGATGTAAATATCGAGGCAGTGGTTCAGAAGGAGGTTCTGGTAGGGGTGCCCTTTCAGGCGTCTTATACTTATGAGAATCTTTCAAAAAAGGTTTTGATGTCGCCAGAAATTTCTTTTGAGTTGCCAGAAGAAGCGTTATATTTAAATGATGTTAGCAAAAGGGTGGTAGTTGAAAAATTAGATAGGATAGAGCCGGGGGAGATAGTTAAAAAAGAATTTAATGTGATTATTATTGGAAAATCACTTTCAACATATAAATTTAATTCTGTGCTGTCGTATTCTTATGAGGCGTCGGCTTTAACGAGCAGATTTGATAAAAGTAAAAGTTTTGAAATTTTAGCCAGAGATTCTGTAATAGGAATAGATGTGGCTACTCCAGGTAAAGTTTTGAATGGAGAAGATTTTGAGGTTCATATTTCTTGTCAGAATATGAGTTTGGAAAAAATTGAAGGGGCAAGAATACAGGTATCTTTGCCAGATAATTTTAAAGTAAAAAATAGCGATCCGACATTGGATGATCAAAATGGTTTTTTGATTAATTCATTAGATCCAAACGAAAGAAAAGATTTTGTTATCTCTGGGGCAATGAGTGCAAAGGCATATACTTATTTTAGTATTGGCGCAAAAGCGCAAGTGGCTGTTGGTTCTCAGTTTTATGATGTTAATGAAAAAAATTCTTCTATTTCATTATCGCCTTCTTCTTTGGGGTTAGCGATTAATTCGTCAAAAGAGGGGAAGGTCGTTTTTCCAGGAGAAGAAGTTAAGTATACTTTAAATTTTGTTAATAACTCAGATATTAATTTATCTGATGTGGTGTTAGAGGCTAAAATAGTTGGTCAGATGTTTGATATAAAAACAGTTATGACTGATGGATATTTTAATGATAAGGATAATACAATAACTTGGACAGCTTCTAATTTGGGTATGCTGAAAGAGTTGAAAGCGAAAGAATCGGGAAGCGTTTCTTTCGGCGTGATGTTGAAGTCGTCTTATGAAGGAGATAGAATTTCAGATAAAAATTTTGTTATAAAAGTGGACGGAACAATAATTTCGCCGACAGTTCCTTATGGGGTGGTGGCCGATAAAACTATTGGTATATATTCAATTGAGAATAAGATAGGAGGAAATTTGTTTTTTGACCAAACAATGAATTTTGATGAACTTTCTGGGGATATAAAAAATAATGGAAGTTTGCCTCCAAGAGTCAATCAAGAGATCCAATATACGATTCATTGGCAGGTGGGAGCAATGGCTTCTGATTATAAAGATATTAAAATATCGTCTTTTCTTGGTCCTGGAGTAAAATGGACGGGTAAAATAAAGAGTAATATTTCTAATGTGCCTATTTATAATGAAAGAACTCAGGAGGTTGTTTGGGAAATACCATCGGTTTTGTCAGGGAGAGGTTTGAGCGATAGTCCAATTGAGGCGATTTTCCAGGTTTCTTTTGTCCCGTCTATTAATTTGGTAGGAAAGAGTTTTGAGGTTATTTCAAAAACAGATATGAGTGCTATAGATAGTTTTACTTCTGAGCTAAAAACAATAAGTGTCGATTCATTTGATTCTAAGGATTTAAGTGATTCAAATTTGATGGACGGATATTATATAGTGACAAATTAAGCAAAAATAAAATTAGTATCGTTTTTGGGGTTAATTTTAAAAAAGAGAGATAATTAGTTAGGTGTATTGATTTTGGGTGAATAATGTATAATATATAAGAACAAATTAGGCAAATGTGTTTGTTTTGTGAGTATAACTTATTTAACTTAATGAAAATATGAATCAATTTAATCGATTTACAATCAAAGCCCAAGAGGCACTTTCTGGGGCACAAGAAATAGCTAGTCAAAATAACAATGGAGAGCTTAAGGCGATTCATCTTTTGGGATCGTTATTAGATGATGGGCAGTCACTTGTTCAGCCGATGTTAATTAAGGCAGGGGTTAATTTAGATTCTTTAAATAAAGACATTGATAAAGATTTAGAAAAACAACCTAAAATATTTTCTTCGCAACCGGTTGGGTCAGGACAACTTTATCTATCCCAAGAAATAGTTCAAGTGATTGATAAGGCGGCGAGATTGGCTAGTTTTATGAAAGATGATTTTATCTCTTGTGAGCATTTATTGATTGCGATATCGGAGATTATTTCTTCAGCCTCAACAATTTTACAAAAAAATAATTTTTATAAAGATATAGCGATAAAAATATTGCAAGAATTAAGAGGGACAAATAGAATTACAGATGAGATGCCAGAAAACAAATATCAAGTTTTAGAAAAATATTCAATCAATTTAACTCAAAGAGCAAGAGAGGGCAAACTTGATCCAGTTATAGGGAGAGATGAAGAATTAAGAAGATTAATTCAGGTTTTATCTAGAAGGACAAAAAATAATCCAGTTTTGATTGGTGAGCCGGGAGTGGGAAAAACAGCGGTAGTAGAGGGGTTGGCGAGAAAAATTGTCTCTGGGGATATTCCAGAGAGTTTAAAAGGAAAAGAAATAATTTTGTTAGATTTAGGATCTTTGATAGCGGGAACAAAATTCAGAGGAGATTTTGAGGATAGATTAAAAGCTTTTATGAAAGAGATTCAAAATTCTCAGGGAAAATTAATTTTATTTATTGATGAAATTCATATGATTGTTGGAGCTGGTTCAGCTGAAGGAGCTATTGATGCCTCTAATTTGTTAAAGCCAGCTTTGGCCAGAGGAGAATTAAGAGCAATTGGAGCGACAACAATAAAAGAATATCAAAGATATATAGAAAAGGATGCCGCTCTAGAAAGAAGGTTTGCTCCAATTATGATTGATGAGCCATCAATTCAAGATAGTATTTCTATTTTAAGGGGTTTGAAAGATAAGTATGAAGTTCATCATGGAATAAGAATTACTGATGAGGCAATTATAGCAGCGGTAAATTTGTCGGCTAGATATATAACAGATAGATTTTTACCAGACAAAGCAATTGATTTGATAGATGAGGCGGGGGCATCAAGAAAATTAGAACTTGATAGTATTCCACAAGATATTGAAAAAATAAGGAGAGAGATAACTAGATTAGAGATAGAGAGATCGGCGATAATCTCAGAAAAAAATGTTAAAAGTAAAACTAGATTGTCTGAGCTGGATAAAAAATTAAAAGATTTAAAGAAAATCGACGAAGAGGATACGAAAATTTGGAGTCAAGAGAAGAAGGGTTTTTTGCGAACACATGATGTTCAGAAAAAGATGGATGAGTTGAAGTTAGAGGCAGAGATGGCTGAAATTAAAGGAAACTTTGATAGGGTGGCTCAAATTAAATATGGAGAGATTCCAAACTTGGAAAAAGAAATAAAAAATATTGATAGAAAACATTTATCTAAAACAAAACAATCTCTATCTTTTATTTTGAAAGAAACTGTAGATGAAGAAGATATCGCGACGGTTGTTTCTAGATGGACGGGCATCCCAATAAATAAAATGCTTGAGTCAGAGGTGACTAAACTAAAAAATATTGAGAGCACTTTAAGAGAGAGGGTGATTGGTCAAGATTATGCTCTTAATGAAGTTGCAAATGCGCTCAGGCGTTCTAGGACGGGTCTTTCTGATGAAAATAGGCCAATTGCTTCATTTATGTTTCTTGGGCCAACGGGAGTGGGAAAAACAGAATTAGCCAAAACTCTCTCCGATTTTATGTTTAATGATGAGAAAGCTTTGATTAGAGTAGATATGTCTGAATTCATGGAAAAACATGCTGTTTCTAAATTAATCGGATCTCCCCCGGGATATGTGGGTTATGAAGAGGGAGGGCATTTAACTGAAATTATTAGACATAGACCATATAGTCTGATTTTGTTTGATGAAATAGAGAAAGCTCATCCAGAGGTGTTTAATATTCTTTTGCAGGTATTAGATAATGGAAGATTGACAGATGCTAAAGGTAAAGTGGTTAATTTTAAAAACTCAATTATTATTTTAACTTCAAACATAGGAAGTGAATATTTCAATAGTTCGTTAAATGGCGTTGGGTTTGAGAGAGAGAGTGATCAGCATTTGAGAAAAGAAAAAAATGACGAAGATATAAAGAATAAAATTTTGAATGAGTTAAAAGATTATTTTAGACCTGAGTTTTTGAATCGTTTAGATGATGTGATTATCTTTAATCCTTTATCGGAAAAAGATATTGAAAAAATAGTTGATATCCAATTAAAAAATTTGGTTTATGATAAGTTAGTCACTAGAGGCTGTAAGGTTGAAGTAAGTAATAGTGTCAAGAAAATGATCTCTACTAAAGGGTATGATCCAATTTTTGGCGCGAGGCCGATTAGGCGGGTGATCCAAAAAGAGATTTTGGATAAATTGGCTGATAAGATAATTAAACAAGAAATTAAAAATGGTAGAAAAATTAAAATTGACATTAAGGCGTCTGGAGTGGTTATTACTTCTTAAGACAGTTGTTTTTGCGGGACTACTTTTTCTAACTAGTTTAACTAAATCTTGGTGGCTAGTTTTATTTGGAATTATTTATAGTGCTTGGTTGTATAACAAGGATTTTAAAAGAGGTCAAAACAAATGTTTTTATTCTTTTAGTTTTTTCGTTATAGCTAGTCAGTTTTTTTTATTTTCGGTTGGTGGAGATTTATTGCCGTTGTCTATAAGTTTATTTTTTGGTTTGATGTTGTATTTAGCTATTGGCTCTAGATTTTTTGTTTTTGAAGAACATAAGATATTTTGGAGTATTTTCTATTATCTTTTGGCGTTTATTATTTTTGGAATTTTGGGATACTTTTTTTCTGGTGGGTTGATGTTATGGGGGATGACTTTGGTGTTTGTTTTCTTTTTCCTGACAGCTAAGGAATACCTAGTTTATTTTATGGATGAGGTGAAAACAAACAAAAGAGAAAATTTGTTTCTATTGGTTGGAGCCTTTTTAATCTCTCAGGTGTTTATTCTTGTGCAGTTTTTGGATATTGGATTTTTGAATGCAAGTTGTTTGATTTTGATTTTTTTGATTGCAATGTTGGATTTATTGATTAGTTATTTTTCTGGAATTCTTAATAGTGAGACAATAAAAAGAAATATAATTTTTTTCTTATTTTTCAATATATTAGTTTTAGGACTAGCAACAATTTTATTTTAAGACAATGAAAAGTAAATCAAGCCAAGAGACTCAAAAAATAGCATTTGGTCTAGCGGGTATTTTGGAGGAAAATGTTAATTTTAAAAAAGCGAGAGTGGTTTTATTAAAAGGGAATTTAGGGGCGGGGAAAACGACTTTTGTGATTGGTTTTCTAAAATATTTTGGGATAAAACCCTCTGGAGCTAGTCCAACTTTTGTGATTATGAAAAGATACGGAGCAAGTTTAAAGTTTAAAGTTAAAAATTCAAAATTAGAAAAAGAAGCAAAAAGAAAGGTTTCTGTTAAAGAAAAACAAAAGCTAAAAAAAGAATTAAGAGTTGAGAATATTTATCATTTAGATGCATACAGATTAAAGTCAAAAGAGGATTTAAAAGATCTTGATTTTGATAGGATTATGAGTGATCCTAAAAATATTGTTTTAATTGAATGGCCAGAAATGATTAAGGGGAAAAAAATGAAAGATGCGATGGTTGTTGAAATTGATTATGGAGAGAAAGAAAATGAGAGAGAGATAAAAATAATTAAAACTTAAAAATTTAAAATGTAAAATTGGGAGGGGGAAAATCTTCGAATTTAAAATTTGAGTTTATATTGTTCTTGCCTTATTTTTAGAAAAAAGATAATCTTTATATATGCAGAAGAAAAAAGAGGATTTGATGGATAAGATTGTTTCTCTTTGTAAAAGGAGAGGATTTGTCTATCCTGGTTCAGAAATATATGGCGGAATGGCTAATTCGTGGGATTATGGGCCACTTGGGACAGCTTTGAAAAATAATATCAAACAAAATTGGTGGGAATTTTTTGTTGAAAAAAGAAGTGATATGTATGGATTGGATGCAGCTTTAATTATGAATCCAAAAGTTTGGCGGGCAAGTGGGCATTTGGAGAATTTTTCTGATCCGTTAATAGAATGCAAAAAATGTCATGCTAGATTTAGAGCAGATAGCCTAATTATCAGCAATCAAAAAATAGTTCCTTTACAAGAAGAACTATTAAGATTGATACAAAAATATTTTGATAGTAATCTTTCTGAATGTGAACAAAAGGCTAATCAAATTGACTGTGTTGTTAATGGATTTAAAAATGATTTGGAAGAAACTAAATATTCTGGGCGAGAAAAAGATTTGATTTATAAGTGCTTTAAAAAAGCAGCCGAGGAGGCTTTTGAATTAATTAATTATGATGTGGGTATAAATGAAGATGGTTATTATGAGGGGGGCTGGGATTTCATGGAGCAATTTCGTAAAAGATTTTCACTGGAAGGGCTTTGTGCTATGGCTCAAGAAATTTATTTGGATAGAGAAATTAAATGTCCAAATTGTAATGAAAGAGATTGGGGAGAATTGCATCAATTTAATTTAATGTTTAAGACATTTATTGGGTCAGCTGAAGATAATGCTGATATAGCTTATTTTAGACCAGAGACGGCTCAAGCTATGTTTGTGAATTTTAAAAATATATTAGATTCTTTTTCTCCGAAATTACCGTTTGGAATGGCTCAAATCGGAAAAGCATTTAGGAACGAAATTACTCCCGGGAATTTTATTTTTAGAACCAGAGAATTTGAACAAATGGAAATTGAATATTTTATTAAACCGACAGATGATTGGAATGAAATATTTGAAAAGTGGCTCTCGTCTATGAAAGAGTGGATGGAGAGCGTAGGCATAGATATGGAAAAAGTTTTTGATTATGAAGTGCCAAAAAATGATTTAGCTCATTATTCTAAAAGAACTATAGACATAGAGTTTGAATTTCCTTTTGCGAAAGAAGAATTGTTTGGGTTGGCTTATAGAACTGATTTTGATTTAAAAAAACATCAAGAGGCAAGTGGACAGAGTTTAGAATATTTTGATGAAGAAACAAAAGAAAGATATATTCCTCATGTGATAGAACCAAGTTTGGGGGTGGATAGAGCTCTTTTGGCTATTTTGTCTAGCGCTTACAAAGAAGAGGAAATAAAGGATGGAGAAAAAAGAGTTTATTTGAATCTAAATATAAAAATGGCGCCATTTAAATTAGCAGTTTTTCCTTTAATGGCCAACAAGCCAGAGTTAGTTAAAAAAGCTAAAGAGATTTATAGTTCGTTAATGAGCGTAAGTCCATTTATCGGACCAATTGCTTTTGATGGAGGAGGCAATGTTGGGAAAAGATATAGGAAACAAGATGAGATAGGAACTCCATATTGTTTGACGGTTGATTTTCAGACGCTAGAAGATGATACAGTTACAGTCAGAAATAGAAACACAATGAATCAGGAGAGGATAAAAGTAGAAGAGGTAGAAAATTTTTTGAGGAATAATTTAAAATAATAATTTTGATATTTTGATTTTATGTTAATCAACTAATTGAGAATGAAGAATGCGATCCTCATTCGTATTAACCGTTATTTTTTACTTTAATTTATTGTCTATCAAATGAACAGTGTTTTTATTATTTCATATATTTGTTACAATTGGTGCGATCGTCACAATTGTAACAGATTGGGTTTTTTATTTATTTTCCATTTTTATTTATTTTTTTCTATGTTATAATCTATCTATAAATCTTACCAAGGACTACCCTTGGCATAAATATCAATATGTTTTATTTCAAAGATAAAAACAACTCTTCTTTTACTCTCACCCTTCGACAAAAGCTCAGGGTAAATAGAGTCTCTTCTTTTACTTTGATTGAGT
>Ga0210057_1006518_pt1 | contig 14463 bp, 17 predicted proteins | sample CryGeyCG2114_010_2_FD_183968 | JGI IMG/M metagenome (GOLD analysis project Ga0210057, IMG submission 183968) | Groundwater microbial communities from aquifer - Crystal Geyser CG10_big_fil_rev_8/21/14_0.10 (SPAdes) (version 2) | ecosystem: Environmental > Aquatic > Deep subsurface > Groundwater ... | reverse complement strand
AGTTAATGTATTAGAAAGAACAACAAAAGGGAAAAAATTAAATATAATAGAAAGACATGAAGATTCTATACCAACATTACATTACCTACTAACAAAATGAAAATAGCATATATTAGTATGTTTTACTATCCGACATATGGAGGTGTAGAAAAAGTAATAGAAGAATTAGCAGAGCGTCAAGTAAAAGACGGCCATGAAGTTCATGTCTTCTGCTGTGATTCAGATAAATATAAAAGAATCAGAAAAAAACACGAAATAATTAATGGGGTTCATGTTCACAGACATAAATATTGGTTTAGATTATCTTTAAGCACATTTATATGGCCAGGAATACTATTTAACAAACTCTTCAAAAAAGAAAAATTTGATATCATTCATTCCCATGTTTCTGGTCATGCTTATGTTTTATTTGCAGGTCTGATAGCAAAAAGATTTGGAATTCCTCATATTCATACAACCCATTGCCCATGGACAGATAAACACAGACCATTAAGAGTGAGAATTCCATTATTTTTCACTTATTTGCTTTTTAATAAACTTGCATTTAAATTATGTTCAAAAATAATAGCAATAACTCCTTGGGAAATAAATATATTAAAAAAATGGGTTCCCGAAAAAAAGATTGTTGTGATTCCTAATGGTATGGATAATATTTATGAAACAAGAATAAAACCAAATGATTTTAAAAAACAACTAGGAATAGAAAAAAACAAAATGGTTTTATTTTTTTCAAGACTAAACATAACAAAAGGTCCGGATAAATTTGTATTGGCTGCTAAAGAAATGCTAAAAGAAAATTCAAATATAAGATTTGTAATGCGTGGCCCTGATGAAGGAATGAAAAGCACAGTAATAAAATTAATAGGTAAGGAAAAAAGAATTATCTTACTAGAACCATTGCATAATAAAAAAGAGATAGCTAAAATGTATCAAGCAGCAGATACTTTTATTTTGCCAAGTTACCGTGAAGGGCTTCCTCTATGTTGCCACCCAAGTACTTTAATTCAAACTAAAGAAGGGCTAAAGGAAATTAGTAAAATTAAACTTAATGAAATGGTTTTGACGCATAAAGGTAAATTTTGTAAAATAATAAAAACAATGAAAAGAAATATAGATGAAGAAATTATAAGTATTAAACCTTATGGAATTAATCAGGAAACTGAAATAACAAAAGATCATCTAGTTCTAGCAATAAAACGACCAAAAAAGAAATTCAAAAAATCGATAGGAAAAATTATCACAGAAAGTAACCCTCTATGGATCAAATCACAGGACTTAAAGGAAGGAGATTGTGTAGTCTTTCCAATACCAAAGTATGAATCCAATTTAAAATATTTTGATTTAATCAATTTTGATAGCTCCCTAAAACATTCTTCCAATCAAGTATGGTATAAAATGGGATTTTCAGGAAAAAATCAGGAGAACTCTTATTCAACTTTAATAAAAAAGACGGGGGAAACAAAGAAGGTTATAGAATCTGCTATCAATTATTTAAAAGAAGGACATTTACCACCTAAATCAAAAAGAATGGATAAAATATTGAATTTCCTTAAGAATAATAAATTTGATCCAGCAAAAACAAATAAGTATCCTCGTTTTATAAAAATTGATGATAAACTTGCATATGTTTTTGGATGGTATATCGCAGAAGGATCTACTGGCAACGGATTCATAAGGTTCGCCTTAAATAAAAAAGAAGTCAAATATGCTGAAGAAATTGATAAGATAATCTATAACAAATTTGGTATTAAAGGCAAGATTTCTATAAGAGATAAAAGATTGTCTCTTGTTTTTTGTGGGAAAGTTCTTGAAAAATTATTTTCAAAATTATGTGGAAAGGGTGCTAAAAATAAAAGAATAACTAGTGAATTATTTAATAAAAAGTTATTGCCTAATGTACTAAAAGGATTGTTCTTAGGAGATGGGCATTTTAGTAAGTCTGGATGGCAACTATCAACTATGTCACAACAATTAGCTAATGATACTATTCTCGTATTACTAAAACTAAAGAAAAAATTTAATTTCCATAAATCTAAACGGGGTGCCTATTACATATCTTATCAACCAAATAATCCGGCGATCTCTCATAGCAATAAATCTTGGTTTGTAGGAGATAATCTTTGTTTTATGATACGAACTATAAAAAGAAAGAAATATCATGGAACCGTTTACAATTTAGAAGTGCAAGATGATAATTCATACACTACAAGTTCATTTTGTGTTCATAATTGCCTTTTTGAAGCTATGGCAAGTGGCTTACCAATTGTAGCTTCCCCAGTTCAAGGAGTGCCATATGAGATGTCTGAACCCGACAATGGATTTTTTGTTAAGTATGGAGATATCCAAGGAATAAAAGAGAAAGTATTAAAAATACTTAACAACAAAAAATTATCTGAAAAAATGTCTAAAAATAACATTAAAAAATCAAAAAATTATACTTGGGATTTAATCTATAAAAGATATATGGAAGTTTATAATAATTTAATAAAATGAAACTAGAAAATATCATAAAAAATTTTGGAAATACAAATGTTCTTGTAATTGGAGATGTTATGCTTGATAAAAATGAAATTGGAAGTGTAAAAAGAGTCTCTCCAGAAGCTCCTGTTCCTGTAGTATTACTCAAAAAAAAAGAATATTCTATTGGTGGAGCCGCGAATGTTGCAAATAACATTGCTTCTCTAGGAGGAAAAGTATCCTTGGTTGGAGTTATAGGAAATGATGAATATGGAAAAGTGCTCTCTGAAGAAATAAAAAAACAAGGAATAAACTTCTACGATTTTAAAGATAATAGAAAAACAACTTTGAAAAGAAGAATCTTTGGTAATAATCAACAGATATGTCGTATAGATGAAGAAACAGATAAAAAAATTAATAATTATTTAGAAGAAGATATAATTGATTTAGTTAAGAAAAAGATAAAAGAATTTGATATTTTAATACTTTCAGACTATAATAAAGGAGTTTTAACAGAACGTTTAACAAAAGATGTAATTGAAATAGTAAATTCTGAACACAAAAAGGTTATTGTGGCCCCAAAAAGAATAGAACCTTCATTAGGACATTTTATAGAAAGTTATCTTGTTTGTGTAAATAAACATGAAGCACAGAATATAACGGGAATAACATATGAAAATGGAAATAATAAAAGCTTATTAAAAAGTCTAAAATCTATGGGAGAAAAATTAGTAGAAATAGCAAAATCAGAATATGCTGTGATAACTTGTGGGGAAGATGGTATGTTTAGTTATTCTATAATTGGAAATTATGATCATGTTCCAACAATTGCTTTACAAGTAAGTGATGTTACTGGAGCAGGAGATACAGTTTTAGCAACTTTAGCTCTAGCAATAAATTCTAAATTAAATATTCATAATGCTTCAAAATTAGCAAATTACGCAGCAGGAATCAAAGTTCAAAAATCCGGTGTGCAACCTGTAACAAAAAAAGAATTAATAAAATATGTAAAAAGTTTATAATTAATTTTTATATGCACTTTTATCTTTTATATTACTCCAATAAAATGCTTTTTTTCTTAAAACACAATTAAGACATTTTCCACAATGAACGGGGATCCCATTTTTAAAACCATTTCCAATGTAACAACTGTAATTATATTCAAATGGAACTTTTAATTCACTTCCAATTTTAGTTAATTCGTCTTTATCTTTATCCATAAAAGGAGCTAAAATTTTATAATCACCTTCATCAGTTGCATGTTTAATCAGTTTATTCATTTCCTCTAAATAATCTGGGGTTGTATCTTTAAAATGAACTTGCCCTTCATTTTTAAATCCGATATAAAGATTGTATTTCTCTTTGGTTCTAATAAATAAAGATTCAGCCAAAGCTAATGCAGAAACTAAAAAAATGGTATTTCTTGTAGGAACCCACCAATTAATTATATCCTCTCTAGATTTTTTAACATCTTTTAAATCATCATCAGTAGTTTCTTTAAATTCTCTTTCTTCATTAATAATAGAAGTACTTAATTCACCGAGCCAAGGAAGTTTTATAATTTTAAATTCGGCTTTTAAATCTTCCGCAGTTTTTTTTGCACAAAATAATTCTTCTTTCAAAGGTCTCTGTTTATAATCAAAAAATAAAATAATTAATTTTTTAGGTTTTAAACTATTAACATAATAGGCAGTAACAACGCTATCAAAACCTCCAGAACATAAAACAATAGCGTTATTTACCATTCTTCCTAATTTAGAATGAAGATTATATAAACATTATGAAATATCATAATTTCATAAGTTTTATAAAAGGTTTAATTATTTTCAGTTTATGGTTGAAAAAGAAGTTAAAATTTTAAAACAAGGTGATATGATTCTAATTGAAGGTTCTAAATACAAAATAGACAAAATAGAATTTTCAAATATAGGAAAACACGGAAAATCCAAATGTAGAATAGAAGCAACAAACGAGCAAGGGGAAAAAAAGGTTGTAATAAAAGTATCGGATGATACAATTGAGACACCTTAAAATGATAAGAGTAATAATAACCGCTCGCGGAGAACCAAAATCAACTGAAAAAGCAGTTAATTGTATTTTATCTCAAGAAATTGAAGGCATAAAAATAATTGTTTGTGATCCTTTTATTGAAGTTAAGAATTTCATAAAAGAAAAATTTGGTGAAGATAAAAGAGTAGAATTCTTTCTTGATCCAGATGAAGGAAAGAGTAATGCGCTAAATATGTTATTAGAGATGTATTACAATGAATCCAAAAATGATATTTTAGTTTTTACAGATGGAGATGTTTTTATTGGAGAGAAGAGTTTAAAAGAATTATTAAATATGTTTAATGATCCAAAAATTGGATTAGTTTGTGGTCATCCTATTTCAATGAATTCAAGAAGTAATATGTTTGGATTTTGGTCTCATATGTTCTTCGATGAAATGAACAAGACAAGATTAGAATTATTTAAAAAAGAAAAATTATTTGCTACATCCGGTTATTTGTTTGCAATTAGGAATGGTATTATTAAAAATTTTCCAATCAGTACAAATGAAGATAAAATAATTCCTTCTTTATTCTGGAATAAAGATTATAAAATAGGGTATTGTGAAAAAGCCAAAGTTTACGTTTTAAATCCTCAAAACATGAAAGACTTTTTACAACAGAAAAAGAGGAATATAAAAGGAAAAATAGCATTAAAAAATCAAATAAAAGGTTTTCAAACAAAAGAAACAAATTTTATTAATGAAATTATAAGAGGGATAAAAGTATTTTTTACTTACCCAAATAACTTCAAAGAAACTTTTTGGATAATTACGGCAATGTATGCAAGATTAAGGGCGTGGATTGGTGCTTTTTATGAGGTAAAATTCAAAAAACAGGTTTTCAAAGATGGTTGGAGAGAAGAAGAAATAGAGAGCACTAAACCTTTAGATTAATTTTTTAATCTCTTTTTTCAAATTGTCTAATCCTTCTACTAATTTAACAGAATTATAACACATTACACACATTCTTTCTTGTCTAGTTAAAGATTTCATATCTTCAACAATTCCAATAACAGGTATTCCTTTAGCATAAGCATAGCCTATTTCCCAAGCGGTTCCAGAACTAATTCCTTTCCAGTCTAAAACCGCAACAACAAGAGAACATTCATTCAAAGGTTTCATGTCCCCCTCAAAAAATTTCTTAGAATCCTTACCATCATAAACCCCCATATCTCTATGAGGTAAAAAAGTCTTTAATCCAAACTCTTTACAAACCTTATCTACTTTTTCTAATAATTCTTTATGCTCAGGAACCAATAAAGGGCCTGCTAGATATGCTTTCATATTAGTAATTCATTAAGTTTAAAAATATAAATTTTCATTCCTTTTTAAGGATTATGAAATACAAATGGAATAGAAATTGTAGGTCCTATTTAGGGAAATATGCATGTGATTCTATTAGATACGAAGGTTATACCAGCTGTGAAGATTGTAACTTTTACGATCCTATTGGAAAAAAAATACTTATAATAAAATTAGGGGCAATGGGTGATGTTTTGAGAACAACTCCAATACTAAAAGCACTTAAAAATAAATATAAAGATCCTCATATAACCTGGCTTGTTAATAAAGAAAGTAAAGATTTTCTTAATAGTCCAAGAATAGATAGAACCTTTGAATATAATTTTGAAAATGTTTTAAGACTATTAAAAGAAAAATTTGATGTTTTAATAAGTTTAGAAGTAGATGCTCCAGGAATAACAATTGCGTCTTATATAAATGCAAAAGAAAAATTTGGTTATTTCTTAAATGAAGATGGACATACAAGTTCTTTTAATAAATCAGCCGATTATTATCTAGAAAGAGCTTTATCAGATAAAATAAATAGACAAAATAGAAAAAATTATCAAGAAATGATATTTGAAATAGCTGAATTAAAATATAATAAAGAAGATTTAGATTTTAATTTTAAACCTGAAGAAGGGGGATATATTTTAATTAATATTGGAGCAGATACTAGATGGCCTTCTAAATCCTGGGCCCCAGAACAAATAGTAGAATTAATTAAAAAACTAAGAAATGAAAAAGTTATGATTGCCGGAGGTCCAAAAGAAGTTGGTCTACAGAAAAAAATACTCGCTACACTAGCTTTAGATGGCATTAATGTTTTACATAATGATTGTAATAATACTTTAAAAGAATTTGTGGAAGTAATCAATAAATCCAAATTAGTGGTCACAGGAGATACTATGGCTTTGCACTTAGCAACCGCTTTAAATAAAAAAGTAATAGCTTTATTCTTTTGTACTCCCAGTTGTGAAATAGAAGATTATGGAAGAATTAAAAAAATAACTAGCCCCTTATTAGAAAAATATTGTTATACAGATGAATACTCAAAAGAGCTTGTTAATAGTATTTCAGCAGAACAAGTTTACGAAATAATAAAAGAGTTAAAATGAAATTAGTTATAACGGCAATAATAGTGAATAAAAAAACAAAAAAGTTCTTAATAGTAAAAAGATCTAAAGATTCGGATATACATCCGGGATTATGGGTTTTTCCAGGAGGGATTCTTGAAGATTTTGAAACCATAGATCAATGCTTAAAAAGAGAAATAAAAGAAGAAACAGAATTAGAAATAGAAGATAAAAAAAATTATATCTCAAATTATATTTATAATCGACCAAATGGAGAAAGCACCTTAGGACTATGTTTCTTAGTTTTTACAGATGAGGATAAAATAAAATTAAACAAAGAACTTGAAGATTTTAAATGGATCACCTCAAAAGAATTCAATAATTATAAACATATCCCAGAATTAGATATTGAAATAGTAAAAGCTTATAAAATTATAAAATAAAAAAAGATTTAAATACTCATAATAAAATATAATATTATGGAGAATAATACATTAGAAAGCACATATACAAACAAAAATCCTATTACAAGAATTTATTTTAGAACAAAAGTGTGGCTTTGCATAAAAATTGCCCGTTTAAAAAAAGAAGATATAATACTAGATTTTGGATCGGGGGGAGGATGGCTTGAAAAAAAACTTAAAGATTTCAAAATTTATGGTTATGACATTAATCCTGAAAAAACATTCGTAAAAGATTATAAAAAAATAAAACCAACGAAAATTTTTGCTCTTGACGTTTTTGAGCATATCCCCGTTAAAGAAATAGAAAATGTTGTTAAAAACTTTAAAAATCTAAATAATAAGTTTAAGTTGATTGTTTCTATCCCTACTGAAAATTTAATTTCAAGAAAAGTAAGAAAATTTGTTGGGAAAACAGAAATTCCTAAAGAACATATCACAAAAGAAAAAGAAATCTTAAAAATACTTAAAAAGAATTTTAAGCTTGAAAAAAGAATAAATTTCATGACCGTAGCCCATGTTTACAGATTTGATTTCATTAAAAAATGAAGATAATATTAATTAAAAACATTTTTAAATGAATTAGTTTATCATAATCCATGAATAATAATATAAAAGAATTATCAAAAAATAAGTATACAATTCTTTTAATTTCTATTCTTTCATTCGCATTCATAATAAGGTTATATTATATGATTAAATTTGCAGATCAAGCAGTTTGGTGGGATGCAGCAGATTATTTATCAACTGCGAAATATTTTGCTGGTCACGCATTTCAAGATTTCCATATAGATTATAGAAGACCTTTTTTATTACCTTTAATATGGTCTGTATTTTTTAGATTAGGTGCTTCTGAATTTATAATAAACTTAACAGAATTAATATTTTCTGTATTTGGAGTATATTTAACATATTTAGTAGGAAAAGAATTATTCAATAAAGAAACTGGTTTAATAGCTGCTTTTTTAATGTCAATATTCTGGTCACATTTATTCTGGACGCCACGTTTCATGGTAGATATTCCATCAGCAACGCTTCTATTAGCTTCATTCTACTTTTTTTGGAAAGGATATGTTAAAAAAGAAAAAAAATCTTATGTTTATTTATGGGGATTATTTTTAAGTTTAGCGGTATTTACAAGGGCATCAACAGTTGTAGCAATAATTCCTTTTGGGTTATATATTTTAATAAAAGATAAATTAAACTTTTTAAAAAATAAGCAATTATGGTTAGCTTTTCTAATTTTCATCATAATTATATCTCCTTTTGTAATTTATACTCAAATAAAAACCGGAGATGCTTTTAAAGATATAACTGGAATTGGAACAGATAGATTTTCAAAAGTGATAGATGCATCTGGCAGGTTTAATACACTAAAAGAATTTTCTCTTCAAATGCCTGCTTACTTAAAATTACCCTTTTTCCTTTTAACTTTAATAGGTTTAACAATATTTATTAATTTATTTTTATCATTAGATTTAATATTTAAAAACAAAGAAGAATCTTCAAATAATTTACTTTTGTTATTTTTATGGGTTTTTGGAATGTATATTGTCTTAAGTATGCTTACAGGAGTAGAAGAACGTTACTTAATGTCTATTTTCCCAATGATATTTATTTTAACAGCCCAAGGTACATTAATTTCTTATAACTTTTTAAAAAATCAATTAAAAAATACTAAACATATTTCTAAGATTTTAATATTTATATTTATATTAATTTTTGTCTGGGGAACAGTCTCTCAACTATCCCTTGCAGATTCTTTAATAAAATCTAAAGCAGAAAGTTATTATCAAGTAAAAGAAGCTGGATTATGGTTAAAAGGAAACACTCCTGAAGAAAGTTCTATAATTTCTGCTTCACGTTTTCAGAATATATATTATTCTGAAAGAAGTACGTATGGATTTACTCAAAATGAATCTGATTTTAAAGATTATATAAAAGAAAAAAATGTTAAATATGTTATTATTTCAGTATTCGAATCAGGATTTACTCCTCAATGGACTTTTGAATATCCTCAAAAACATCCAGAACTACTAAAACCTGCACAAGTTTATACTGATCCGAACAATAACCCATTATTAATAATTTATGAAGTAACTAATTAATCGGAGAACCTTTAACTAAACTCTTTCCATCACATACTGTTTGTTTTATATTCATTAGCTCTAAAATAGTTGGCATTAAATCAATCATTCTAGCATCTTTCTTACCCTTAAATCCTTTTATTAAATAAAATGCTTGATTCGATTCATCTTTTGGATTCCAACCATGCATAGCTTGATAATCACACCCATAAAAATTAGGATTAAAAACAATACCTGTTGGGGCTAAAAAGATTAAATCGTCTGTATTTGGAAGATTATACTCTTTTTTATTAACTATATTTCCTCCTTCAGACTTATTTAATAAATTAGTTACTTTTTCTTTGGCATTATTATTAAAAAACCAAAATCTAGCATAAGTAGAACCTAAAATATAAATATAATCTTTACCATACTTCAAATTTAGGGTGTCTAATTCTTTTTCTAAGTCTATATGTCCTGTTATATTTCTCATACCATGATCAGAAAAAATAATTAAATTTCTTCTAGTTTTTTCAGCTAATTCACTCACCCGTTTAACTAATTCGTCAATTTCTTTTAAAGCTATTTTCATTTCTTCGCTATCAACGCCAAAATTATGTCCAATATTATCCAAATCTAAAACATGAGAAAGAATAAAATTAACTTTTTTATTTTTTGCGGCATTTCTTGTTAATTTAAAAACATTTTCGATTGAATTATTAAAAAATAATTTTCCATATCTTCCATAAAAAGAAATAGGATAATCTATACAAACAAATTTCTTTTTAGTATTTTGTAATATGCTATTAAGAGAAATAATATCAAAAATAGTATTAATCTTTAAACAATCTCTTTGAGCCCAGTATTTATTCATAACACACTTAAAATACTTTTTTTCAGTAACTTTTAAAGGAGAATAATAAAAATGTTTTCCTTGTAAATATCTCAAAAAAGAAACTAAATATTTATTTTCAAAAGAAAAATGTTTATCTGTTTTTTCAAAAAGATCAATAATACCATGTTTATCTGGCCAACATCCTGTAACAAAAGAAGCCATAGAACTAGTAAAACCAAAAGGTTGTTCTAAATTACCGCTTAAATTCTCATCAGCGAGTTTTTTAATAAAGGGGGTATATTTTAGATAATCCTTGTTAAACGAATCCAAAAATAAACATATCATATTAAGCTTATTACCTCTTTTATTATTCCATTTATATCTTTATTACCATTTATATAGAAAACCTTGTTTTTTATATTTTTCGTAATTTCATTAAATTGTTTCAAAAAAATGTTATTTCTCTCTTTATCGGTTTTATCATCATAAACGCCTTCTCTTGCCAGAATTCTTGATTTTTGCCTCTCATTTATTTTAATTTCGTCAACATTCAAAAATAAGATTTTATCTATTCTTGATTCAATTATCTTTCTTACTTCTTCAAGAAATTCTTCACTACATTTATCAATTAAACAGGAAAAAAATCCTTCTTGAATAATTTCCTCTCCTGAGTTTAATTCATTTATTTTTTCTTTTAATAATTCTAATTTTATTTTTTCAAATTCTTTATTATTATCAATAAATCTATTTTTTAGTATTAGTTGTTCTAATTTGTCTTCTAATTTCTTAGAATTACTGTTTCTACTATCAGAAAAACCATACTCTTTAGTTATAATTTTTCTTTTTGTATGAAATTCGTAAACACAAACATAATCTACTTTATTTATTAAATTTCTTAGAATAGTGCTTTTTCCACACCCCGGCAACCCATCAATTAAGATTATCATATTAATTTTTGTGTATAATATTTTCCATAAGCATATAATGTAGCTTTTCTCAATTCTTCCCAACTATTCCCTCTAACAGGATATAATTTTTTTAGATAACGTTCTATGCTGCTATTTAATGAAGGTTCTTCAAAAGAGTATAATAATAAAAATGCAGGAAATAAAATTCTAACACCAGTATCTCTCCAAGTTAATAAATTCTTAACATGCCCCGTTCTTAAAAAATAAATAATATTTAATAAATACTGTCCAATGAATGTTATTCTACCAAAAGGAATGTAAGGTCTATGATAATAATAAGGTAATTTTTTATACAATTGTTTCATTAAAATTCTTTTATTATCTGTTTTAATACCAAACTCTTTTTCAGCCATGTATTTTAAAGTGAAAAATAAACAATCTCTTGCAGCAGTCCATAATTTAACAACATCCTTTATTTTACTAAAATCAAAATTTAATTTAAGTTTAGTGGCATAATCTACTTTTTCAACCATTTCAGGAAGTTCATCTTTATACAATTGTTTAAATAATTCATTTTTTCCTTTGTAAGTTGGACTAAATCTCTTTTTTAAAAGCAATAAACACTCTCCACAAGCCATAATAGTTTTAATAGAATAATAAGCAGCTATTTTATCTTCATCTTTCTCAAATTTCCCTTTTAATCTTCTAGAATCCATAGCAAGGAGCAAATGACAAGATTTATTTATCATATGCCTCCAACCCTCAGAAACAGGTAATTCCTCGCTGATCTTTATCTTATCTCTAACATCCTCACCATATAACACAGAAGATCCATATTTTAATTCGTAAGTTCTTGTTAATTTTTTTAATCTTTTTAATTTACTATATTTTATATTTCTAATATCTACATGGAAAAATTCTTTTACATCGTAACCTCTTCCATCCGTTTCTATAAATTCTCTACCGCCTTTATTAATGGCTTTTGAAGCTTCGATGCCAACTTCTTCGCAAACTTTATCACTTACTTTTTTATTGGTTATCACATACATATCAAAATCATTAAAAAGTTCTCCATTAAGTATTGTCCCTTCTCCCCTACCATATCCTCCAAAAAGAATTACGCTTCTTAAACCAAATTCATTTAGTTTTTCAATTAAAACCTTATTTACAATTTTTAATCTTTCTTCTATTAAATTATCATACTTTCCATCAATAGTATATTTTCCCATTTTATAGATATTTTTCCTCTTTCAAAATTAATAATCCCCCAATAGTAGAAAGAGCTATGGAAATGAATAATCCTACTAAAGACATAGCTAAAACTTGCTTCTGAGTAACTGCAAAAACGCTAAATAATGTTATTAAAGTTAATTCTCTTGTTCCTAATCCCCCAATTGTTATTGGAATTAAACTAATTACAGTACTTATTGAAACCATTGTTATAAAATAAAAATAAGGTATATGTATATTAAGAGCTATACCTACAAGATATAATTGTGTATAAGATGTAAACCAAGCTAATAAAGCAATTAAAAAAGGTTTTATTAACCTAGTTGGTTTTAATAAAGTATCATAAAAACCATCAACAGTATTTATAGCATCTTTCTTAAATTTTTTAGGAATTAAAAATTTAATAAACGTCTTCCCAAATCTTTTTCCTAACTTTTTATTCATAAAAACTAAAATTCCAACTAAAATTATAATTAAAGCAATCAAAACTTCCCAAAATAAATTTGTAAAATAATTAATTAAAAGTATAGTTCCTGCTAAAGCGAATAGAAAAACAATTATTAAATCAAGAATTCTTTCTAATAAAACAGAAGAAATACACTCTCCTAATAATTTCTTGGTTTTATGTTTTATATAAAAAACTTTGATAAAAGAACCTGCTCTTGAAGGAGTAATCGCTCCATAAAACATACTTATAAATTGTATCTTTAAAGCGTATAAATAATTAACTTTTATTCCTTGTCTTTTCATTATAACATACCATTTCCAACTTTGTAGAAAAACAAAAAAAACAGAAAGTAAAATAGCAATTATTAGATAGTTAATATTAACAGTAGCTAATGTCTTTAAAATTGGTCTTATACCAACTCTAGCAAGAAGATAAATAAACAAAGCAATACCTATAACCGGCAGTATTTTCTTAACATGCTTAAAATTAAACATATAAATCTAATTAAATATCAATTTAAATAAGTTTTGGATTATGATATTTTTCTTTATCTAATTTTTCAATAAGCCTATTTGATTAAAATAAGGTATAAAAAGGTTTAAAAAGAATAAAAAGAATTGTATTTTGTATTATGAAAGATAGAAAATTACAGGTTGCTATTATTGGAGTATTGATGGTATTTTTTGTTGGTCTTATAATTACTCTTCCAGATAATTTTTATAATTTTAATCTTCAAGTATTCAAAATTGGATTTGCAATATCTACTCTAATTATGATAATAGCCTTAGCTATATTAGCATTAAGTCAAACAAAGAATATTAAAGATGAAGAAAATAAGTTCATTAAAGTTTATGAAAAAATATATCATTTTGCAATTAATGTTTTCGTATCTCTTTTAATTCTTGGTGTTTCTATAAATATTTCATTGTACATTTCTCCAATCATTAAAAATGTGATATCTAATTTAGACCTTGATTCTTATATTCTATTTATCTCTTTTAGCATCTTTTTTGGGATTATTTTTTATTTAAATAAAAAAGGAATAAAATTACTTAAAAATGAATAAAAAGGGGGTTACTCAATTAATGTGGATTGTTATAATTGCGATTATAATGATTATCTTAATGTGGACAATAAAATTGAAATGAAAAAAAAGGAAAAGTATGTTACTTGGAAACAAATGTCTTTTTGGGATAAATTAAGGTTTGTATTGATAGCTATTCCAATTATGTTAATATTCGTATTAATAGTTATATTTATTTATTTTAAGTTACCTAAATAAAAATGAATATTAAAGAAAGATTGATTATTGCAACAGTTTGTTCAACATTTATATTTATTTTCTTAGGTTCTTATATGAAAAATTTTGGTATTTCTTTTTTATTTGGTTTTTTTACTTTTTTTATTATAATGATAATCTCAAGTAGGCAAGTAAAGGAATTTGGTATTAGAGAAAGAGAGAAACTTAGCGAAGAACAAAAACATCAAGAAGATTTAGAAGAAATAAAAGAAATAGAAAAAAATGGAGAAATAGGTCGGTATCTTGGAAGAAAAGAGATAAGAGAACAAAGGAATAGAAGGATAAGAACACCCTTTGGTGGGAGAGGATTATTCAAATAAAATGAAAGAAATCTATTTAAAAGAACTAAAT
>Ga0210057_1006517_pt1 | contig 14466 bp, 17 predicted proteins | sample CryGeyCG2114_010_2_FD_183968 | JGI IMG/M metagenome (GOLD analysis project Ga0210057, IMG submission 183968) | Groundwater microbial communities from aquifer - Crystal Geyser CG10_big_fil_rev_8/21/14_0.10 (SPAdes) (version 2) | ecosystem: Environmental > Aquatic > Deep subsurface > Groundwater ... | reverse complement strand
CAGTTTGGTTCTTAGTCCTTCTTGGTTACAACCTCTCGATCGCCACCTGGGTCGGAATGATTGCGCTCTTAGGGCTCGATGCAGAGACCGGCGTCTTTATGCTCATGTATCTCGATCTCGCCTTTGATGAACGGGTTCAAAAAAACGAAATGAAGTCGCTCGATGATTTGAAAAGTGCCGTCATCGAAGGGGCCGTTCATCGTGTGCGCCCCAAACTAATGACTGTCGCAGCACTCTTTATGGGCCTAATACCGATCATGTGGTCACTCGGCGCAGGGTCAGATGTGATGAAGAGAATTGCGGCTCCGATGATCGGCGGCCTCCTCACTTCTTTTTTACTCGAGCTGTTGATTTATCCCGTGGTTTTCTATATTTGGAAGTCGAAATCACACTTTAAAATTCCGCTTATAAAGCAATTCAAGGAGGCTGAAGAATGAAAACCACAATCGTATTTATTGGTCTTTTCTTAGGACTCTGTACAACACCCATCGTAGATGTCAGCTCCGGTCAACCTCTAGTCACCCACAAAGACTTCAAGCAGGACCAAATTGACGTAAAACCTGGAAGCAACGTGACTTGAAGTTGACTCGAATAACTGACGTTCTTCGATGTATTTCAGCTAGAGAAAATCTCTTGTCAGCAGTGGCCCCTTGGTTCTAAAGTGACTGCTATCAATCAGATGGGTTTTCGACCACTCCATCCAATTTTCCGGCTCGGAAATTGGAGAAAAAACCAACTTGTGGTTCTACGGGGTTCTTCTCACTTAGGTTGTCCAGAATACTGTTAACCGCACCCAGGATTCCGAATATGAACGAAACAAAAAAACCTCGAACAAACAAATATCCCCCTCAGGGCATTACACTCGAGATGATGGTCACAAAGCTGGTCGAAGTTTATGGCTGGGAACGACTGGGGGAAAAGATCAACATCCGCTGTTTCAACTTTGATCCCAGCATTAAATCAAGCCTCATATTTCTACGAAAAACCCCCTGGGCCCGCGAAGAAGTCGAAGCCCTTTATCAATGGCGCGACAGCAGGGGCTGGAACCCTAAAGACGATCATAAATAGCTCTCGCTCGATACATCGCCGAGGTCAAATACCTCGTGATCGAGGAGTTTTTCCCCACACATCATCTCTGTCGCTTTCATTCAGGAAGAGCTCTGTGCTCAAGAGCCTTCACGGCTCCGTCCAGGGAGAGGCCTGCCTCTTGCACACCATAAAGTCGAAAGATCAGTTTTCAAGTTGCAGTAGCAACGGATCGGACATTTGAGCGGAAGCTTTCCATGCAACCAGAAGCACCGCCCTCGAACGGAGGAAAAAATGGGTGAAAATATTCTTGGCATTGGAAACATGGGCGCCGGCGGAAGCTTTGGCTCTGGCGGCGGCGGATTTAGAATCAGTAGCAACAGATGGAAAAAACATTCGGATCAAAGCATCGAAGAAAATGTGCACAGGCGTCTCGCTGACCATCCAGAGGTTTCTCTTACCAGCGTTCATGCACAGGTGAAGGACGGCGTGGTCGTCTTGTCTGGCACAGTTCTCAGCCAAAAGATCAGCGATTTTTTGGAAGACGAGGTTGAAGTTCTGCCGGGCGTGCAAGAGGTAAAAAATGAACTTCAAACCTAGCCGCTGGTTCTTTGTTCAAGTTGCAGCAAATAGGTTTTCATATCCAATCCGCCGGAATATCCACCCAAGGATCCGTCGGCTGCAATCACGCGGTGACAAGGAATCACGATGCAAACAGGATTTTTACCATTGGCCGTGCCCACGGCCCGAACCGCTTTGTCTTGATTGATTTTTTTAGCCACGTCTTTATATGAGCAAGTTTTGCCATAAGGAACCTTTCTCAGCGCTCTCCAAACCTTCATTTGAAAATCCGTACCCTGAATGTCCAATGGCAAATCAAATTTTTGACGTTCACCACTCAGATACTCCTGAAGTTGCTCAACGGCTTGTTTCAGCATTTGAATCTCGGGCCTAGGTTGTCCCAAGCTGGGCGCCATCGGTGCCGCCAATTTCTTTCGAAAAATTCCACGCAGGCCTTTTTCCGAGGCAACGACATACAGAGGACCTACTTCTGACTTCACCGACCATTGAACCGTGTTCATATTTTTCTCCTGCCGTCCTTATATCCGCAAGATCAAGACCTTGTAAAACCAAAACTAACTCCCTTTTTGACTCGTCTTGTGAAGCATGGCGGTGCAAATGTACCCGCTGGCCCGCCTGAGATCGGTCTCCTTATCCCGCAGCTCAGACAAAGCAGGGCATAGCTTTTGTACTGTCTGTGGCTCAAGGAGATCTATTTATGAATAAACACGCCCCCCATTTCTATTTCAAAATCTTGGCCGCTGCTGCTTTGTGTTCAACCCTGATGGCTTGCGCAAGCAGTCCCCGTCATTCTTACACACCGAACACAGTGCCCGAAACAGAAGCGCAAAAACTGAACACTCAACTGCAGGATCTAAGAAAGCAACAACTGGATGTGATGTCCCCCGATCATTACCGCAAGGCTGAAAAGGCCTTGAATCAAGCCAACAACGAAATCAAAGACCAAAAAGATCGAACAGATATTTTGAATCACCTTCAGATCGCACATGATGAAATGGAACGAGCTCGCAATACCGGAAATGAGTGGAAATCAGAACTTGCCCCGGTCACAGCCGCCCGCCAAAAAGTACTGGACGCCGGCGTCACCGATCAGAGTCGTCCGAAACTGTCCGCCATTGACAAAGATCTAAAGGACATCACCGAAGAAAAAATTGAGCCTGGTCATTATACTGAAGAGATCAGTCAACTGCAAAGACGGTACATGGATCTCGAGTACAAATCCATTCAAGAGCACCAACTTCAAGGCGCTCGCGATATGATCAAAACAGCCAAAGACGAAGGCGCAAAAAAGTATGCAGCCAAAACTTTGATCGAAGCAGAAACAAATATGCTCAGTGCTGAACGACAGATCGAAGCCAATCGCAATCAGCCGGAGCTCTTCAAAGATTCGGTCAATCTTGCTAAAAATTCAGCCAGAGAACTTCTTGCGATCACTTTGGCCTCAAAAGATGCCAAGGGCAAAACCCCTGAACAAATTGCCTTAGCTGCACGAGCAAAGGAAAAAGAGCTCGCCGCGATGGATATGAAAAATACAGCGATTCAAAGCCGAGTCACCGAGTTAAGACAAGAAACCTCGTCCCAGGATGCGGCCTTGAGTAAACAATCCAAAGCTCTGGATCAACAGTCCTATGCCTTGGCAGCGACCCAAGCGGTCAATGCAGGCCTTGCCAGTCAAGTGGAGCAAGATGCCAAGCTCAAGGAGATTGAAAACAGATTCTCAAAACAAGAAGCCCTTGTTTACCGACAAGGAGACTCGGTCGTCATTCGCCTGAAAAACATCCGTTTTTCAACTTCCAAGGCTGATCTTCCCGCCGCAAGTCTGACCACACTGTCCAAGGTCAAAGACGCCCTCACTGATCTTAGTGCCGAAAAAGTCATCGTCGAGGGTCACACAGATTCTGTCGGGACCAAAGAAATAAATCAGCAGATTTCAGAAAAACGAGCCGAGGCTGTTTCTAAATATCTGACAGCGCAAGGAGTGCCCGCTTCCGAAATTCAAACTGTGGGCTATGGTTTTGAAAAACCCCTGATGTCTAATAAAACCAAAGAAGGTCGTGCCACCAATCGTCGCGTCGACATCGTCATCACGCCAGCCTCTGTCACGGAATAAAAATAAAACCATAGTTTTAGAATGAGAAATCCCAAGCCAAACGGCTTGGGATTTTAGCAAAAATCTATCGCTGAAAATCTCCAGAGAAGGAATTCCAACTCTCGTGGTTCCGATTACTGCATGGCCTCAACCCGAGCCCGTACTTTTTTGGCCAACAGACGCTCTAAAAGCTGAACTTTGGCTTCCAATTTGTTCTTTTCATAAACATCCTGCCACCGCGGTTGCCACTGGTGAATTCGTTCGTGGACAGCTACTCGCAAGGCTCCCATGGATGTGTCGTTCAATAATTCCGCGACGAACGAAATTGTTCCCCCTGGCGTATAGGTTCCCGGATAACGAGCTTCCGCAACAGTTCGTTGCCAACGATAACAATCGGAAATGAACATCTGTGGCAATGCGGCCGGTCTTTTCCAACCAGCGTATTCATCTGAATTTTGTTCAGCCAGGTATTCACCAAGGACATCATCGGTTGCCTGCATCGTTTTATTGTTCCACGGCCCTTTGCTGACTGCGATAGCCGCGAAACGTTGCTCCAATGTCAGATCACAAATGGGCGCCTTTGCAAGAGCAAGCCTTGGCACAAACATCAGCAAAGCTAAAAGAGAAATTACTTTATACATAGACCGACCTCCCGAAATTTTAAGAGCATTTTTTCGACAAACAGTATTCTTTACATCCTCTGACCAAGCTTTCGCCAGAAACATCGGTGCGAAGTGAGCATTAACAGCACTCCCCTATATGGGAACCTCAATAGAGCAATGCATGTGCCATGGCAAATTTGCATCTCATCTCAAAAACCTAGACCTTGATCCAAGCCTGACCAAGAATAATTTGCCCGACCAAAGGATTGCCGGTCTAATTTCTATGACTGATGGAGGTTGGGTGTTCTGTTCTCGTTTTGCGACCATCTTAGTGTCCCTCTTTGCTTCTTCAGCAATGGCCGCAGAATTGAACCTCGGCCAATACGAAGGCTCACCTCAAACCCCCGGATACTACACCGTCGATGACATCAGTCAGCGCCACGAAGGAAAGTTTATCTCCCCGGAGATAATCCTGACTGGGGGAATTTCAAGTTTTTCTCCAGCATCCACCGTGTTGAGCCTTCTCAAATGGATCTCCCATTCTGAGGCCATTACCAATCCGGCGGATGCATACAATCGTTTGAAACATTTTGGGACCTGGATCACCGATCCATCAGGCTCGACCTGTTTGAATACAAGGGGTTTAATACTCCGGCGCGAATCACAGACCTCGGTGACCTATACCGACACCAAAGAGTGCACCATCGCCACTGGTCAGTGGTATGAGCCCTACACAGGTTCCATCAAAAGAAACGCAGGTGAATTGCAAATTGACCATGTGGTTCCGCTTAAAAATGCTTATGTGATGGGTGCCTGGCAATGGAGTGGAAAACAGCGCTGTCTTTACGCAAATTTTATGACAAATAATTTTCACCTTCTCGCCGTCGATAGCCGCGAGAATATGAGAAAGGGCGACCGCGCCCCCGACCGTTATATGCCACCTAATGGGTCCTTCGTCTGCGAATATCTGGAAGACTGGCTAAAAATTAAACTGATTTGGAATTTGAAAATGACTGCCAGTGAAGGTAACGCCATTCAATCCGAAATGGTCACGCACAACTGTGACCCGTCTGTATATTCAATGACCCGCCTCGAGCTGGACCGCGAACGCGCTGCCCTTCAAAGCTTTGCAAAAAAATGCTCTGCCGAATCCAATGAACCCATTTCAAACCCCAATGGGATATTTCAAAGCCCCTAAAAGTTAGCCTCGCCCGCGCCAATTTTCTCGCTGTTCAAAAAAATCTCATAATTGATGGGCGCCGCTTTTGAAATCATCGCGCTGACGCTACAATATTTAGTCATCGACAAATGAACGGCCTCTTTGATTTTCTCTATGTCCAGATCTCCGCTAAGCTGGTACTTTAGTTTTACTTCCTTAAACATGACTGGGTGGCCCTCTGTTGCACTGGCCTCAGCATCAATTTCAAATGTCTTTGTTTCTTGTTTATACTTTCTCAAAAGAGAAATAACATCCATCCCAGTACATCCACAAATTGCGGCAAGAACCAGTTGCTTCGGCGAAGGTCCCGACTCATCACCGATGGGGCGTTTGCCATCCATGGGAACTTTGAAGTCATCAATGGAAGCCTCAAAAGCAATCTTCGTTTTCCACTGACAGTGGGTATGCACTCCTGACATAAATTCTCCTTTGCTCTATTGAAAACATTGTTTAGCCATGAACCACTGACAAATATGAAACCAAATATTTGCCAGGGCAAGCTAGAATTCTCTCGGAACAAGACTGAAAAAATGCCTCCTCAGAAGGACAAAATGTCTCATCCACGACTCAGTTCAAATCAAAAGGCCATCCTGTCTGGCTCATTTAATGCAGTTTAATGCGGTCTAGTGTAGATGCCTTAAAGAATTCAACTTGAAGCGGAGGAAAAATGCTCATTGAAATCAACACCGACCACAACATCCACGGCAACGAAAAACTCAACGCCTATATCCGCGGAGTTGCTGAGGACACTCTCAGACAGGTCAGCTCCCACCTCACTCGGCTTGAGATTTTTTTGAAAGACGAGGACAATCACAAGAATGGTCCCGATGATAAACTCTGCACCATGGAAGCTCGCATCGAGGGCAAAAGACCCATCGCCGCCAGTCACCACGCTTCAAGCATTGACCTCGCAGTGGACGGGGCACTTCAAAAAATAAAACGAGAAATCACCACCGTTCTTGAACGGCGCAGCGATCATCGTCAAAATATAGATAAACTCAGTCATGAATTACAGGATTTGCGCCAAGAAGAGAGCTCTACTTAAGAGCCTCTCGCAGATAAGCGCTAACGGTATCCATGCTCCAGACAATCACGACGATCAAAAGTGCCAGGGTGCCGACCTCGTGCCACATCGCCTGCCCCTGATATTGAATCAACAGAGTTCCTATTCCACCGCCACCGACTAAACCAATGATCGTGGCCATTCGCACATTGATATCCCATCGATAAATAGTGAAGGCAATATAGGGCAAGATAACTTGCGGAACAATTGCATACCATACCACCTGAATAGAGTTCGCCCCCGTGGCGGTGATTCCTTCGATCGGCCCCTCGTCAGCGCTTTCAATAATTTCCGAGTACTGCTTTGTCAAAGAAGAGATCGAGTGGAAAAACAACGCCAACATCCCGGCAAACGGACCAATCCCCACCCACACAGAAAAGATAATCGCCCAAATCAAAGGCTCAATTGACCGAGAAACGTTGAGCAAAGTTCTTAAAGAAAAATAAATCGCCAGCCCACCCACGGTTCGACCCATAATATTTTTGGCAGCAAAAAATGCCAAAACAAAGGCCACTGGAATTGCCATTACAGTGGCCATAAAAGCGATATAGATGGTCTCAATGATTGCCAACACCGCCCGCGGGAGAACACTCCACTCAGGACTCAGAAGCGCCGAAAAAATTCTCACAGCTCCTTGGAAACCAGACTCATCCAATAAATCATACATGCTAAAATCAGTGAGCTTAAATCCAACAATCAAAGTCACTACAAAAGAGATCAACAATTGCCAGAGCCAAAAGTTTCGATACCAAGCTTTTGGAGTCCTTAACATCTTTAGATGCGCGAGCTCAAAAATAAAGTTTCCAAGACTGACGACGCCTTTTTTTTCTAAAATAAACGCCACAACAGCGCCGACTGCCACTAAAAGTGAAAAAATCAACGTATTCCGACCCAGCTCCATCAGGCTGGACTCATCCGGCTGCGACAGGACCAGCAATACGACACTGGCCAGATATCCAAAAGTAAAACTGTCCAAGATCAAGGCTTTGAGACTGCCGTTTTTCTTAGTTAACATGAACTTCCTTCGCGCTTTCCCCGTAGATTCGTCGAAACCACTCTTCGTCAATGTCAGCGGGACTTCCCTGGAAAACGATCTCTCCCGCTTTTAATGCAATCACGCGGGTCGCATATCTACGCACGAGACTGAGAAAATGCAGATTGCAAATGACCGTCACCCCAAGCTCTCGATTGACCTTTTCCAAATAGTCCATAACGACATGACAAGTAGCGGGGTCTAAACTGGCCACCGGTTCATCCGCCAACAATAGCTGCGGCTCTTGCATCAAGGCCCTAGCGATGGCGACCCTTTGTTGCTGCCCACCAGAAAGTTGCCCTGCGCGGATTCGTGCCTTTTCTTGAATTCCAACCAATTGGAGATATCCCATGGCTTTTTTCTGCAAGCTCTCAGGAAAAAGTCCCAACAGGCTCTTCCATGTTGGCATGATTGCCAAAGAGCCCATCAATACATTGTTCAAAACCGTGTGCCGGGTGACCAGATTGAAATGCTGAAAAATCATCGCGATTTTTCGTCGAAGTTCTCGGACCTGGGGCCCCTGCCAGTCAGTGACATTTTCATTTTGAAAGAAAATTTTTCCAGCCGTTGGATCATGCATGCGATTCAAGCAGCGGAGCAGAGTCGACTTTCCGGATCCACTCAGGCCGATAACCACCAGAAACTCGCCCCTTTTTACATCAAACGAAATATTTTTGAGTGCGCGGACGCCATTATCAAAAGTCTTCTCAAGATTTTGAACAGATAAAATTGTGTCCGCAGGAAGATCCATTTCGCGTCCTATTTTTTAGAGAGTTCTGCCGCCGTTTTCCCCAGGGATTTCAACATTTCTCGAACGGAATCATACCGTTCGTCGCTGGAGGCAACCATCCCAGTCACGCCATAGATACTGTAGAAAGTTTTTTTACCCTCTTCTGTTTTTTGATAGTCCATGAGGGCTTGCACGATATTTTTTTTCATTTCCTCAGACATTTCTTTTCGAAAAACGATGGGGTCGTTCGGAATTGGATCTGTCAGCGTCAAGATTTTTATCTTTTGCTCAACATCCGGGAATTGAGTCTTCACCAACCGTCTCGCATCTTGCATCTTTCCATCTTCGGGGGGGGAATAAAATGTCGCGCCGGCATCTACCTGCTTTTGATAGATCATGGTAATCACGTTATCATGCTTTTGAGCAAAAACAGTTTCAACGGGTTTGATTTTTTGGTCCATCAAAAGTTTTGCTGGCATCAAGTATCCGGACGTCGATGCTGGATCAACATAGGCAAATTTTTTCCCCGCTAAATCCTTCAAACTTTTAATCTGACTGTCCGACCTAGCCAAGATCTGAGACTGATAAGACTCAGATCCATACCGAACAAAAGTGATCCTTGCTTGCACCCCATATTTTTCATTAGCCATGATGTATCCAAATGTATTGATCGCAGCCACGTCTGCCCTCTGGGTCCCAAAGGCTTCGACCACAGCGACGAAACTGGATGGAATGGCAAACTTATATTTGTAGGGGGTTTTTTCCTCGAGCACAGATTTCAGAGTTTTACCGGCATCTTCCAACAATTTTGCGTCCACCGAGGGCACGAGAAAAAATTTGATGGGATTTTCAGCGGAGCCAAGAGGTGCTTTATTGCGGGTGCAGCCAAGTTGCATCAAGAGAATCATCGCCAGAGTAAAAATTGAGAAAAACTTTTTCCACAAGTTCATGATCGCCTCCTCAGCCGCTGGTATCTTAGGTGCCGCAAACTTTGGAAACAGTCAATCAAATCAAGAATTTCCAATGGGGCCTAACACAAGTCTGACACGGAAAATCCCCCCTCTATTCTGCTGCGAAATTGCGCGGCGAAGGCCTCTGTTCGCCAATGCACCTGTCATTTCAGCACCCTAGGTCTAAACTTTTCTGACATTGACCACCGGCCTCAAATTGACGATAGTCATTACATATCGACAAAAAATTTACTCAGAGGCGTGATGAAATTAAAAATTTTTGGAAGCTCCTTCATTTTTGTTTTTATATTTTCAATTCCTTTTCAAGCCTTGGCAACGAACCACGAGCTTTCCGTCGACCCAGCAAAAACAGACAGCAAGATTTTGCAGATTAAAGGACCTCATCTCGCCCGCTGGAGTGACGGTGAATCACAAAAGAATTTGCTGCTTGTCAGCCTTGGGGGCACCAACAGCATGCCAGCGGATTTTCGAGAATTTCAGGAAACTGCGGTGGTGTTGGGGTTCCATGGTGTTTCGATCGACTATCCGAACCAGGTCGTTTCGACCTCCTGCCGCGGAAAAAATCCCGACTGCTTTGATCACTTTCGCCAAGAGATTGTCGCTGGAGACAGCGTCAGCAACCTGATCGAGGTCAATCGCAGCAATTCCATCGAGAATCGAATTGAAAAGCTGATTCTCTATCTGGCTTCTCAAGATCGAGACCAGTGGGGACCATTTTTATGTCCCGACTCCAATAGTAAAAAGGAGTCTGTGTGTTGGGACAGGCTCGTTTTGCTGGGACACTCTCAAGGCACGGGCCACGCTGCATTTCTTGCCAAACGGCACGAAGTTCACGGGGTCATTCTTGTTGCCGGCCCTCAAGATGGCGGTGAAGCCCCCTGGCTCAGAACCAAAAGCCAAACTCCGCCAGAACGGATTCTATTTTTGCTTCATGAAAAGGATTTTTTTGGAGTGGATCAACAGTTAGCAGCGGCCAAGGCTCTTTTAAGTCAAAAATCACCTTCGGTGATTTATTTTCAAAATCAAATCGACGAAAAGAGTTCCGCCCAGATCTTCGTCAGCCAATTGGAGGTTGGAGAACCTCATCTCGACTTGATCAAACCTGTTTTCAAAAAAACTTGGCTCTCGTTTCTTGAGCGATTTTAGTTTTACTAAAACCCACCCAGCACACTCACGCCTGCCAAAGAAACGACTAAGCCAGCCACTAGAAAAATAACGACCAATGCGACCTTCATACCCCTTACTTATCGACAGAACTTTTAGGGACTAAAGAGGAAGTTAACCTCAAAGTTGATGCCAGCTTGTCAATTCTCGCATTGAGATCATTTCACTTGAATTTCTGTCTCAACCTTGAACTTCTATAAATAAAAATAATTGAAACGCATGAGGCCAAAGAGACTGTCCGCGACCAGGTCTTCAAAAAAAATTTTCGATCTCGTCGCTAAAAGCCCTGAGGGCCTTGGATTCAGATCGGTTTTTCAAGCGCAAAATCCAAATATGGTCATTGAGCTTTTTCCCCGTGGGCCGACAGACCGTCAGCGCCACGTTTTTGTTTTGTGAATGAAGCAAGTATTCCGGAACGACACCGATCCCCAGTCCCTGCTGAATCAATGCAAAAACCATTTCCGCCGTCGCGGCAAAGGTTCGAATGGGGAGTTGTTTAGGTTTTTTATTGTAATGCAAAGACAACCACCGACGAATGGGCTGGTGGTTGAAATAGTACTCCACCATTGGCACAGCCATGATCTCACTAAAACTGGGTTTTTCTTTCAACATTTTTGGCGGAGCCACCAAGACCAACTCTTGATTGTAGATGGGTCGAGAAAGAATCGAACGACTGTCATGCTCTGGATAGATCGAAAAACAAAGATCTAACTTGTTCGTTTCTAACAATCGATGCAGTCTCGAGGGCGTATCAAAAACCAACTTAACCTGAACATCAGGGTATTTTTTTTGAAAACTCATCAATACCGGTGCCAGTCGCAATTTTGCGAACTCTAAATAGGCACCAATGCGAATTAACCCTGTGACTTGGTTCTCCCGATTCGCAATACGAAAAAGCTTTTCAATAAAGTCACGATGATACGCATTGAACTCTTGCTGTATTTTGTCCCCGGCCGTTGTCAATACCAACCTTCTTCCCACGCGGTGAAACAAAGGAAAACCGAGAGAGCTCTCCAGCGTGGAAATTGTTTGGCTCAGCGCCGACGGCGTCACGTTCAAGGCCTCTGCTGCCAAACGATAGTTTCCAGCTTCAACGATCTTGGTGAAAACGGCTAATTTATTGAAGTCCACATTGTTTAGATTCACTTATCGATAGACTTAGCGAATTGAGATTTTCTTATCAACTGATTTCTTTAAACTACGCGCATCAGGAGGTTTCATGGAAATCAATATTGCACCCGCTTTCGCCTTCAATCAGTCTCGACATCTGCTCAAACATCCCTTTTATCAGGCGTGGATGGAGGGCACTCTGACCAAGTCCACTCTGCAGGACTATGCAAAGCAGTATTATCATCATGTCGAAGCCTTTCCTGGCTATTTGGAAAAAGCCCTGACCACCTGTTCACCAAAAAGCGAAGCTCAGGAAATACTGACTGAGAACCTCTCTGAAGAGGACGGTTCGGCCTATGGTGTTTCCCATCCAGAACTCTGGTTGCGGTTCGCCGAGGGCCTTGGACTTTCACGAGAAGAAGTTAAAACCATTCAGCCCCGCTCCGCCGTCCAGCAAGTGGAAAAAACATTCTCGGACTTTGCACTTCAGTCTTTACCAGCCGCACTGGGCTCTCTTTACGCCTATGAATGTCAGGTTCCGGAAGTTGCCGAATCAAAAATTGAGGGCCTAAAAAAGAACTATCAACTTCAAGATGACAGGTCCCTGGCTTTTTTTGAAGTTCATCGAACTGCGGACATTGCCCATCGACAGAGCCTTCTGTCATTGATCGAAAATTTATCGCCCGCAGAAAGACAAGAGGCCCAGCAGGCCGCCGATGCCTCTGCTCAGGTTTTATGGGATTTTTTAACCGATGTTCATCAACATCACAGGGGGGCTTGTGCCTGAACACCATTCGCTCTCTCTTCGTGATCTTAGCTTGCAAATTCATCTGGGATGCTCCGAGCAAGAAAGAGCGCGGGCTCAAGAGGTGCGAGTCAGCATTGAATTTCGGTTCTTAAACGCTCCCCTTGGGGCTACGTCGGACAAACTGCAAGACACTATTTGTTATGCGGAGATCAGCCAGTCTTTAAAGGACTTTTGCCAGAACCGCGAATTTCAACTGGTTGAAAAGTTAGCAGCAGATTTCTATCAAATGCTTCGGTCTCACGTTGATCGAACAACCAAGATCTCTTTAACAGTGCACAAGGTGGCTCCTCCGGTCGAAGGATTGCTCGGAGGGACCGTCTATCAGATTGGAGATTTTCATTGAGATGTTTTATTGGCTTTGGATCTAACTTAGGAAATCCTCGCGATAACTTAGAAATCGCAGCCGGAATCTTATCAAAAAACCAAAAAACGTCCTCCTTCCGAATCTCGCCGATCTATCAAACTCCGGCCCTGACTCCCCAAGATGCTCCTTTGGAATGGGACATCCCATACCTCAATGCCGTCGCCGAAATTGATTGGTCCGGAAGCGCCCAAGAACTTTTGCAATTCTTAAAGTCCGTTGAGGTTCAAATCGGTCGCGTTCCGGGGGCGCGCTGGGCTCCGAGGGTGCTCGATCTGGATCTGCTAACCTTTGGATCCGAAGTGATTCATGAGCCGGATTTGCAAGTTCCCCACTCAGAAATTCTCCATCGTTCTTTTGTTCTCGACCCCCTCAAAGATCTGGCTCCCCATTTTGTTCTTCCTGGGGACCGTGAAAAAATAATTCATCGAGCACGGCATTTAAGCTCCCATTCTCCGCTCTTGATGGCCATCGTCAATGTCACACCGGATTCGTTCTCAGACGGAGGACAATTTGATCAGATCATCGAATTTGAAGATCGCATCAAAGAACTGGATCAACTGATGGCTCCGATCATCGACATCGGCGCCGAATCCACCCGGCCCCACGCGGAATTCATTGATGCTAGACGAGAGTGGCAAAGACTGAAGCCAGCCCTAGAGATAACCCGAAATTATTCTCATGGAAAAGCGACTCGCCCACTCATCAGCGTCGACACCCGAAAAGCCGAGGTGGCCGAGAAGGCCCTGGAAATGGGGGCTGATTGGATCAATGATGTTAGCGGCCTGGCTGATCCAAAAATGATCGACGTTCTCAAAAATAGCCGATGCAACTTTGTGATAATGCACAGCCTGACGGTTCCAGCTGATAGCCAGGTCACCTTGCCCAATGACTGCGACCCAATAAAAGAGGTGCGCAACTGGCTCGAACAAAAATTAGATCTTATTGATCGCCACGGCATCCCGATAGAGAAAGTGATCTTTGACCCGGGTCTTGGTTTTGGCAAAACCCCCGATCAGTGCGTTCGTTTGCTCCGCCGAATGAATGAGTTCACGGACCTTCCGGTAAGGACCCTGGTCGGCCACTCTCGCAAATCGTGGATGAAGAAGATTCGCTCCCAGCCATTGAAATCCGTCAATGACCGAGATATTGCGAGCCTCGCGGCGTCGATGAACCTGATCCACCAGGGTGTTGACATCCTTCGAGTCCATGATATTGAATCTCACCAAATCGCATTGCAAACTCACCAGGAAATCAACTCTTGAAAGCTTTTGACTCTCTTTTTGTTCAAGCCATCCCAACGCGAATCTTTCATCCCGGCGAAGATATTGTCGACTTTATCGTTCAGCAGATCCATCAAAAACAGGTCAAAGAATCCATGGTGATCGCGGTCACTTCAAAAATCGTCAGCCTGTCGGAGAATCGTCTTCTCGAAAAATCGAAGATCGATAAAAAAGATCTAATCAACCAAGAGGCCGAGCACAATTTTGGCGAGATCGGATACGGCTGCTACCTCACTATCAAAGAAGGCCTTTTCATTCCATCTGCAGGCATTGACGAGTCCAACTCGGAACACAATAGCTATATTCTCTATCCAAAAAAACCTTTTGAAAGTGCGCAAAAAATTTGGATGGGATTACGCTCGGCTTGGGGAGTAAAAAACCTTGGCATTCTTTTAACTGATTCTCACACGACTCCACTTCGCAAA
>Ga0210057_1006516_pt1 | contig 14467 bp, 17 predicted proteins | sample CryGeyCG2114_010_2_FD_183968 | JGI IMG/M metagenome (GOLD analysis project Ga0210057, IMG submission 183968) | Groundwater microbial communities from aquifer - Crystal Geyser CG10_big_fil_rev_8/21/14_0.10 (SPAdes) (version 2) | ecosystem: Environmental > Aquatic > Deep subsurface > Groundwater ... | reverse complement strand
AGGACAGCCAGAGCGGCCAAGAACCTCGGTGTCAAGGTCGTCAACGGCTTCACTGGCTCGAGGATCTGGCCGTATCTCTATTCCTTCCCGCCGGTGACTGGCGAGATGATCGCGGATGGATACCAGGACTTCGCGAGATGGTGGAAGCCGATCCTCGGTGCCTTCGCTGACGCGGGGATCGGCTTCGCCCTGGAGGTGCACCCAACCGAGATCGCCTACGATCCGGTGACGTTCGACGCGGCGCTCAAGGCTGTCGGACATCACACTGCCTTCGGCATCAACTTCGATCCAAGCCACCTCCGCTGGCAAGGGATCGATCCGGTGGCGCTGATCAAGGCCTTCCCGGACCGTATCTTCCATGTGCACCTCAAGGACGTACGCATGCAGCTCGACGCCAGCAACAGCATCCTCGGCGGACATCTCCCATTCGGCGACGTCCGCCGGCCCTGGGAGTTCTGCTCGATCGGCCGGGGGAACGTCAATTTCCCCTCGATCATCAGGGCCCTGAACTCCATCGGCTACACCGGCCCAGTCTCGATCGAGTGGGAAGACCCGACCATGGACCGCATGTTCGGTGCGGCGGAGGCCGTCGGCAAGGTCAAGGAATGGCTCTACCCGCCGGCGGGCCAGGCCTTCGACGCCGCGTTCAGCGAGCAGGCCTAGGCCACGACATCAACAGCAAGGAGACATCGAAGGGAGGGCGACGGATTCCGTCGCCCTCCCTTCTGCTTTTTATTGGAGATCTTTTGCTATCTTAATAAATTCAACAAATAAAGGATGAGGATTTAAAGGACGGGATTTGAGTTCAGGATGAAATTGGGTGGCGACAAAAAACGGATGATCTCGTAGCTCTATTATTTCAACCAACTTATCATTTGGTGATGTCCCGCTTATCACTAGCCCCTTGGCCTCCAGTCTTTCTCGATACTCATTATTCACCTCATAACGGTGACGGTGGCGTTCGGAAATATCTTTTTTATTATAAGCTTCAGCCGCTTTTGTCCCAGGGACTAATTTACATGGATAGGCTCCTAACCGCATTGTCCCGCCATAGTTTTTGCCCTCAAGCAATTTTTCTTGTTCCGGCATAATGTAAACAACCGGATACGGCGTTTTCGGATCAATTTCGGTGGTATTGGCTTTATCCATCTCACAAACGTGTCTTGCAAACTCAATTGTTGCCAGTTGCAAGCCGTAGCAAAGCCCTAGGAAAGGCATTTTATTTTCTCGGGCAAAACGGATGGCCGCAATTTTCCCCTCAATCCCGCGGCTGCCAAAGCCTCCTGGCACGATAATACCATTTAAATTCGAAAGATTTTTGATAGCTTCAGGATTTTTTTCAAATTCTTCGGAATCGATCCATTCGATATCCGCCTTAACATCATTAATCGCTGCCCCATGTTTTACAGCTTCCAAAACAGAAAGATACGAATCAGTTAGCATAAAATTGCCGCTGCCAAAATATTTGCCGACAATACCGATTTTGACTGATTTTTTAGCCGCCTGGACGCGGTCCACCATGCTTTGCCACTCGGCTAGATCACGCTGCTCTGGTTTGACTTTCAGTTTTTCTAAAACCCTCTCGCTTAAATTTCCCTTTTCAAAGTTTAAAGGTATTTCGTAGAGACTCTCCACATTGGGAGCCGAGATAATATCTTCAATTTCCATACTGCAGTTTAAGGCGATGGTCTGTTTTCTTTTATCGTCCAAAGGAATCCGGGCGCGGCCAATAATAATGTCAGGCTGAAGGCCGGCGGCATTCAAAGTCCGCACCGCATACTGCGTTGGTTTGGATTTAATTTCGGTGCCGCCAGCTTCTAGAGTTGGTAGCAAACTGACCAAAACCAACATCACATCGTCTGGCTTTTTAAATTTTAGCATTCGCACCGCTTCCAAAAAGAGAATGTTTTGGTATTCGCCAACCGTGCCGCCAATTTCAACAATAATCACATCAGCCCTCGCCTTTTTCGCCGCCTCGTCGATTTTTTCAAGGATAGCAAAAGGAACTTGCGGTACGACTTCGACACACTTGCCCTTATATTCCATGTGCCGCTCTTTTTGGATAACTTCTAGATAGATGCTCCCGGTAGTCATATAGTTAGCGCGGGATAAATTGCGGTCTAAAAATCTTTCATAATTACCCATGTCTTGGTCGCACTCGGTACCGTCATCCAAAACAAAAACCTCACCGTGCTCGGTGGGGTTCATGGTCCCGGCGTCAACATTGACATAAGGGTCAATTTTCATCGCTGTCACTTCAAGACCGCGGGACTCTAAAATCTTACCAATAGAGGCCGCCGCAATTCCTTTGCCCACCCCAGAGATAACCCCGCCAGCAACGAAAATATATTTAATCAAAATAATCTCCTTTGGGAGTACTATACTTATTTGCCCTCTTTAAAATATCAGGAAAATAAGATACTTGTCAAATACCGCCAAAATGCATAAAATATTGGTATGGTTTAAAAAATTATATATTTTGGAGGTTTTAAATGCCAATTAAATTTGGAACTGATGGCTGGCGGGCGATTATTGATGAAGATTTTAGTGATGAAAATGTTAAACTAGTTGCTGGAGCTATCGTCCGCTACTTCAAAGATCAAAATTATCAGTCAATTGTGATTGGCTTTGATGGTCGGCGAAAAGCCAATGTTTTCGCCAAATTGGCTTCTGAAGTGATGGCCGGAAATGATATTAAAGTGTATTTGATTGATAAGCCTTGCCCGACGCCAACAGCGGCTTTTTCAATTTTGGCGAAAAATGCCAACGGTGGGATAATGTTTACCGCCTCTCACAACCCGCCGGAATTTCTGGGGCTCAAATATATGATTGAAGATTCTTCGGGGGCGCCGGATGCGGTGACCGATCAATTTATTAAAAATTTGGCAGGACTAAAAATTGACCAAATTGAAACTAAATCATTTGAAGAGGCCGAAAAACAAGGATTAATTGAAGTCTTTAATCCCAAACCTTCATATTTTGCCGCTTTAAAAAAAGTGGTCGATGTTGAAAAAATCAAAAAGGCTGATTTAAAAATTTTATTAAACACGATGCACGGATCAGGGGCTGGCTATTTGAAAGAGCTTTTGGCCGGGGGTAAAATTCAGATTGATCCAATTAATGAAAAGATTGATCCCAATTTCGGTGGCGTGCCGCCTGAGCCGGTGAAGGAAAAAAATATTGTCGATGCGATTGAAAAAATGTCAGCCAAAGGCCGATCCGCCTCTGGCGGAAAACAAAGTGACTATGATGTTTGCTTGATTTCCGATGGCGATGCTGATCGAGTCGGCGCGGTTGATGAAAATGGTAAAATGATTACTTCTCATGAAGTTTTTCTGCTTTTAGCTTATTACTTAATCAAAATTAAAGGTCAGCGGGGACCGATCGTTGGTTCGATTACTCACACCGTGATGGTCGAGAATTTATGCAAAAAATATCACCTTCCTTACTTCGAAACCAAAGTTGGTTTCAAATGGATTGGTGAAAAAATGAAAGAGACCGGGGCGATTTTAGGGAGCGAAGAGTCCGGCGGTTCGGCTATTCCGAGTTTTATTTTAGTTCGTGATTCACAATTAGTCCACCTTTTGATTTTAAGTTTGATGATCGACATCGCTAAACCGATTTCGGAAATCATCAAAATGGCTAAAGCCGAAGCTGGTGGCGAATTTATCTATCTTCGTGAAGATGTTCATTTTGAGTACCAGGGTTTTGAAAAAATCAAAAATGTCAAAGGCGGAGAACTCGTCAAAAATCCGCCGAAAGAAGTCTTGGGCCGGCAAGTGGTCAAAACAAGAACAGACGATGGTTTGAAACTGTTTTTTACTGATGGCGCCTGGCTTTTAATTCGTTTCTCCGGGACTGAACCAACCCTGCGCTTGATGGCTGAAGCTAAAACAAAAAAAGAGGCAGAAGCCCTGATTGGTTACGCCAGAGAGTATTTTGGGAAATAGATTGAGATAATTTAGAGATTATTGGTTCTATACAAAGCGAAACGCCCCCGCCGGGTGGCGGGGGCGTTGATGACGGCGTTGGCCGTCAGCTTTGGAACAGTCGGAAGACATCACCCACTCCAGTGGCCGTGCCGGCGCTGCTCTTCGCCGCGGCGGTGGGCGATGAGCCAGGCTTCGGTCGTTAGCACAGGCCCCTCTGGAGTTCTCGCCGGATCAGTCGGGAAGGGCTCCTCCTTAGAAGGAACCTGGGGTGACTCACGCGCGCGATCGTCCTGGTCACGAAGCATCACGTTTCTCCTCCTGCGTTACCTGCGGATATCGAATAATCGATTGCCAAGGTGCGTTGCTTGGCTAATTAATACTATAATTCTTGAGCAATCAAAAATCAATTGGAAACGAAACGCCCCGCCGAACGAGCTGCGGCGGGGCGTGACCGGCCGAATGGCCTAGTCAGAGAGAGGAAAGAGATAGAGCTTGGTCTCGGAATCCTCATTGGTGAGAATGCCCGAGCCTTCCGGCGACTCGGTAAGTACATAGACTGCTTTCGTTGCCAGGATCGTCACATCGCCGTGTTGCGGTAGGGTCTCTCGGGAGGTGGCAGAGAGTCTCATCTCCACCTCGATAGGCTCGGCGGTGAATTCTGGCAACGGCTCGAGAGAAGTGTGGATAGTCCAGCTTTTCCGCCTGCCATCGAGGTGGATTGTCGCCTGAAGGTGCAGATTGGGTCCCATCATCAACACGGTGTAGTCGGGCATCAGGATGACCTCCTTTGCGGCTGGCCGTTGATGCTAACTCGATAATAGCACATTAGAACATTAATTTTGACAAGAAATCTAAAAAATCACTTTATATTTATAGAACTAGAGCAATAGTCAAGATATTGGCGAGAATGAGGACGATTGTAAAAATAATAATTAAAAAGCAATATTTATGGGTTTTTTTATTAAAACTTTGAGTTGAGCCGTACCGACAAAACCATAAAATAAAACCGATATAAATGAGCCCGGCTAAGAAAATTAACCAAACATACCAAGGAAAACCCCAAAGTAAATAATTCATCTGCCCCTCCCAGGTAGTAGAACTTTGCTGTTTCTTTCGAAACGCAATAGCGTTAGCAAAGTTTCACTACCTGGCCTCTTTTACTCCTATGGTATCATTAACCCCATTTTAACTTTTGCTTCTTTGATCATTTTTTGAGCGGGTTCTTTAAGTTTTTCGGCGCCATTAGTTAAAATCGATTTAATCTCATCATCAGAGATCTCCTCGCGCCGTTTTTGAATTGGTTCAAGCTCTTTTATTATTGCTTCTGCTAACTCTGGCTTCAATTCAGAATATTTGATTGTCCCTTGTCGTCTGGCTTCCCAGTAATGCTCGGCTCGCTCTTTACTCGCAAAAGTTTCAATTAAACCAATTAGATTTTTTGTTCCATTACTAATTTCCGGTTCATTTCCTTGATCAGTTGTCGCCGAGGAAATTTTTTGACGAATAATATCAGGACTATCATTTAAACTAATATAAGTTGAGGGAGCGTTAGATTTTGACATTTTGCCCTGGCCATCTAACCCAAGGATTCTTTTGGCCGGCGCCAATAAAACTTTTGGTTCCGGAAAAGTTTGACCAAATTTTGAATTGAATCTTCGGGCAATATCGCGTGCTAGTTCGACATGCTGGACTTGATCTTCGCCAACAGGCACACCCTCGGACTTATAAATCAAAATATCGGCAGCCATCAAAACTGGATAATCAAAAAGACCAACTAATTGTTCATGCTTAGTGCTTTTTTCTTTAAATTGCGTCATGCGGTTAAGCTCACCCATGGGCGTGATCGTATTTAAAAGCCAAGTCAATTCCGTGTGTTCTGGCCGATCGGATTGTAAAAATAGAATCGATTTTCCCGGATCAATTCCGATTGCCAAAAGATCTTTAGTCGCATTTATTATCCGTTCAACCATTTCTTTAGGGGGATAATCGACAGTAATGGCATGGTAATTCACAATGCAAAAAATGCAGTCATTATTATCTTGCAGATCGACCCAATTTTTCATTGCCCCTAAATAATTGCCAATATGAAATTCGCCAGAAGGCTGGATGCCTGAAAAAATGCGCATAGTATTATTGCTCCTGGCATTATTGTAGCATAGTGGTGGTATGATACAAGCGGAAAAAATGAGACAAAAATATCTTCGGCGGGCAAGAATTATCGCTAAAATATTAGCGTTTTCTCCCTTCGTTAGGATGATCGCTCTTACAGGCTCATTGGCAAGGGGAGAGGCTAAAGAAAAATCGGATATTGATTTTTTTGTCGTTTTAAAAAGGGGTCGACTTTGGCCTGGCCGGGCCTTTATTAGTATTTTAACTCATCTTACAGGTTATCGACGGTATAATGACAAAATTGCCGGGAGAATTTGCCTCAATTGCTATCAAACTGAAGATCATTTGATAGTCGGGCCAAAGAATATTAAAAATGCCAAAGATTACTCCAACATCAAAATTTTATATCAATCTCATGGGTTAGCGAAAAGATTTATTGAAGCTAATAAATGGATTATCGATAAAGGATATCAATTTATAAATATCGATCTTAAGGCTGGGGGAAATATTGCCGCTTCTTTTTTAAGATGGATATTTGAAGCTTTATATGAACTTTTATTTAGCAATTGGGGCGAAAAACAATTACGATCCTTTCAAATTAGAAGAATTTTAAACGATCCGCGGACGCAAATGTCATCGCAAGGCCAAATTTATATTTCTGACCAAGAACTCCGTTTTCATCCCCGTAAAACTCCTTCCTGACTTAATGAACTATGTTCAATCACGCAGGAGCGTCGTATACGGGGCAAGCCGCCAAAAGGGTATTGACCCCCACACCTAAAGGAAAAGGTGAGGGGGTTGACATCGAATATTGATACGCTAAAATAGGTTGTGATGGAAGTCGGTTATCCCCCTTCCGGCTTCCGTCGCAAAAACTTTAAGAAGACTCTTGAAGTTTTTTTGCGCCTATGATATAATAATAAGCTAATCAATATAGCAAAGAGGAGAAAAAATGAAAATTCATCCATTAGCAGACAGAATTATCGTCAAACCAATCGAGCAAGAATCAAAAACTAAATCAGGCATTATTATTCCCGACACAGCCAAAGAAAAATCACAAAAGGGAAAAGTTGTTGCCGTGGGTAAGGGTAAATATGAAGATGGTAATTTGATCCCGCCCCAAGTTAAAGTGGGAGATATGGTTTTATATCGCGAATATGGTGGCGAAGAGTTAAAGCTTGATGGCGAAAATGTCATGATTTTAAAAGAAGAAGATATTTTAGCAATTATTGAAGGATAATCGGAGGTTATCTATGGCAAAACAGATTAAATTTTCTGACCAAGCAAGGGAGGGAATCAAAAAAGGAGTCAATATTTTAGCTGATTCGGTCAAGGTGACTCTCGGGCCCAAAGGAAGAAATGTTTTACTTGATAAGGGTTTCGGCGCGCCGCATATTACTAATGACGGGGTGACCATTGCTAAAGAAATTGAGCTCAAAGATCCATTCGAAAATATGGGCGCCCAGTTGGTTAAAGAAGTCGCCACGAAAACTAATGACGTTGCTGGTGATGGAACGACTACAGCCACCTTATTAGCCCAAATTATGGTTAGTGAGGGACTAAAAAATGTGACGGCTGGCGCTGATCCAATGGCAATTCGAAGAGGCATCGAAAAGGGCGTTGAGCAAGTAGTCAAGCAATTAAAAGATCAAGCCAAAGAATTAACTGGCAAAGATGAAATTGCCCAAGTGGCCGCTATTTCCGCCGCCGATGAAGAAGTCGGTAGTCTGATCGCGGAAGTCATGGATATGGTTGGCCGTGATGGCGTTATCACCGTTGAAGAATCGCAAACTGTTGGTTTAGATAAAGAAGTCGTTGAAGGAATGCAATTTGATCAAGGTTTTAGCTCACCTTATTTAATGACTGACGCTTCCCGCATGGAAGCAGTCTTGGAAGATCCGAATATTTTAATCACTGACAAAAAGATTTCCGCGATTTCTGAAATCATGCCCTTGCTCGAAAGCTTAGCCAATGCCGGTAAAAAAGAATTAGTTATTATCGCTGAAGAAGTTGATGGTGAGGCCTTAGCCACCTTGATTGTTAACAAGCTTCGTGGCGTCCTCTCTGTTCTAGCGGTCAAAGCGCCAGGCTTCGGCGATACCAGAAAAGCAATGCTTGAAGACATCGCCATTTTAACTGGCGGCGAAGTAATTTCCGAAGATAAAGGCGCGAAACTCGAAGAAACTACGGTTGATATGCTCGGCCAGGCGAGAAAAGTTGTCTCTGACAAAGATAAAACGACGATTATTGAAGGTAAAGGTTCACAGAACAAAATTAAGGAGAGAGTTAAACAAATTCGCTTAGAAATTGAAAAATCTTCTTCTGAATATGATCGCGAAAAACTCGAAGAGCGCTTGGCCAAACTGGCTGGTGGTGTTGGTGTAATCAAAGTTGGGGCAGCCACCGAAGTTGAACTTAAAGAGAAAAAAGATAAAATTGATGATGCCGTCCACGCCACCAAGGCCGCAGTCGAAGAGGGGATTGTTGCTGGTGGCGGTATGGCCTTGGCTGATTGCATTAAATCTTTAGACAATGTCACTGTTTCTGGCGATGAAAAAATCGGTATTAATATTTTACGGAGAACGCTTGAAGAACCGATGCGGCAGATTGCCATCAATGCAGGCAAAGATGGCTCGGTGGTGATTGAAGAGGTTAAGCGTCAAAATAAAGGCTTCGGTTACGATGCTGAAGCTGATGAATATGTAGAAATGATCAAAGCCGGAATAATTGACCCGGTGAAAGTTGTGAGACTCGCTTTGCAAAACGCGGCTTCGGTGGCGGCTTCAGTTTTAACCACCGAGGCAGTGGTCACTGAATTGCCAGAAAAGAAGTCCGATCTGCCGGCCATGCCAGAAGGCGGAATGCCGGGGATGATGTAAGCCGAAGGCTTACAAATGCAAAATTCAAAAATCAAAATGCAAAATTAAAGAAAGAAACACTATAATAAAAAGAAGACCGCTCAACCGTATTTACACCTACGCGGTGTAAATGGGGAGGGCGGTTTTCTTGATGTGCTAAACGCCCCAGGATGTGGGGCGTTGAAAAAATCCCTGATAAACATAGCTCGCTATAGCTCGTTTTGCCCTGGGAAACATAACTTAAAAATTAATCGATGTTCGGGAAAGACCGTGTTAAAAAATTTCAAAAAAAGTGAGAGAACGCGTCTTCGTTAAAACGATAAAAAGTTTTATAGGCAGTCGGTATGGTTTTTAAAAAATGATGCTTCGTAAAACCGCGGCAATAGTATTGGACCGCCCCGATTGACCAGCCTAGATCAGAAGCAACTTGGGCTTGATAGAACTCTTTTTTTTCATCAGAGTAGCGTAAAAACTGGGCTTTCTTTTTGCCGAAAAGAAACTCAAATTGGCCAGTGTCTTTGATTTTAATCATCGCAAAACCCTCCTTCGAACATAACTTAAAAATTAAGTTATGTGTCTAAGACCATCATCCAATGAGTCCGAAAATTTGTCAAGCCCCGGGGTTAGATAGCTTCGCATCTAACGGGGCGCAGACCCCGCAGACGACGCTCCTGCGTGATTGAACGTAGTTCAATAAGTCAGGAAGGAGTTGTGCTGGGGTCAAGTATTGAAATTTTTAAGCCAAGTTCGGTAACTTGATTTTCCCTTTATCAATCACATGGCCTTCGGATTCGAGGATCTTTTCCTTGGCGCGCGTCCCTTTGGCATAGCCACCAACACCGCCGTCAGATCTTATTATCCGATGGCAAGGCACCGGCTCAAATTCTTTCATCGGCAATTGCCAGTCTTTTGAGCGATAATTTTGACTTAGAATATTGCCGACGGCTCGATAGCCGCGTGGCGAACCGGCCTCTTTGGCCACTTGAGAATAGGTCATCAATTTCCCTTTCGGGATTTTGGCGACAATTTGTAGGACTTTTCGCGAAAAATCCTTCTTAAGCATGGCAAGTTCAATATCTAACTAATAGATAGGATTGTCAAATAAATTTTAAAGCAAATTAGGCCAAATTAACGACCCCGGCAGCGTCAGGCGGCACTGCGGCGGTATCATCAGAAAAGATAATTTCTTTTTCAATTTTGACAACTTTCTCCGCCGGGAAAACGCGGGATTGCATGAGATCTTTTAAATAATATTTAACCACGCATTCCGTGTCTGTATCGAGCAAAATATCTTCCACTTCGCCGAGGCTTTTGCCTGATTCGGTTTTGGCTTTCATGCCCAAAATAAAGACTTTTTTCTTAAGAATTTCTTTGATTCTAACAATCTCTGATTTGCCAATGAGATTTTCAATGGACGAAACCACAATGCCATTTGGGTCCCACTCTTTGATATCAATGACTGAAAGCACTTTTTTCGGCCCCAAAAGCTCGCCAGCCGCCACCAAAAACCCGAGCAAACGGCCGTTTTCTGGGTCGATTAAAACTTGTCGGATTTCACCGATTTTTGATTGAGTATCGGTTGCTGCCACCGGCAACCCAATAAGTTTTTTAGCTTCAATGAACATTAATTACATAATAAACTAAAAACTCAAATGTTAAAACTTAAAGTCACAACTTAAAAGAGAAAACAAGGGTTCTTTTAAGCTTTTTCCTGTAGCTTTTAGTTTTGCACTTTTAGCTTTAAGTTATGCCCTCTCAACATATTCCCCGATTCTCGTGTCAATGACAATTTTATCACCAGTTTTAATAAATAAAGGCACCTGAACTTGAACGCCGGTCTCGATCGTGGCCGGTTTCGTCACCGTCGAGGCGGTATTACCCTTAAATCCCGGCTCGGTATAAGTTACCTCAAAAGCAATTTTAATCGGCAAGCTAATATTGATCGGCTTGCCTTGAAAATAAATAATATCAATTTCACTGCCTTCTTTTAAGAATTTTGTCGCTTCTTGCAGTTGGTTTTTGGAGAGGCTAAACTGTTCGAAATTAGTCGAATCCATAAAGTGATAATTGATCGTGTCATTGTAAAGATATTGGGCTTTTTTGGTTTCCAGTTCTGCTTCTTCGATTCTTTCCGCGCCGGCAAAAGTTTTTTCGAGTATTGTGCCGGAAATTAAATTGCGCAGTTTCGTTCTCATAATCCCGCCACCACGACCAAGCTTGGAGTGTTGAGAAAAAATAACCGTATACGGTTCGCCATTATAAATAATTTTAGTCCCTATTTTCAGATCATTGATCGTGAGCATCAAAGTTGCTAAATTATTTCTTTACATAAGGCAGCAACGCCATAAACCTTGCGCGCTTGATCGCGTCTCGGAGCATCCGCTGATGACGAGTGCAAGTGCCAGTATCGCGACCAGCTTTTATTTTCCCCCACGCTGTCAGATACTTTTGTAAGGTATTAATATCTTTATAATCTAAAATATCCACTTTTTTCCGACAAAAGTTGCATTTTCTCGGGGTATAACCAAATTGTCTCCGGCCCATACGATTGGGCATTTGTGGTCTTGGCATTTGAATTATTTAATTCTAAAACGGTATATCATCTAAGTTTATTTCATCTTCTTCGGTTTCTTTTTCTTTCTTCGTTGGCCGCGTTTCTTTTTCTCCGCTATCCGCGGATCCGCGTTTAGCGGATTTTCCTTCCGCCTTTTCTTTACCCCGAGTATCTTCGAGGGGTTTTTTAGTCGGGCGCATTTCTTTTTCTTCAGGCAGCTCTTCGATATCGACACTGGGTTCAGCGGGTATGGCGCCTTTGGGCGTAAAGACAATAAAGTCATCCATCACAATTTCAGTTTTATTGCGCTTGTTGCCATCTTGGCCTTCCCACTGTCTTGTTTGTAGACGTCCTTCAACATAGATTTTCGTGCCTTTGTGGACTAGTTGTCCCATCAATTCCGCTAGTTTTCCCCAAGAAACAATATTATGGAATTCTGCTTGTTCCTGATTGTTGCCATCTTTATCACGCCAGCGACGGTTAGTGGCCACGCCAAAAGAACAAACCGCCTGGCCATTCGGCGTATAGCGCAATTCTGGATCGCGAGTGACATTACCAACAATTTGGGCTCGATTAAGACTAAACATTTTACTCCTTTAATAATTCATCTAATTTCTTATCTAATGCTTTTAAGCGGTCTTCGGCTGATAATTCTTTTTGGATTGCTTCTTGGGCTTCGCGGCTTTTAATCATTGGTTCCTCGACTACTTTCTTTGGTTCCTCTTCTTTTTTGATAGCCTTTTTAACCGGTTTTGGCTTCTTTTCTTTTTCCGAAACAGCGGGAGCGGGAACGACTTCTTTGGCGAATTTGGCTTCTTGGGTTGAGATGATCTCAGTTTCAGCCGGTTTTGCTACCACGATTTCTTCTGGGGGTGGAGCCGTAATCTCGGTTTTAACCGGTTTTGCCATCTCCTCCCCCCGGGGTTTTGGGGCGACGGTCGCCGCTGCTTTATAGGTAATAATTAAATGGCGTAAAACATCAGCATTAAGGCCTAATCTTTTATTAAGTTCAAGGACCTTTTCTGGCGCCACTTCGCAAACTATGGTGGTGTAATAGCCAGAACTCTCCTTCTTTACTTGATAGGCGAATTGTCGCTGATCTGGCTCTGTGATATTTAAAACTTTACCGCCCAAAGCGGCAATTTCTTTTTTGGCCGGCTCGCCTTTGAGATTTTTACCCTGAGCGGAGTCGAAGGGTTCTTTGGTAATAATCGTAATTTCGTATTGATTCATAACGACTCTGTCGATATATCATAATTTTAATTATGTTATTGCTTTTCAATATTATCATAAGGTTGGTTTTTTGACAAGCTTTCTTAGACATTAAACTTAAAGTGGACGACGTCGTTGTATTATAATCCAGGGTTTTTAATAAACCTGATAAACCGCGAGCTCTCTTGTGGCATAAACCATTGGCAGTTTGAGTTTGTCGACAATATGGCCCTTGACGCTGTCGCCGACCAAGATGTATTTGACATTATATGATTTGAGAATGGACGGGTCGGCTTCTTCGGTCTCGAAGTCTTGGCCGAAATAGATATTTGAAATAACCGGGTTTTTTGTCAGAAAATTTTTGGTGTTGACGGTTTCACGCGAGGTATAGCCGCCGATCATTTTTTTATGATGGATAGTTTGATAAAACATCACCTTGCTGGTTTCGGCGCTTGTATCTAAAATGGCAAAATCACCTGGGTCTTTTTGCAAGGTGTAATAAAACTCGGGCACCGTCAATGGAGAAGTTTTGAACTTGATTGGCCAAAAATCCAAGACAATGATGGCGGTAACCAATCCGACGATAATAAATTTAATAAAATGTTTCCATTTCAAAATATCGGCGATGGCGAAAGAAACTAATAAAGCGGCCGCCAGATAGGCCATAATCACAAAACGGCTGGGCATACCTTGCATACTGACAAAAGGCACGTATTTATCCATATAGAAATAGGGCAAATGGGCCGCGCCAGTCACCCCGCCGTTAATATGCAAATACGGCCCCAAAGATAAGATGGCAAAAATTAAGAATGTTAAAAACCAAAAGATTATCTTCTTGGAGCGGATTTTGACCAAACCATAGAGCATGAGGATTAAAACTCCAATCCCGAGATAAGCAATATTTTCATTTCTTCCGGTCCAATTTGACCAGATATTGGAAATATCTTGGCCCAGAAACGAGGTTTGGCCTGGGATAAAGTAGGCATAAAGATCGGTTGAATAGAAAATCGGATCATGCCCCGGTAGATTGAAATCCGGATTGGTTATTTTTTGGTAAATCATTGGCCCCAAATAGGGTGAAAGCACAATTAGCGTGGCAAAAAAAGTTAGCGCTAAATTGATAATGATTTTTCGTGAGATGCTTTTAAACCGAATAATTAATATATATAGAAGATAGAGCACCACGAAGATCAAAATATAAAAAAAGTAATACCAGTCGGCTAGGGCGGCCAAAATTAAGAAAATGGCCGGTTTTTTCCAATCGGTTTCGCCTCTCAGCATCTTAATAAAGTAAAGGAGAAAAATCGCCAGCCAGCCAAAAGACATTAGGTTGAGGTGTCCCCATGAGCGGATAATCATGAACGGAGAAAATCCGACAATCGCACCGGCGACAAAAGAGGCAAATTTGCTTTTAGACAGGTAAAAGCCGAGAAGATATACTCCGAAGCCGGTTAAGGCAAAATTAAACAAAATCAACAAATTATAGGTCGTGGTAAGACCCAAAATCGACTATAGAATAATCCCGGGAATCGTGTTGACAAAAGTCAACGTATGGAAAAGGAGCGAAATTCCGGTTGGATGGTGCAAGAGGTGGGTAAATAAAGGGTTTTGGCCCGATAAAACGGCAGTTTTGACCCACCAAAGATTCCAGACAAATTGCCAGGCATCATGGTAGCCGGCCAGGGTTGAACGCAGGTTGAAAATGAGCGGGAAGGTTACCGCGCAGGCGATTAAAAAATAATAAAAAAATACGGCTGGTTTGCCGAAAAGGTATGGATTAATTTTTCGCCAGATTTGCATAT
>Ga0210057_1006513_pt1 | contig 14475 bp, 16 predicted proteins | sample CryGeyCG2114_010_2_FD_183968 | JGI IMG/M metagenome (GOLD analysis project Ga0210057, IMG submission 183968) | Groundwater microbial communities from aquifer - Crystal Geyser CG10_big_fil_rev_8/21/14_0.10 (SPAdes) (version 2) | ecosystem: Environmental > Aquatic > Deep subsurface > Groundwater ... | reverse complement strand
CCCCCGACCCCCAATTTCTTATAAAAACTTCCAACCAAACAAATAAAAACCCTCTTATCTTTATTCCCAAATGCGTGTTTCTATTCACGACCCAGATAGAGATTTTTTCGGAACTTTTTTCCGAGGTTTTTTGGGAGCTCCAAGCACAAACCTTCAGAATTATTTCATGCGTATTTTTCCAGAAATGGAGTACAATCTTGAAGACACTTCCATAACATATTTTTTCAGCTCGCCAAATCACAAACCGTTCGGACCGTCAGAAGTACTGGTTGAAATAAAAAACGAATTGACTTTTCTCCCGACAAAAAGAATTTTAGGTTTTAATTACCGAAAAAAACCCTTTCACCTAATGGATGTTCTAGTTTTCTCTCCTCACAAAGTAGTTCATGATTCAGCGCTATCACAATTACTTATAACCCGCCAGCAAGTCCAACTAAAATCAAAAAAGCCATTTTCCCCTCTCGAAGAAGAAATAGAAAAAGAAAAAATGAGAAATCGTTTAGAAAGTTTTTGCTCAGAATACTGCTCTCCTACAACTCTTTCAGTTTCCCGAAGTCAAGAACCTCCAGCATTCCATCGGAAACAACTTTCACATTAAACTTCTCCAGTTTAAACTTCCAAGCAAGCCCCAAATCGTTTTCTCTCGGGTCGCTTCCACCAGAAGCATCAAAAAAACTCGGAACAATAATCACATTTTTATCTTTCCACTTCCCAACCAAAAAGCACTTGAATTTCTCAATCTTGCTCCCGCCCGGCTCAGAAATTTTAATGGCAGGATGCCCGTGCCCAACAACCCAATTTTTTATCTCTTTGTTGTAAGATTCAGCGAAATCTCTATTACCATGCATAAAAAGCCATTTTCCACAAGCGTAATAATTCATCAAAAAAACATTACTCCTTTGTTTTACAATCGGCTCCAGCACCGCGTCGTGATTTCCTTTCACAATAACAATCTTCTCGCACTTGTCTTTTAGATAATCAAACAAACCAAGAGCATCACTCCACTCCTGTTTCATTATTGAACCAAATCTGTGTTTCACATCTCCAAGCAAAACAATATCCTCGACTCTCCCAACTTCTCCGAAAACTTTGTCAAAATACTCAATCATCTCTTCAAACATCTGCCTCGAAACAAGCACTCCCGAACGATTCAAATTCTCTTCCCACCCCAGATGCAAATCTCCTACTGCTAAAATTCTTCTCTCACCTGAGTTAATCAACAAGCATTTTCCGACATACTCAACACTTTCCATAAAATAATCAGGAGAAAGAGTAATTAAATCTTACACGTTGATTTCACCACTGCAATAACAACCCAATCCATACGTCGCATCGCAAATCTCAGAGGCAGTGGTTGCAGGAGCTTTTTTAAACGCATTTTTATTGATTTTATTTGCCAGACTAACAGCGCAGTAATCAGAAGGAGCAGGCGGACCAATTTGTTTAAAAGTATTGCATTTACAAAAACATACAATTCCAGTTTCCCCGTTTCCTATACCCTCAAATACTCCGGAACAACCTTTGACGACATTCCCCCGCTTCCCCTTTTTAGATAGAATTCCATCAAGAGGAGTGCTGGTTGAAGCACCCACATTAACAGAACGGCTCAACGGCGATAAAGAAACACCAATACCTTTTTCTATCTGAAAAAACTGTCCACCCAAAAACCGTCCAAGCCCAAGAAATAATAACCAAGACCACCAAAAACCAAAGCAACCACAACAAGAATAATCATCAACCGCCCATTATCCATAACAAATCTAATAAAAAAGACTATTTATTTCTTTTGGCCAACGGCATCGCCAAATTCGCAGGAGTTTTGTAGATTTTCCTTAATGAATTTCCCGCCAACTCCAAATTTCTTAACAAAAATTCCGCAAACAATTTTCAATCTGTAAGAGTTAAGCGGGATAAAATTATTTTTGTGAAATGATTTTTAGATGTAACTCATGCATCCGCTTCAAAAACTTAACCCTGTCCTCCATCCGAATCAAATCCGCACGGCCTTGCATGCTCAAATTCAATCCAAAAGGCGAAACCAAAGGCACTCGAACTACTTTAAACCTCGCCCGCCCACTCTCAATATTCTCTAAAAACCATTTAGCATTCTCAACATCCATCAAGTCTTCCATTACTTCTCTCCGGGCTTCCCGCAGAATAGGAAACTCATTCGAAATCTTCTTAACAGCCCGATACAGAAACTCGGAATGAACTTGTTGTCTGCCTGTGCTCTTTTCACGACCCTTATACTGACGAAGAATCATCAACGACCGAGCAGCACAATGTCTAAAACGACGCTTCAAAACATCAGTCTTCTCAATAGATTCTCTCAAAATTTTTACCAAATCTCCCGACTTAACAAAATCCAAAATCTTTTTTTCTTCCAGTTTCTCCCCCGCAATAAAAAACCCGTTGTCATTTATTCCAATTTCAATATCTCTCTCCTTAAACCGCGCAGCCGCATAACCATAAGCCCTCGCCAAAGCGTCGTTCACCCTTCTTCCGTATAAAGTGTGAAAAACCAAATATTCTTTCTCCTCTTTAAACTTCTCAATCAAAATTTCCTTATCAGTAGGAATTTCAGAAAAGCCCGCCTGCTCCTTAAAATAATTGTAAATCTCCTCTGCAACTTCTTTTTTGCAATACAAATATTTCCTGATAAAATCCAAGCACTCCTTTTTCTTTTCTATTCTTTCCTTAACAAATCTCCTGAATTTACCAACCTCTAAAGCAGAATCAAAACTCAAAGGGAGCATCTCTGAAAACCAGGAAGGAATAGTTGGATTCTTGGAAACATCTCCCTTCACAAAAGCTTTCATTCCTCTCGAATACAAAAACTGATATTTCTTACCGCCCAAAACAAAAACATCCCCCCGCTTTATCCTCTCCAAGAATCCTTCATCTATCTTGCCAACCTGCTCTCCCTTTCTTTCACCAGCCCCAACAACAACCGTAATAAAACTCTCAGACGGAATCGTGCCGATATTTGTCATATACATCACTCTCGCCAGCTTTCCCCTTTTCCCTATCTGCCTGCTTTCCTCATCAAACCAAATCTTGGCGTAAACATGTCTGTGTTCTAAAGCGTAATCCCCGGCAAGATAACTAACAATCGAATAAAAATCCTCCTCGCTTAATTTTTCATAACAATAGCTCTTTCTGATAGTCGCCAGCATATGGCCAATATCCCAAATTTTAGAAATCGCCATTCCATAAATTTGTTGCGCCAAAACATCAAGGGCATTTTTTGGAATTCTCGCCCTGTCAATCTTCTTCTCTCTCATGCCTTTCATCAAAACCGCGCATTCAACCAGGTCATCTCTTTCCAAAACAATAAATTCTCCTTTCGGATTGTCATGAAGTTTATGCCCCGCCCTACCGATTCTCTGCAAAGCTCTCGCGACACCCTTCGGCGAACCAATTAAAACAACGTAATCAATACTTCCAATATCAATTCCTAACTCCAAAGAAGTAGAAGAAACAACAGCTTTCAACTCTCCTTTCCTCAATCTCTCTTCAATTTCAAACCTCTTCTCTTTAGACATAGAAGAATGGTGCGCCCCAATCAAACCCTCGTACTTCATGGGAAAAGCGTCCTGCAAATGATGCACAACCCTCTCTGTCGCGGCTCTCGTGTTGGTAAAAATCAGCGTCGTCCTGTTCCTCCCTATAATTTCGTCCAGCATTCTGTAAAGCTCCCCATAATTTTCCGTAGAAAAAGATTCAAGTATTTCATCACCCGGAAAATCCAAATCAATCTCGATATTCTTAACCAATTTAACTTCCGCAACATCACAATCTCTTCCCGCCCCAACTAAGAACTTAGCAATCTCTTCCAGTGGCGAAATCGTCGCTGACAATCCAATTCTAACCGGATCAAAAACACACCTCTCTGCAAGTCTCTCCAACGTCAAACTCAGATAAACTCCCCTCTTATTAGTCAAAGCGTGAATTTCATCAACTATTACATACTCAAGTTTTTCAAGTTTCTCTGCAAATTTACTGCTAGTCAAAACAATAGCCAAAGTCTCCGGCGTAGTAACCAAGATATGCGGAGATTTTCTCGCCATCTTCGCTCTCTCGCTGACACTCGTGTCTCCAGTTCTCAAACCCACTCTAATCTCTTGTATTTTCATTTTTTTCTTTTCCGCCAATCCTCTAATTTCCTCTAAGGGTTCAATCAAATTGACAAAAATGTCATTTGACAACGCTTTCAGGGGACTGCAATAAACTGCATAAATCTTATCCTCCAGTTCGTTTTTCAAAGACAAACCAACAAGATAATTTAAAATGCTCAAAAATGCGGTAAGAGTTTTCGTCCCGCCCGTCGGAGCAGAAACCAAAACATTCCTTCTGTCGTTTATCCTCTTCACCCCATATAACTGCGTTTCCGAAAAGTCCTCAAACTTAGAAAAAAACCACTCCTCAACTATAGGATGTAATATTCTCCGTGTCTCTTCCTTCGTCGCCTTCCCTACAAATTCTATCTTCTGTCCCATCTTACATTACAAACGCGGTTTCCACGCCATTTCAATTTCCCAGAACTAAGATATTTAATTGTTTGGTGTAATTAGAAGATACTCCAAACCTTTTTGAAAATTTTTGCCAGCCATATTAGAAATTTATCATACCGTCTATCCCAAAATAAGTTAGTCAAAACCAATTGACTTATTATAAATTTACCCTAAATTTTTTAGAATAAATTAGGAATATTCTAAACTATTTTTAGGTTAAATTTTGATTAGAAAAACATTAATAGCCAATATATTTAATAAATATATGAAGAGGGAAATAAGACCTATTGGAGATTTAATTAAAACTGATTTTAAAGGTTATCTGAAAAATAATTTAAATGAAAAAGATATTATCTCTCCTTGGAAAGAATGTGTAGAGGAAGTAAAAAAGTCTTACTTAAAATATTTATCAAATGAAATTCATAGTATCTATATAAGAGGTTCTGTTGCAAAAGGCAAAGCAATAGAGAAGATTTCAGATATTGATAGTTTTGCTGTTGTAAAAACTAATCCAAAAAACATAGATTTATTATGGGTTAAAGAACAGAGAAGAAAGATTAAACAAAAATTTCCGTTCATAACAAAAGTAGAGTTTGAATTTTTATATAAAAAAGACTTATTGGAAAAAGAAAGATATTTTCCATCTAGATTTACAATTAAATTAATGAGTGTTTGTATATATGGTAAAGATTTATCTAAAAAGATTGACAAAATAAAGCCAAATTTAGAAACAGCAAGAAAACTACAAGAAGATGTAGAAAAAGTAATTGTAGTTACTAAAAAAGATTTAGAACATGGAAATAAAGAGAAGATTCTTTTAAGGTGTTCATGGGCAATGAAAAGACTACTTAGACAATGTATGATATTAACTATGTTTAAAGAAAAAACATTCTCAAGAGATTTGTATCCTTGTTACAAAGTTTTTTCAAAATATTATCCAGAAAAGGAAAAAGAAGCCAAAAATATTCTCAAATTAGCAATCTATCCAATTTCAAATAAGGAAAGTATTCAAAAAATATTAGATAATTTTGGTAAATGGCTTCTTTTTGAATCAAATAAGATTTTATAAGATAAACTCCAAAAAGTTAATTTAATATAAAATTTTTATTCTAAATTATAAATATGTGCCCACTTTCTGGGACATAATTTTTTAGATAAGTGAAAAGTTAGCATAATGTGAAAAATTAGTTAGTCAAAACCAATTGACTTATTATAAATTTAGTGTACAGAATGAGTGTGGGACAGAATAGGAGCAGATTAGTTCTTTAATCAATTCTGGAAACTCTTCAGCCCCCATATCCATCAAGACCCACCCACCCAATAACCCACCCCAAAAAATAAAAAAGCAAATAACTCTCTAGCTCTATGCCAAGAATATCAGACAAAAAAAAAGACAGAATCAACGAGCAAATCCTCCACCACCTATTCACAATTTCCCCGGAAAGTATCTTTACCTCTAAAATCGCTGAAGAAATCGCCCGCGACGAAGAATTCACGAAAACCCTCCTTAAAGGCCTAAAACTCAAGGGTCTTGTCAACGAAATAACAAAAAACTCTCGCGGAAGAATATACCTCAGAAGACAACGCTGGCGTCTCTCAAATAGCGCTTTTAACATCTACTCCAAACACCAAAATTAATTTATATCCTTGAACCAACGAATTAAACAGCATGAAAGAAGATAAAATAAAAACCTCTTTCGCAAAAGTAAAACAAGACATTTTTCTCTTACAAAGTCAGATATCAAGTTTAACACACGAAATAAAAAAATTAAAGCGAACTTTAGATCAGACAGACACATTGATTTTTCAGACAGACAGACAGACAGACCAGACAGTTCCATGTGAAGTAGAGGGGTTTAAATCACGAAATTCGGAACTTTCCACAAGAAACGAAGGGGTTCAGACAGACAGACAGACAGACCAACAGACAGACAATAACTCTAAAAAGTTCGCACAAACACAAAAGAAACCAGACAAGATAGACAGGATAAAACAAGTTTCCGAGGTTATAGAATCCCTCGACAATTTAAAGAAAGAGCTCAGACAGCAATTCAAAAAACTAACACAGCAGGAAATGCTAATTTTCTCCATGCTCTACCAACTCACAGAACAAGGACTTTCCGTCGATTACGCACTTCTCTCCCAGAAAACAGCACTTTCAGAATCTTCAATCAGAGATTACATCCTAAAACTCATAAAAAAAGGAATTCCCGTAGATAAAACGAAGGAAAACAACAAGCGCGTTCTCTTAACAATTCCGGAAGGTTTCAGAAAAATGACCACCCTAGCGACGATAAACTCTCTTCGCAATCTCTAACCAATCCAGTTAGTCTATACACCGAATAACTACCTAAACCCTTCACAGACAAATTTCTCTTTACAAACTTCCTAAATAAGTTCGTTTAATACTACCTACTTTTTACCTCAACTTAACTGTTTGGCTCCCCCTTCTCTATTTTTACAACGACTCTTCCGAGTTTATCTCTCAGAATTCCCACCGCAAACTCTCCCCTTTGTGTATTCTCCCCAATTCCAATATTTTTACCGCCAATTTTTCTCTCTTTTTCTAGTTTTATTTCCATCTTCCCACCATTTAACCCTCACTTTTCCTTTTTTTCATCCAGCACCCATACATAAAGTTCGTTTAATTATTTTTACGCTTCTTCCCAACTCTCACTTTTGCGTATTTTGCCATCTTATCTTTAATTTCCACAGGCACAAATACTCTTTTTTTCCCGTTTCCTTCAACTATCTCCTGAATCAATCCCTCACTTTTTTGTTTTATCGAATTTATCTGCCCACGAATTGTAGATCTCTCTTTTCCTAAAAGCAAAGCTAAATCTTCATAACTTAATTTCATATCACTGTTCATTAGCGTAAACATTACTAGCCTTTCATTACCAGATAAACTTTTCAAATTATCGTGAATATTACCTGTTTGGACAGCTGTTTGGACAGCCTTTTGAACATCTTGGACAGCTGTTTGTTTGGGTAGAACAGGTAATTTTCTCAACACTTGTCTGTTTTTTGCACTGTCCAAACTTAAATCTAGACCCTCGCGTAAGCTTTCAATCTCCTCACTAACCGACGATAAACTCTCTTTCAAAGAAAAAAATAAATCAAACAGCTGTTTATCTTTCTTATCAAGGTGTTTAATCCATTTTACAATTCCACCAATATCATCTTTAACAGAAGAAAACCCATCTTGAGTTTTTTCATCAAGCTCTTTCACCTTTTTCCCCCAACCAAACCATAACATACCACCGTTCTAAACAGCTCTGCTATTTAAATTTTACTAATTTAAGCCCCAAAACACGTTTGATTATTAAATTAAAAATTACCTGTTTATTTTGCCAAAACAATAAAAAACAAAACAAAAACACCATAAAACAAAAATTAAACAGCTGTTTAAACAGGTAAAACAGCTGTTTGTCGTCGGTAAAATCAATAATCTCCTCCATTCTCCCAAAGGTTCGTTTAATTTAATCTCTCCAACTTTCGCAATAATCTATAGGACGCCGGTACCCAGATTGCTTCGCAATCAGTCTCAAAAAGAAACGCTGAACGGGGTCGCCACAAAATTTAACAAGTTTTTTTCTTGTGCCTAAACCAAAAAAATTTCAAATTTCTTTTTTTCCGTCGGTAAATAGTTTCTTTAATAAAACTCCGTCGGATAAAAAGGAAAACATATTTAAACCCCGTTAACTTAAAGTTAGCATAATCAAAAAAGGTTGAAAGGAGGTACAGGAAATATGCAAAAGTTAAACGGATGGTTGTGGTTGCTAATCGCATTAACCTGGCTTTTACCTTTGGTTAACGTTACACTAGGTAGCTTGGCTGTTCACCAATGGATTGCAACAATCGCACTGGTAATCATCGGAATCATGGAGCTAAAGGGTTAAACTTAACCCCTCATTAAATTTTTATACTTTTATTTCTTCCCCTCTTTGTTTATTAAAATGAATAAGGTTGAACAGTTCTTTATAGGCGGTGAGAAATTTAAGCAGGAGTTTCGGTGGCAAATGCGCCTTTTAATCGTCGTAACAATCGGGTTCACAATTGCCTTCACCTGGCGCCAGACAATCTTTGACACAGTCCAAACATTCGTCCAAAAACTAACGAGCGCCAACGCCCTCTCGTCAAGCGCCCTGACCTCCGTATTTATAACCTTAGTCAGCTTAATCTTAATCTACCTAACCTCTCAGATTCTAAAGGAGAGACCGGAGCATCACAGATAATGGCGAATAAAAAGCTGTCCGCGATTCAACAACAAAAAATAAATCGGCAGGTAGAAAGACACATCAGTGGAAAGCTTCACGCCCACGTCCTGACAAGAGCAGAGTTTCTAGGCTCACAGTTCAAACAGCACATCTCGACAAGCAATCATCGCCGCGTTCTCTTTCCTAATCGCCCTGGCATGGAAGGATCTGATAGTCCACGCGACCGAACACGGATAATAAAAGAAGACCTGCTTCAGCAAGTTCCTTACCTAGCCGACTTAATCTCCGCATTGGTTGTAACCATAGTCGCAGTCATCGGAATAATCCTAGTAACCAGATGGGCAAAGAAGCCACAAATCATTTCAGCCGAAACGGAAACTAAAAGCTAAAATTTTTTAGCATTGCTAGCAACTTTAATTAGTTTAAAGTGTTCGCATAATCAACCTTGTGCGAAGTTTTCGTCTAAAAAACAATAAAATCAAATCTTTAAAGATTATTAAGGTTAGAACGGGTTTTTAGACACAAGGAAAGATTATTTTTAAGCCGAAAAGTTTGTTAATCTGGTTGAAAATAAATATTAAGGAGACAACATCATTGAGAGCGGTAGGTTATTTTTATTCGGTTGAAATCGTAAGCTTAAACTTTTAGTTTTTGCTTAAATATTTCAGAAGAGAGAATAGGTTCGTTTTAACAAAAAAATAGCCACAATAAGAAGTGAGGTGCTGGTTATCAAATTGCAAAGCAATTTGTCTCAACAAAGAACGCCGAACGCGCCCGATAACGGAAAAGAAAGATTTTTATATTTAGTTAACGAAGATAAATCATGGAACAAAAGCAAGTCTCCCTTAACGATGTGTATAAAGTATTATTAGACTTAAAAGCAAAAATGAATAAAATGGACCAATATATTGAAGACTTAGAGTTTGCAAGGAGAACAGAGGAAGTGTATCAACGACACGAAGCGGGGGAATTCAAACAAAAATCTTCTAAAGAGTTTCTCAAAGAACTCAAACAATGGTAAACGTAAAATACGACGACAAATTTATCAGAGTTATTAATAAAATTAAAGGTGTTTCTGTTAAAGAAAGTATTTACAAGAAAATTGAAAAAATAATCCAAGACCCAGAAATCGGAAAACCAATGAGAAACGTTAGAAAAGGAACAAGAGAGGTTTATGTTGGGCACTTTCGTATTTCTTACACATTTCATAAAAACGAAGATATTTTAGAATTCCTTGATTTTTACCATAAAGATGAGCAATAAGCAAGCTCAAACTTCCTGTTTTTTATCAAAACTTCTCGCATAGCCAAAATGTTCGTTTTATTGAAGAAAATTAGCCACAATAAGATATGAGGCGCGAAGCGCCGAACGCGCTCGACATATGTTATCATCCCCAAACGAGCAAATTAGACAAGGCGAAAGGTTTTTATAGGGGCCGAGAAACTAAGTTTATACGGATAGTTCAGCAAGAATTCAAAAACTTCAAACTAAGATAGAAATGGTAGTAGTAGGAGCAAGAGAACAACTTCTTCCCCTTTTCTTTAAATTGAGTACTCGCATAACTACTGAGGGAATGGTCGGAACAGAGTGCAGAGGAGAAAATTATCTTGCGCAAAAGGTTGGGCAAGGATATGTGGTTTTTCGAGGTGACGAATCATCAGTTTCTCTTCCTTTACTTGAAATTACAAAAACTGAAGCTGAAGCAGAGAGAGCTATGCAAAGTCATGCGTATAACTTGGCAATAAAAATTGGAATTCCCCCTCAAAATATACTACAAGAAGGAGAAGCCGATTACAGCATTTAAAGAGATTAAGGAAAATTCTCCCAAAACGTTCGCATAAGATACATAGTACGAACCTTTCAGACAATTAAACCAACCTTTTTGGGATTTCTGCATTTTTGGAGTCATTTTGTTTACTAAATCCATATTCTAAGGTGCCTGCAAAAAACTCTAGCCCCCAACAAAAAAGATTCATTTCTCTAACGGCACTGGAAGTTATTTCATTTTTCCAATTTATTCTTAGTCCTCTTTTCTTTTTTCTTTTATCAGTAGCACGATAGGCGCGATAAGCAGAATCTAATTGTGGAACTTGTGAACGAGTTTCGGGGTTATCAAATAAACTTCTATTTTCCGGCAAGCTACAGATATACAATTCTTCAAATTTTCTTTTTAATTCGTAATCCATAAAATTTCAACAAATCGGAGATATAAAAACCTATCCTTTCTATTAACCGAACAACCCACAAAGCGAAATCTTCCTCCCCCCACTTAAATCTTCCAGCGCACATTAAAACTTAGTCTAACCCCAAAATCTTCTCCGCTTCAACGGATCTTTTTCTTCCACCAACTTCCCCGCTTTAATCTCAATCTCATCCGCCTTCCGCAACCTCCGAACTTGCACCCCAGTCAATATATCAAAATGCTTAACTTCAACTAAATACTCAGGTATATACCAGACTTCTTCATCCGAGGTCATCCAATTAAATTTATCAAATCGCTTCAAATTCACAGGCATTGAAAACCTCCGCAAAGTTTTCTTTCCGTTATCCATAAAATACTCATGAAAGTGAGACATCACAAGCTCTCGAACAGTGCGATAAACTGGCTCACGATATCGTAAAACGGCGTGATTAGTCTTGCTCAAACAACCCCAACAGCCGTTTATCTTAAACATTGCTACAACATGATCAAAATCTTTCTTCGTAGATTCCATGTCTAAAATAAAAGGCTCATGCCCATGAAATCTTAACGCTGCCGCGGCAAACACCGCTCCTTCAACACAGTGTGCTTTCTTTTCTCTCAAGACAGTGCGCGGAGAAAAACACGTATCTCCCGCTCCTTCAAAATTTACTTTCAAAGAGTTCAAAAAATCCTGAATCTTCTTCGGAGTGTTTAGCTTTTTGTAAATTTTAACCTCTTCCTTAGTAAACATTCCACTCAAAGTGGGAGATACTATAAAAAATTAAGCCAGCCCTACTTTCTTTTCCCCGTATCAAACACGCCCGGTTCAATCTTAAAAAAATCAAAGACCCAAAGAACACGACACCCGCCTCGGATTTAAGACTAGACGCAGGACCATGCACCATTATCTTTGCCAGCAATATCTTGTCCAGATTGCGTTTTGCATCGCGTCAATTATATTTTTAACCATAGTTCAAAATTCTGTAAATAACCATCTATAAAAATCACTAAATAGGATTATGTCGGGAGATCTCTCGACATTATCACGCGTAAAACTTGCAGGCGTCTCGAGGCAGGACACTTTCAGTCTTCGATATCTGAAACACCAAATCACCAGATAAGTTTTTAACCCTCGATTATCAGTACTCGATATGAAAAGAAAAAACTTTAAGAGTCGCCCTCAAAAAGAGAAGTTCTCAGTTTCCTCACAGCAAAGAGCAGAAGAGATATCTTTGGGAGAAATAAATCTCAACTCCAAAGGCAAGGCATTTATAGTCAACGGCTTAGTTGAAAAAGTAGTCCAGACAGGAGGCCCGACTTTGTTCTCAATCTCCGACGGTACCGGACTCCTCGCATTGAAAGGTTTTGTCGGCCCGGGAGAGCGCGCTTTTCCAGAAATTGAAGAAGGCGACTCGGTAAACGCAATAGTAAAAATAAACGAATATAACGATGCTTTCGAGGGCGAGATAAAAAAAATAAAAAAACTAACCGAAGCGGAAACTAAAGAGTTTAAAATAAGAATAGAAAAAATTCAGAGAGAAGGAGCAAAACCTCTAACTCCGGAATTTTTAATTAAATCATCAATTTTAGACAAACTACGACCGAATTTTATCAAAGCAGCGACGGAAATCCGCCTCGCAGTAATGCAAAACCGTCCAATCATTGTAAGGCACCACAATGATGCAGACGGCTACGCATCCGGCTACTCTTTAGAAAGAGCAATTCTACCTTTAATAGAAAAACAACACGGTGGCGGAAAATCCGCATGGGAATTTTTTTCAAGAGCCCCATGTGCTGCACCATTTTATGAGATAGACGACTCAATCAGAGACACCGCGAACTCTTTAAGAAACGTCGCAAAATTCTCGAACAAAATGCCCTTGGTAATAATCGCAGACAACGGTTCGTCCGAACAGGACTTAATTGCAATTCAACAGGGCAAAGTGCACGGCATGGACTTCATAGTTATTGATCATCACCAATTTGACAAAGACGTAATTTCAAAAGAAGTCTTAGTTCACATCACGCCCTTTCTTGTCGGTGAAGATGGTTCTCACTTTTCCGCAGGAATGCTCTGCTCAGAGTTCGCAAGATTCATCAGCAATGTGAAAAACATAGAACAAATCCCAGCAATGGCGGCAATGGCGGACAGAATAGACTTGGGAAATCCGGATGCAGTAGAACAATATGTAAAACTTGCGGAAAAAAGTGGCTACTCAAGACAGCTTCTCAGTGACATAGCGACGGTAATAGACTTCGTTTCCGCAAAATTAAGGTTTATGGAAGCCCGCGAATTTATTGAGGTAATTTTTGGAGAACCAAGAGACAAGCAAAAAGAACTTGTTAAGTTACTCGCACCCTACATCAGAAATCTGGAAGAAAAAGGTTTGGAAATTGCAAAGTCTGCCGCGAAAATAGAAGAGTTGGGTGAAACTCACCTCCAATCAATTTTTATCGAGGAGGCCTTCCCAGGATTCGGTTTTTATCCAAAGCCGGGAAAGGTAGTTGGTTTAGTTCATGACTACGCGAAAGAAAAGAAGAGCATGAATAGACTTGTTTCTGTGGGCATAATGCGTTCTGCAATTACAATCCGTGCGACGGATGAGGCAAACTTTTCGGTTCACGAGCTTCTTGACCTTCTGCACAAAAAACTTCCGGCAGCATTTGCCGATGGCGGAGGACACAAAAACGCCGGATCCATAAACTTTATTCCAAGCCAGCAGGAACCAGTGGTCAAGCTATTAAAAGATTTTATTAAATCACGATAAAATAGAAATAAACATGTTCAATTTGAAAGAGAACATTCAAACACCATGTGGTAGATAGAGCATAGTGGTCAGAAAGTAAAAGATAAGTGGTTAATTTCAATTATAGATGATTGCTCAAGATATAGCTTCGGTTTATTTGCTGTTAATAGAGCTACAACTGAAGTTGTAACTCACATCTTAGATAATCTAATGAAGAAAAATGGAAGACCAACTCAAATTTTGTTTGACAATGGTTCAACTTATGGAAATAAAAATAAAAACTTTAAGTCCGATAGATGGTGTAATCGTTGAAAAATAGTCCATATCAGGTCTTAGTGCATAGCCCAACAACCTGTGGAAGATGGAGAGATTATTTCAAACAGTAAAAAGGAAATAACCATTTTAGTAGTCATAAAAGTATCGATAACAAGACTCCATCGCAGTTTACTTTGATTTCTGCTAGATTATTTTAGATGGTGACATAAGCCACCTAGGAGCACAAATGTCAAACCCCTTCTAGTTTTGTCGCAAAATCGGGAGTTGCCCAATTTCTAAAATTCAGGAAGACAGTTGCTATAAGTTCTCGGAAATTTGTCGAAGACAAATTTCTCGATATTATTACATAATAATTTTACAAATTATTTTGAGACCTTGTCTCCCCAAACTTAACACCGCCCCCCCTCCGTGTATAAGCCATAGACATATGTCGTAAGACATATGTTCTGAACTACCTAAATAAACTTTGATGATAATTTGATGCTTATTCAATGGAGAAAGAACAAATAAGGAAAGAATTCTACAAGCTAAAAATT
>Ga0210057_1006512_pt1 | contig 14476 bp, 16 predicted proteins | sample CryGeyCG2114_010_2_FD_183968 | JGI IMG/M metagenome (GOLD analysis project Ga0210057, IMG submission 183968) | Groundwater microbial communities from aquifer - Crystal Geyser CG10_big_fil_rev_8/21/14_0.10 (SPAdes) (version 2) | ecosystem: Environmental > Aquatic > Deep subsurface > Groundwater ... | reverse complement strand
AAATGAGTTGATTTGTCTAAAAAACAGAGCAATAACCTGAGATTTTCAAGAAAAATAAGTTAAATTTGACAAACTGTCAAATGGATATTTAGGATGAAATAGTTAGCAAACTGTCAAACTTGGGATCTATAGATGTGTAAGAATATCTCTCTTGCAGTACTGTCTCTAATTCTTTCATAATAGTAGTCTTTCCGGAACTAGAAGTTCCATTGAGAAACACTATTGTGCCATAATTGTCTTGAGTCATATGAATCTGTTTCATTTAGTCTTTTATAAACTTTATTCAAAATACCACCAATAAGTAACAAACAACCGAAAGATTTATATAAAAACACCACTTCTAAGTAACAAACACACCTCAAAACCACCTCTTTTGCCTCAGTGGATCGTGCGTGCAAACGCATGGCCTGCTGAGGTTTTTTTATAATTTTCAAAAGCAAATTTTTCTTATTTTCTTTGATAACGTTCTTTTTTCGCCATAATTCAAGAAAATACATTTTTTAACCACAATATTTATAAAGGAGAAACAAGGCTAATGTTTAGCCCGTCACGAGAGTACCTGTGGGAGCTTACGGCATAGCCAAGCCTTGAACTCAGGGGTTAGTGCCACGGGCTTCATAATCAACGAAAGAGTCACATTACGTTCACATTCAATCATATACATTACATTTTGATTTAAACAACATTGGGTTGTCATGTGTCGTTCTGTCACCTTTACTACAAACAAAGAACATAGTATGCTTACGTTACCATCACACCATCACCATTGTACACAAACATCGGGTAGATGTGAAAAGTTTCAGTAAACACACTATTTCTTCAAAGCGAGGTAATATAAAAATGGCAAAAATAAGTCCCGTTGCGGCAAAGTATATTATTCATTCAACTATTAACATTGAAGGTGTTGTTGATAGACCAGACGTTATCGGTGCAATATTCGGTCAAACAGAAGGATTGTTAGGTAATGATCTTGAACTTAGGGAATTACAACGAAGTGGAAGGATTGGAAGAATCGAAGTTAATGTTAATACCAGTTCTGGAAAAACAAACGGTGAAATTATTATTCCAAGTTCTTTAGATAAAACTGAAACAGCAATCGTGGCTGCTGCGCTTGAAATCATTCAGCGTATAGGGCCATGTAACGCAAAACTTGAAGTTAATAGCATAGAAGACGTGCGAACAAGTAAGCGACAATTTGTTATCGAGAGAGCAAAAGAATTGCTACAACATCTTACAAATACAACACTTCCAGATTCGCAAGAGTTAGCGGATGAAGTGTCTCAATCTGTTCGTATGATGGAAGTCGTTGATTACGGCCGTGAAAAACTTGCCGCTGGTCCTTCTGTTGAAGAGTCTGAGGATATTATCATTGTTGAAGGACGTGCTGACGTGTTAACATTGTTAAAACACGGTTTTAAGAACGCTATTGCAATGAACGGGACATCGTGTCCACAAACAATTAAAGACCTTTCACGAAGGAAATCAACCACAGTTTTTGTCGATGGTGACCGTGGTGGAAACTTAATCATACGAGAATTGTTAAGCGTTGCAGATATTGATTCTGTATGTAAAGCTCCCGATGGAAAAGAAGTTGAAGAATTAACAAAAAAGGAAATTCATAAAGCGTTACGTGGGAAAATTACTGCTGAACAAGCAAAGCTTGAACTTGGCGTTGATGATAATGGGGCATTGAAAGATGGTCCTGTTGAGTTAAGTAGAAATTATACAAGACCTCAACAAAACTCAAACCAGCGTCGAAATGGTTCTCCCGTGCGGCCAAATGTTCGGCCGATGAATCCTTCAAGAAATGGTAATAATATCAATAATAACGTTCAATCTTCACCGCCTCGACCATCACAACAAGGGAAGAGACTTGCGAACGATGAAAAAAAAGTTCTTAAACAAACAATGGAAGACCTTTTTGGTACACGCGGCGCATGTATCTTTGATCAAAAACTTAATGTTCTTGGAAAAGTTCCATTAAGTGAATTAGGAAGTACAATAAAAAGTCTTAATGGTGGAGTGTATACTCTTGCACTTGATGGTACGGTTGATCTCGATCTGGTTCGACTTGCAGAGAAAGTTGGTGTTACGCACATTGTTGGTACATCTTCAAAAGTGAAAGAAGCACAAAAGATTAATATTGTTACAGACGATCAATTGTAGAACGTGATTAACTGAAATTGGTTGGTTGATGTTAAACCAAAAATGGTAACAAGAATTATACCTCGATTTGTTCCTTATGTCGTCGCAGGAGCACTTGCATTAGGTGTCGGTCTTGGATGCAAGAAAGAATCTGATGTGAAAACTGTTTCTAGGGAGAAAACTATTGAGTTCGCATTAGAACAGATTGTTCAATCAGGAGAAACAGACAATTCTGGATTGATCCATTTTACTGAGAAGTCGGGCGAAGTTGTTAATGTTACTATTAAAGATGAATTTGATAATCCTGTTCCTAGTTCTTCAGTCACATTTTTTGATGGAGACGGTTTTAAAACATATACAGTGAAACATCCTAAATTTACTCCCTATTTACATATATTTGCTCATAATAGTGATAAAGAATTGAGATTAACTGCATCTCCATTACAGGTTCATAATTATAATGGTTCAACGAATGAGAACTCAGCGGAAGCTGCTCAAAGATTTGTTGATACACTCAGACTTACAAAAAGACATTATCTTGAATGCATAACTGCAGAAGAAGCCAAGTTTAGGGCAGAGGAAGAACGTAATGTGTTAGATTTCATGAGAAAACTTCCTGGTGTGGGCCAAGTAGTAACATTGACCTTAAACAAAGTACAATCATATTACAAAGTAATGGATAAACTTATTGAATTAAGGATATTACAAGGTGGGGAATGTGCAGCGTTTCAAAAATGGTATATCGTGCCGCCGACGGAGAAGGGAGGTAACTTGCATGCAGCATTATGGTTCTGGGAATGTTTACCATCTATTCCTGCTGAAGTATGTGGTGATGGTATAGACAATGATTGTGATGGGAAAGTAGATACTGATGATAGTAATTGTAGACCTATTACAACATCAAAAAAAGAATCTCATTTAACAATTGAAGAAACAATAAAAAGAATTTTTTCTTGTGAACCCGAAAACTTTGACTTTGCAATACGTCACATTTATTTCCCTCGTTTTCATGAACGATATTCTGGAGATGAACTTGAAAAGATACAAGCTGAATTTGTAAAAGATTACACAGGTTTATCCCACAGAATTACACCTGGTGGTATTCTACTTGACACTACAGAACTTAAAAAGAAATGGCATGATTCTTTCGTTGGGTATGAACTTAATATTTTAGAAGCAATCACTAGGGACGATTGTTACTTTAAGATGGTTGTTGAATCTCAAAGAAAAGTGGAAATTACCCCAGTGATTGTTGGTAATCCTACAATACCTAATGAAGCTTTGGACCAGTTTAAACCGCATTTCAGTACACGAAAAGGTTCCCATTTACAAGAAATTCCGGGTCTTCAATTTGTTCCTTCAACAAGAAGTGTTACTGAAGCTCTGGTTTCATCTGAAATCCATAATGGCCGTGTAACCGAGAATTATAAATATTTTCTTCTCTTTGTTGATTTTAGTAATGGCCAATATTTGTTTCTTGGTGGGCTTCAAATTGATTATGATAGAACAGTTAAATGATTTTTAATGTTATACGTTCTATTTTAATCACCACAACCTTTTTATCCTTCTTTTCTTTCATTGTACGTATGGTGTTTGATGTTATCATTGGAAGGGGTGCGCATGACGTTGAAAAGTATGGAAAAAGAGGGACTATCCTTATAGGAAAGCAGTACGTAAAGATGGGTCAGACAACGTCATTATCTAATCCAGTTTATCTTGATGTTGCCGGTGCACACGTTGTCTTTATTGTGGGTAAAAGGGGCAGTGGCAAATCCTACTCAATGGGTTCTATCGCGGAAGGATTAGCAGACTTACCACCAGAAATCAAACAGAACCTTTCCATTGTTCTTTTGGATACAATGGGTATTTATTGGACTATGAAGTATCCTAATATGCAGGATACTGAGATTCTTACAAAATGGAATTTAACATCAAGGCCGTTAGATGTTAAGATTTATACTCCGTCTGGATTTTATAAAAAATATAAAGAAGAAGGAATTCCAACAGACTTTCCTTTTTCTCTCCGACCGTTAGATGTTGGCCCACATGATTGGTGTGCGGCGTTTACACTTAACCCCAATTCTGCCGAAGGCGTGCTTATTACTCGAATTGTTCAGGATCTTAAAGAAAAAGGAGAAAGTTATTCTTTAGAAGAACTTATCGAAATTGTTCGGCATGATACAGAAAGTGATTCTGTGACAAAGAATATTCTTGTGAACGAGTTTGAAAAAGCAAACGGCTGGAAAATATTTTCCCGTGAGGGAACGCCATTAAAAGATATTGTGTCTGCGGGGCAGGTAACAGTTTTAGACGTCAGTCCGTATGCAACAATGGCATCGGGCTGGGAAATTAAAGCGCTTGTTGTTGGTTTAATCAGCAGGACATTATTCAATCAGCGTATGCTCTCACGAAAAACGGAAGAGTTTAAGTCTGTCGATGCAGCAATGCACTACTTTTCAAAGGACGTTGAAGAAAAACTTTCTGAACCACTTGTATGGCTTGCAATTGATGAAGCACACGAACTTCTTCCAAAAGAGGGTAAAACTGCTGCTACTGATGCATTAGTTACTATTTTACGTGAAGGTCGTCAGCCAGGAATTTCGTTAATTTTAGCATCTCAACAACCGGGAAGAATCAGTACTGATGTTATGACGCAAGCAGACACTGTTATTGCACACAGGTTAACAGCAAAAATGGATACGGATGCTTTAGGACAATTAACACAGAGTTATATGCGTGCAGGGTTAGAACAAGAAATTAATCAGTTACCACGAGTGCAAGGCGCAGCAGTTATTTTTGATGATGCAAATGAACGAGTGTTTCCTATTCAAATGCGTCCACGCTTTACATGGCATGGTGGCGGTTCTCCTATTGCAATCCAAAAAAAGAAAGAGTTTTTTAGTGAAAATTTGAAAAAGTTGTGACTCTTTAAAGTATAATTACTTTCAAAGCATACTTTTTAGATAAACCAATTTTAACCCTACTAAAAGTTTTTATGGGAATTGCCTTTTCTCTTGAGTCAAAAGAAATAATATGATTTGGGGAATTAGGATAAATAGTTAATTCTTGATTATTTTTAACTGTTCCTTGCTGGAAAGTTGGTTGACGATCTTGGTTTGGGTCTTTAATTAAAAAAGAAAACTTGTCATTGGAAAAAGGTTTTCCTCCAGCGTTCCTATACCACGCATTGCTACCGATTGGAGTTGCAATAATCATCCCTGAACAATTAAAACGTTCAGTATGGTTTTGATACAGTACATTTAAATCACTAGACTTGTATGGTTTTCTATTACCAATGTATACATCGTTAAGGGCGTATTTTTTAATGAGTTTATCATTAACCTTAACATAGAGGCGTGGCCATTGCTTATAACGAAACTTCCTTTCTTTCACTTTGCGTAAAGCAGTTTCTAAATGTATATTATTACCAGTAATTAAAGCACCAATACTTCCCTTCTTAGGGTGTGTGTGAGAATTAGAGTTAAAACCTAACAAAGGTAAATTCTCAAAGTATCTGGCTGCTAAAAGAAATGTTCCATCTCCACCACATGTAATAACCAAATCGAACATACCTTTTGTCTTACGGACTTGGTTAGTGGTAATATATTTTACTGGTAGGGATAATTCTTTAACAATTTTCTTAAATTCCTGGATAAAGATATTGTGGTTGGAATGATAAGAAGATAAATTACTTTTAATCTCTTTTGGAATAATAGAATTACTTTTAACTTTATATTTATTATATTCTGTCGTTTTAATGATACAAAGAATGTTGTTGAATGACATTTTATTATTAATAAATTGACATTACCTTTTAATGTTTACTTATTTTGAGTTTAAGATAATGAACCCAACGTGTAACGCCCAAGGTCATGATCATCCCAAGGGAAGTGCTACGTTGGGTATATTACATTAATAATATAGATTATTTAAAAATGTTTGTTGAATAGATTAGTATGCTACTGGAGTAAGGTCTAATCTCTTTGCGAGACCAGGAATTATTCGACGGAGTGCTCTTTTATTTATATGTTGTACCATTGTGCTAGTAACCCTGAAATGATCAGCAACTTCTTGTTGAGTGTACGGAGGCATACTACAATGGAGCATAGTTAAAACTTTTCGTTCACGTGCATCTGACAATCCGCTCACAGCTTCTCTAAATGCTCTAACTCTGATAGATGCTTCCAATGTAGTATAAGGCGTTTCACCGGTTTCATCTTCTTTCTGGTCGCCATATGTACGATTATCATCTTCATTTTCGCTCATCCTGTCATCTGAAGAAATCGTTCCTTGTACAGCCTCACGTAGTCTCTTTAATGCTGCAGGGGATATGTCTGCATCTCCTACAATATCTTCATCAGTCGGTTCTCTGTCATGGTCTACCAGGAATCTTTCCACAAATTTGGTAAGCCTTCTCATTTCTTCATTGGCATGAATCGGAATTCTTACAGTTCCTTTCTGATCGTAAAGTCCCCTTGTTATTGCTTGTTTTATCCAATAAGTAGCATATCCACTGAATTTAAATCCTAACCTGTAATCAAACCTTTCAACGGCTTTCATTAATCCAATATTCCCCTCCTGAATTAAATCTGAAAAATCTAAACCGCGGTTCAAATATTTTCTTGCTATGCTTCCGACTAATCTGATGTTACTATTGACAAACATTTCTTTTGCATCTTCAGACCCCCTTTCAGCATCTTCGAAATCGTAAATATATCCTGCGAGGGTTGCCAAACGACGTACTTCAGGCATATATTCTCTTGCTAAAACTTTTCTTCCACCAACAGTCCTGTGTTTACCAATTCCTTTCAGTTCTTTTTCATCTTCAAATCTGGTAAGAACATCCAACGCCAAACGTACAGTTTCTTCTCTAAAAAATTGTTCTTTCTTTTCGTCATCAAACGAAACGTATCGGGTTAAAAGAGCAGTATATGTCGCTACGTCCCACACTTCTTCATCAGGAAAATCTGTCATCAAATCCTTTTCGTCTAAAGCATAAACTTGTTCTTTAAGAGTAAGGGAATCGTCTGGAAATATTACTTTAGGACTGTATCGATTATCTTTTTTCACTTCTTGCCGTAACGTTTCATGAACCAATACAAGTTTCTCCAAAGCGTGATATGTAGTTTCTTCTCCATTTTCTCTTTGTTTTCTTTGTAATGACTTATACAATTCATGTAAAGGGGCCGGAAATGCTGAAGGATACCATAATGTTAACATAGTAGCAATACCATCAACTATAATGCGCGGTTCTTCTATTTTCCGTGCCAGGTCTACTTCTCTTTCTTTTGTGAGAAGATCATACTTTCCAGCTTCATTCAAGAAGATAGTTACTAAATCTGGTTCATCTTTTCGTGCCATGGGTAATCAACATAATTTTGGTTATTGCATCTATATTAAACATGCATCACCTTAACAAAAACATCATTACAATCACAATCTCATTGCTCGTAAACGTTTCACCCTTGCTTCCATTGGCGGATGAGTACTGAACAAATTTAAAAAGCTTTTGCCTCGAAATGGGTTTGAAATAAACATGTGTGCAGTCGCTTCCGTTGTTCCCATTTTTTTAAATGGATTCTTTGTGATGTTATGATGAATCTTTTCTAACGCGGATGCTAACGAGAACGGGTCTCGTACCAACTTCGCACCGGTTTCGTCAGCAAGAAATTCCCGCGATCGAGAAATTGCCATTTGAATAATTATTGCCATAATCGGCGCAACAATTGCAAGAACTATTAGTTCTAAGACATTGTTATCTCCATCTCTTCCACCGAATCCACCAAAAATGGCCGACCATCGTGCCATCATTGCAACGTACGAAATAACTGCTGCAATAGTTGCAGCAATAGTTGAAATTAAAATGTCTCTATTTTTAATGTGAGAAAGTTCGTGTGCAAGAACTCCTTTCAATTCATTCTTGTTCAGGATACTAACTATTCCTGTAGTAACAGCAACGGCTGCATGTTTTGGGTTTCTTCCTGTTGCAAACGCATTTGCTTGCGAGGTGCTAATAATGTACACTTTTGGCATAGGCAATGTTGCAGAATGACGTACTTCATCAACCATTGAATACAATTCGGAATATTCATTTCTGTCAGCTTCTTTCGCTTTATAAATTTTAAGGACAATCTTATCTGACCACCAGTACGATACAAAATTAATTCCTCCTGCAAAAACTAATGCGATAAACATACCATTTACGCCACCAATAAGGCGGCCAATAAACATTAAGACAAGAGCTAGAAGTGTTAGTAATACAACCGTTTTAACTTGGTTTTGCACCATAATTATATTTTATGTCTTCTTGTTTAAAAATGTTATGATAATATGATGATGACAGCAAATTATATAAACAAAAAAATAATCCTTGGACGTAAGAGGTGATAGATGCATGGTCCTAGAACACGTTTTTCCTGAAAACTGGTTAGAGAAAAAAGGAAGATATTCGTTTCTTTTAGGAGTTGGGTATTCTATAGTTGGGGTACTCCTTGCATCCATCCTTTTTCCAGGCGATCCCGCATTAGTTGCGGTTGCATTCACTTCGTTATTGTTATTACCAGAATTGTACAAGATATTTTCCATAGAAGAACGACAAGAAAGTATAGAACAAAAAGTTTCCTTTCGTTCACTGTGGAAAGCTGACATTGGAGTTGTCCGGATATACATTTTCCTTTTCTTAGGAATCCTTCTTGTTTACTCTATTGGAACAATGGTTATGCCACAGATGCAATCGAATACATTGTTCAGAGAACAGTTAGAAATACGTTTCGGCCAAGGGTTTGCTGGTCAAGCAGTTTCAGGTCAAGCGATCGCTGGTGGCATTTTTTCTAGTAGTTTATTTTATGGTTTGTTAAGTAACAATTTTTTAGTCCTCTTAGCATGTTTTATAATGGCATTGCTCACAGGAGATGGTGCAATATTCTTAATAACATGGAACGCATCCGTTTGGGGAGCGATATTTGGCATAACTGCAAAAAGTGCGGCTCTCTTCTCCGGTCAGAACGCGTTTTATCTATTTGGTCTTATCATGTTAGTTGTATTTCCACACATGATTGTTGAAGCAATTTCATATTTCCTTGCAGCAATTTCGGGCGCTGTCATTTCAAAAGATGTTGTGCTGGAGAAATTTGCATCGCATAGATTCCTGGAAGTGTTTGGATTTAACCTTTATCTGTTATTGTTTGCACTGCTTTTTTTACTCTTAGGCGCAATTATAGAAACGTTCGTTTTGGAACATGTTGGGATATATCAAGAAATTATCAGGATGAGTATGCAGGCTATTAGTTAAGTTCTTGTAATTAATGTTAAAATCTGTCACCGTGTGAGTCTCGTGTGTAAGTGTTATGTGGTGCTATGAGGTTCACATGTATCATAATAATCACACTTCCCCGTTGACCATTTACATAAACCTGTAATTGTTCTGGGATAATCTTTTTTCTGTTCTGTTAGGGATGTATGAGCATGTATCAATTCAATTTCTCGTTTTGCCAATTGTATCAGTTCTTTATCAACATTCATTATCTTAAGTTTATTCCGCAAGAAAAAAATTCCAACTTTGTGCGGCATTTTTCCATGTAACTCTTCATATAATAAAGAATAAATTGCAAGTTGTAATTTTATACTCTCTTTCATTTCAAACTGTGCGTTAGTTTTATAATCAATAATATGTACTTCATCATCAATATGGTGGACCGCATCAATAAAACCTCGAATTGAATGCTTCTCTGACATGAATTTTTGTTCTCGTATCGGTGTGAGTTTATTGAACGCTTCTTGACAAGATATGTTGTGTTTTTCCATTACCTTTCTCATATCATCAATAAAATGGTTCACCCAATTCATGATCATAAGCATAGATTCTTCAAAATAAAACATCTCATTGTCTTTACTAAGATGCAATTCTTTCAGTTTTGGTTCGTACTGTTTCCAATAATGGAGAGCTAACGTCTGAATAATCTCTTTACATTTTAATGGGTAGTTTTCCTCTGTAAAGCCTGTTGTATCAACGTCATAAAAATTTTCTAAAACGGAATGTACCATGTTACCGCGCACTTGATGGATGTTTGGAACGCTGGGAAGTTTCTCAATATAACTGTAATAATATTTTCGTTTACACTGTTTAAACGTGTTAATAGATGACGGTGATTCAACTCTTTTTACCATATACCTTTTACCATTTCTCTTTTTTTAAGAAGGGAAAGCTTTCTCTTTATATGTTTTTCCAAGATGGAAACATTGTACAAACTTTTATAAAGAGTGTCTTGATTTTATGATAACAATGACAAAACCATCACAACCCGAAGAACCGACACTTATTCGTGTGAGAATTCCACGAGAGAAAGAAGTGCTTGGTATCGTGAAACAGCGGCTTGGTGGAAGCAGGATGCGGGTTTTTTGTTTAGATGGGCGTGAACGAATATGTCGAATTCCTGGAAGATTACGTCGTGCATTATGGGTGCGGGAAGATGATGTTGTGGTTATTGAACCATGGGAATTAGGTGGTAACGACAAAGGCGACATTATCCACAAATATCGTAGTAAAGCAGAAGTCGCGTTCCTTCGTAGGAAAGGATATTTGAAAAATATTGAAGACGAATTCTAATAGTCATGTTTTGGAATAACTACTCGGAGATAGAAATACTTATATATTGTTTTTTGTTGTTTCTTTTCTATGTCAAGCACAAAAAGTAAAGCGAAATTATTTTTTTATGCAATACTTTTGGTAATTCTTCTTTTTGGTTTTTTAAGCGTCTTTATCCCCTTTTCAGGTACAATGTTTACATTAGAACTTGTAGGTTTCGTTGCTTTGGTAGTACTTGGTTTTGCTGGATTTGTAGGATATTCCGCGCAGTGGGGAGAGAGAGTTCTTTTTTGTGTGTTCTTGTTGTACATTATTAACTTTCTTTTGATTTGGTTCTTTACAGATTTGTTGTATATGATACTACTCATTGCTGCGCTTGTTGGATTTTTACTTTCAGTTCCAAAAAAAGAAACAAAAGAACTGGAAAAAAAAGAAAAGTCTTCTTCTCAACAACAAAAACCTAAGAAAGAACTTCCTGTTAAAGAACAAGAGCCACATAGTATGGTTTTTGATGTGCCACCTCCACAAAAGATAACGGGTACACCAAAATCAAAAACTGAATACTCCCCGGGAAAGTTTGTTGCAAGTAAAAACGGCAAAGTGTATCATGTACCAAAATGTGAGTGGGCAAAACGAATTGCGAAAGGGAGTTATGTATGGTTCACAAAAAAAGAAGATGCGTGGGAGAAAGGGTACCGGGCACATAGTTGTATTGAATAAGAAGATTTTTATAGAGATAAGTTTTCAATTTCTTATATGGTATTAATACGAAAAGCTAGTTTAAATAATTTCAGTATTATTATTAGTTTATGGAAAGAGTTCATGAAGAATCATGATGAAATTGTTATTAAAAAAAATAAAACTCTTAAAGATTATATTGCTCGAAAGAAAGCAGCACAAAATAATTACAAAAAATTTGTTGAAGAACACATAAAATCAGGCATTGGGGTCGTATATATAGCAGAGATAAATGATTCTCCTGTTGGTTTTACTCTTACATATATCAAAGACGAAATTCCCATTTTTAAGATAGAAAAAATAGGGTATGTTAGTGACTTGTTTGTAAAAGAAGAGTTTAGGGGAATGGGAATTAGTTCAAAACTAATGGAAAAATCTATACAATGGCTTACAAAAAAGAATATTCGACACGTTTCTTTGGGACTATATTCTGATAATGAGATAGCCCATACAATTTATAAGAAATGGGACTTTTTCGATTATAAGATAGAAATGCGAAAAAAGATTTAAAGTTGGTTTATTTCTTCTTCCAATAATATACAATAATACCAATAACTGCAACTGTAATGGCAGCATCAGCGATGTTAAACACTGGCCAAAATGAAAGGTCGATAAAGTCGACGACATATCCTCGGGATACTCGATCAATAAAGTTTCCCAGTACTCCTCCTAAAAATAATGCAAAAACTACTTGGGGCAATCTTTCTTTAGATATTCTTTTGTACTGAGAAATAAGGATTACTGCAACAATAAATGAAATTATCGTAAGCAAGATCATTTGATTTTGTAAAATACCAAACCCTGCCCCTGTATTTTTGATAAAATGAATTCGTATAAAGTTATTACCAATATTCACATTTGTCGATTGGACAATATACTTTAACAACTGATCAATACATATTGTAATAAAAACAATACTACTAAACATAATGTTCGATCGATCTTTTATATTTACCATAAACGTTGTTCTTTTTTAGTTCCTCCCATAGACCGTTCAACGTTCGCAACACGTTGATCAAGAGAGGTTAGAAGTGCTTTTATTGTATCCAATTTACTGCTTAACAATTCCAAATCCCGATTAGGTGAGCTTGTAAAAGCTGCTTGTTGAAAAGGCGGTCTTGGTGTAAAAGCTACTTCTCGTGGTTCCGTCTGCGGTGGCATATCAAACGGGGACGTTTCTTCTGTTCCCATTGGTTTTTTGTCTAAACCAAGGTCGTCTGACGGTGGAAGACCACTTTCACCAAATTCTTTATTTGCAATGTTTTCAAACCCAAAATCGTCATCTCTTTTCCAAAATTTTAATTTAGTAAATATTCCCATTGTGCAGAAGGAAGTTGTTTGGGGTTTTAAAAGTTTTCTTTATTGTGCTTGTCGTAGTCGTGTTAATGCTAATTCTGCATCATTTCTGTTCATATAAACTGGCCTTTTAATTGTTTATTTTCATAACTTAAATAGGGACTAATACCTGTCACTATTTTGGTGTCACCATGATTTTCTCCTTTTGGTTGACCTGGTGAGTCTCCTGCTCGAGTTTCAAAATCGCAGAGTTCCATTAATCGCAGTTCTTCTTTATCTCCTATAGTTTCACTAACAACCCCATAGAAAACTAATTGTCTACCATCTTTGCATATAAACTGCCAAGAACCACTTCCATCAAGGAACTTTTCCTTACGAATTGGAAGGTAAACTCTTCCTTCTAATGATACTGCACTTGGAAAAAGTGTTTTATCTCCTCTTTCCATTCCATAATATTGACTTTTAAAACCGATATAGCCAAATACTACTTCTCCTTCAACAACTAAATTATAAGTATCACCAAAACTAGATTTCTTTACTTTTACTTGTTCATCTTCACCATTTCTATCCCTTACAATAAATAATCCATGGTCTTGAAGTACCCCCATTTCATCATTTAAAAGTAAATCTAAACTTCTTTTCTCGGATCCTGGATGCAAATATAATTTTTTCTCTGCACTACTATCATCTCTAGTTTCCACTCCAAAAAATAAAATATTTTTATCATCGTCTCTAACATAGGTGATATTAAGTCCTGCCTCCGTTTTTCCTATAACATATTCATGAGCTCCAACATCAACTCTTGCTGGTTGTAAATCAGGACGTTCATTTGCACTGATACGAATAATTGGTCTACCGCTTCTTTCTTTTGTACCATCATTGAAAGTTGGTCTTTCCCTAAGATTTAAATTTCGTAAAAAACTCTCGTCACTCATCTCTCCGCTATTTGTAATTAAATTCCATTTTGCTTTTTTCTCATCTCCTGTATTAACAGCAACATAATCAGTTCCGCCAATAGTTAATACACCACCAATCTCACGAATAGGCAGTTTTCTTTCCAGACTTTGTAAGTTGTCATCAACCAAACTCCATGTTTCTCCTTTCTTTGCGAGAAAATACTCTTTTCCGTTAAGAGTTATGTTATCTCCAACTGAATCATAAAAATTGTATCCACCTAATTCTCGATTTACAGAAACTTTATCCTCGCTCGTTTCTACAAAAAGCATTTTTTTACCATTGATATCTCTTATTTGATAACTTCCTTTATCTTTTAATTCAAAGTCTACTCTTCTACCTTCAGTATTTGAAACGCTTAAGTTTGGTTGACCAAAAATTGTCGTTTCGTAGAACAAATGTGTGGAACCAAATATAGCTTCTAAGTCGTATGAAGCATCAGAGGGAATATCTCTAAAAACATTTCCTTCTTTTCCTTCTTCTCTAAAACGTCTTCTCTTATTCCCAGTAAAAAAACCAAATGTGCCAACATGTTCTAACCGAGTTTCTAAGTCTGTTTGTGTTCCATTAGCAAGAGTTGCCCCACTACAGTTTAACCATTTGGCCATAATCCGCTTTGTTATGTATCTTGTATATAACCCAAGTTTGACAGTTTGCTAACTATTTCATCCTAAATATCCATTTGACAGTTTGTCAAATTTAACTTATTTTTCTTGAAAATCTCAGGTTATTGCTCTGTTTTTTAGACAAATCAACTCA
>Ga0210057_1006511_pt1 | contig 14478 bp, 13 predicted proteins | sample CryGeyCG2114_010_2_FD_183968 | JGI IMG/M metagenome (GOLD analysis project Ga0210057, IMG submission 183968) | Groundwater microbial communities from aquifer - Crystal Geyser CG10_big_fil_rev_8/21/14_0.10 (SPAdes) (version 2) | ecosystem: Environmental > Aquatic > Deep subsurface > Groundwater ... | reverse complement strand
AGTCCGTAGCAATACGGAATTGAAACGGCTAAATCCTTACCTACGTGCAAAGTCGTGCCCCATACCCAGAATAGTGCTGTTTGTTACACGAACAAAAAAATGTGACACACGGAGCGGAGATAGAAAACAAAATTTTATTTCTATCAATCTGACAAATGAAAATTTGTCGGCACCATTCTGGGTGTGGGGAGTGCTGCTAGAGGTAATTGGTAACAATTATCCCAGATAAATAACTACCGCCTGTTATACAGGTACAGAATTCGGCTTATAGACACAAAACTAAGTAAAATGGAAAACCCGCCTTCAGGCGGGTTTTCCTCTTCGAGTATTTATAAGGGTATTCAATTTATTTCTTTTTCTCTCCCTCACCCTCGTCCCAATCAAGCTGGCCACCCGTTCTGTATTCTGTAACTCTTGTCTCAAAAAAGTTCTTTTCTTTCCTCATGTCCATAATTTCACTCATCCAAGGAAATGGATTTGTTTTGGCCTTGTAAGCAATTGGCAGTCCGATCCTTTCTAATCTTCTATCGGCAATATACTCAAGATATTGTTCGATCGAATCAGCTCGAAGCCCTAAAATCCCTTTGGGCAATGCTTCGTTGGCATACTTTTTTTCGAGCTCAACCCCCTTCTTAATTTTCAAAACCAAATCATTCTTAAACTCCACTGTCCAAATCTCTGGATTCTCTTCAACGATTGTATTAATAAGGTCAGAGCCAAAAGCTAAGTGAACTGTTTCGTCTCTCAAAATAAATTGGAACTGCTCACCCGTACCAACCATTTTATTTTGCCTCAATAAAGATAACATCATTGCAAAGCCGGCATAAAAGAAAATCCCCTCCATAATGACATAGTACCCGACCAGGTCGTGAACAAATCTCTGCATATTTTCTTTACCCCTCGTATTAAAATCTATGTCAAAAACAGACTTAGTCATTTCAATAACAAAATCGTCCTTTTCTTTAATAGAGGGAATGGTGTTGTACATATTATAAATCTCGTCTGGGTTCAAAGCCAAAGTATCACAAGCATAAATAAAGGCATCGGTGTGAATGGCCTCTTCGTATGCCTGCCTCAAGAGATACTGTCTACATTCGGGATTAGTAATGTGTCTGTAAATGGCAAGAACAATGTTATTAGCAGTTAAACTTTCTGCGGTAGAAAAAAAGCCCAGATTATAAAGAATCATTCTCCTTTCGTCGTCAGATAATCCCTCCGGTCCTTTCTTTTTCCACATTTCGACGTCAAGTTGCATCGAAACCTCTTCTGGCACCCAGTTGTTAGCAACACCAGTCTTATAATGAACCCTGGCCCAAGGATAATTCATTGGAAGAATTTTGTTTGGGTCAACTTCAGAATTATTTAGTATTTGTTTCTTCGTCATAGTTATTACTTAATGAATATTACACAAACAACAAAAACACAAGTGCTGGGTGTCTTCGCACGAAATCTTAACATAAAGCGTACCTACTGGCATGCCTCGCACTCAGGATCGTCAATCTTACAAAGTTTTACACCAGAGACAGGGAGCTCTCCCTCTCTTTTTTGGGCAAAAGATACGGATTCCATTTCCTCCTCCTCAGATGTTGAGCTCTCTTCTTTGGCTCTATATACAACCTCTGCTTCTTCCCTAATTTCTCTTATCATCTCTTCTGCCCTATTTTGAGTGCTGTTATTAACAGTGGACTGAACCCTTTGGTTGGCGAGAGAGACAGTGCTCTTCTCGATTGAGGAGGCAGCTAGGGTTCTCAAATAATAAGTCGTTTTTAAACCCATCTTCCAAGCGTATTGGTAAATCTCAGAAAGCTCAGCTCCTGAAGCGCCCTTATAAAAGATATTCAATGACTGACTTTGGTCGATCCACTTCCCGCGGTGCGCAGCAATTTTAATTAACCATTTTGGATGAATGTCAAACACTTCTTTGTATTTATTCTTAATGTGTGCAGGAATTGCCGAAATATTTGTAAGCTCTCCTTCTTGTCCTTTTATAATTTCAAGCATTTCTTCATTCCATAAACCTTCTTTCTTTAGGTCTTCGACAAGGAAAGTGTTGACGATAATAAACTCTCCACTAATATTTGCCTTAACATAAATATTTTTGTATATCGGTTCAATTGTCGGGAAACATCCGGCAATATTTGAAATTGTTGCTGTCGGAGCAACTGCTAAACAATTTGAATTTCTCATGCCATATTTCTTAATTGAGTCTCTAACCATACTCCAATCAAGTGTGCTGGTTCTCTCCACGGGTATTTCCTCTCCCCTCTCCTCTTCAAGTAAGTCAAGCGTGTCAATTGGCAAGAACCCTCTGTCCCATTTAGAACCTTTATAGCTTTCATATGTCCCCCTATTTTTGGCCAAAATTGATGAAGTCAAAATAGCATAGTAAGAAATTAGTTCCATACTTCGGTCTGCAAATTCAACCGCTTCATCAGACTCAAAATCAATATTGAGAGCATATAGCGCGTCTTGGAATCCCATGATACCGAGACCTACTGGTCTGTGACGCATGTTTGATAACCTTGCTCGCTCGGTTGGGTAATAATTGATATCAATTACATTGTCCAGCATGTGCATTGCAGTCATGACCGTCTCACGCAAAAGCGTCTCGTCTAAGCCTTCCTCTTTACTCATGTGCTTTGCCAAATTTACCGACCCCAGATTACACACTGCCGTTTCTTCGTCGGGAATAGTTGGAAGAGTTATTTCGGTACATAAATTAGAGCTGTGTATCACCCCAACATGATCTTGCGGAGAACGAATGTTTGATGGGTCCTTAAAGGTAAACCACGGGTGTCCTGTTTCAAATAGCTGTGTAACCATTTTTCTCCATAAGTCTCTGGCAGGAACAACTTTAAACAAATCTATCTCACCATTTTTTGCTTTTCTTTCATATTCTTCATAAACCTCTTTAAATTTTTTTCCGTAGATCTCATGAAGTTCTGGTGTCTCGTCTGGAGAGAAAAGGGTCCATTCTTCATTATTCCTGACTCTTTCCATAAAAAGATCTGGAATCCAATTGGCGGTATTAATGTCATGCGTTCTTCGTCTGTCGTCCCCAGTGTTTTTTCTTAGCTCTAAAAAGTCCTCGATATCCAAATGCCACGTCTCTAGATAGACACACGTTGCCCCTCTTCTCCTCCCGCTTCTGTTTATGGCCACAGTCACGGAATCAGCGATTTTCAAGAAAGGAATGACCCCGTTACTGTCTATATTTGTAGTTTTTACCCTTGCTCCGGTTGCCCTGATTTTAGACCAAGACCAGCCTATTCCTCCCGCATATTTTGACAAATCAGCACAATCGGCATAGGTCCCAAAAATACTTGGTAGAGAGTCATCTGTTACCCCTAAGTAGCAAGAAGAAAGTTGCGGGTAGGGTGTGCCAGAGTGAAACAAGGTTGGGGTTGAAGAAATAAATCGCAGAGTCGAAAGAACTTTATAAAAATTTATAGCAGCACCTTCCTTGTCTTTTTCATGAATCGAAAGACCCATTGCCACTCTCATCCACATAAATTGCGGTGTTTCAAATAAAAACTCTCTCTGTCCGGATGTTTTTTCTCGCACAAAATATCTATCCAAAAGAGTTTGAGTTCCTAAATAATTTAATAAATTGTCCCTTTCTGGCTCTACTGCCAGGGCTACTCTGTCTAAATTAAACTCTAAAAGTCTTTCATCAAGTAAATGAAGGCTTACGGCTTTTTTAATGTTTTCTTTAAAAGAGTTTCTGTAATGAGAAACGAAATCGGTATCATCTTTTAGTTTTCCAAGTGCATCTTTGTAAATAATACCGTTCAATAGTAATCGAGAAGCCAATTTAGAATATTCTGGATCCTTTTCAATAAACGAACGAGCAACTAAAACTAAGGAGTTTGAGACGTCTCTTGTTTCGATCCCATCGTGAACCTCAAGCTCTACCTGCGTGATTATTGAATCAATGTCTACATTTTTTAAATCGGCTGAAACCCTAAGAAGCGTCTTCCTAATTTTGTCTCTTGAAAATATTTCCGTTTGTCCGTTGGTTTTTTTAACACGTAAGGTATTTTCTTCTATTTTTTCCTTAATCTCTTCTTTTTTTTGCTCTCTTTCTTTGGTGTGTTCAAACCTGTAAATAATATAGGCCTTTGCGACAGAGTGGAACCCTAGATGCATAATGGCTAACTCCACCATATCCTGGATTTCTTCAACTCCTATTACTCTCTCATCATCACCATTGTCTACTATTTCTTGCATCTTGCCGCCCACTATCTCTGTAATCTTCTCGGCTTCTTCTTGGTGGGGATTATTAGTGATTGCAAAGAATGCTTTCTTTACGGCATTAGTTATTTTTTCTTTTTCAAACGCTACTAATTGTCCGCTTCTTTTTCTTATAGTTTTTATGACTGGTGACATGGTAAATTTTACAAAATTTAATTGAAATTTCTCTAATAAAAACGCGTGAAGGGCGAATAGAATTCACCCTCTTTTTCTGACTCATCTCCACACACAAATTTTAGGCTAATATAATAATAACTCATTAGGAGATATAAATCTGGGGATAAAAACTAGATAAAAAAAGAAGGATGTTGTAAACAACGTCCCCGAGAGAGAGCTATGTAAGGGCTTCTACTAAAGGACATCAAAAAAAACTTATAATGTCCTTTAATTTTATTTTTGCCTTTTTCGCTTCTCCCGAATTTATTTCCAAAACATAGCTTGCTTTGAGGCTCGGTCTAAAAATTTCTGGGTAACTTTCTGGTGTCGCACCCTCCTTTAATCCAACCACTCTATAATTCTTGTCCAACCAAATTATATCGATTGGAAAGTTCATTTCTTTCATCCAAATACCATGGAAATCTTCATTTGGAAAAATAAAGAGTAGCCCGGACCCAGGATCCAGAAAATCCCTACCCGAAAGACCGAGACTCCTCTCTTCTAAACTTTCCGCTACATCAATATTAAACGTGGTTTCCCCAATCACAACTTGGGAATAAGTAGTCTGGTTCACCCTTGCTAACAATGCAACAACCAAAATGAAAACAGCTAGAAGAAAATATAAAAAAATATTATTTCTCATGTTTATTTATTATCTCCTTGTATCGAAAACAACTCATGACGTGGTCATTCACTATTCCTGCTGCCTGCATAAAAGCATAAACGATTGTTGAACCTACAAACTTAAAACCTCTCTGTTTTAAATCTTTACTAATTGCATCAGATTCTTTCGATGTCGTTGGAATTTGATTCATGGCTTTCCACTTATTTACTCTTGTTTTACCATTTGTAAATTTCCAAATGTACTTATCAAATGTACCAAATTCTTTTTTTATTTCTAGAAACTTCTTTGCATTGTTTATTGTTGCATCAATTTTCAGACGGTTTCGAACAATCCCGGCGTTTTTCAGGAGGCGCGCGCGTTCGCGCGCGCCGTATTTTGCAACTTTATTAAAATTAAAATTAGAAAAAGCTTTTTTAAAATTTTTTCTTTTATGTAATATCGTTTTCCAAGATAGTCCTGCCTGGAATGCATCTAACACAAAGTATTCAAACAAGAGTCTGTCAGAGTGAACCGGTACCCCCCATTCCTTATCGTGATATTCAATCATTAAGGAATCGCTTCTTGACCAACTACAGTTTTTTTTCATTATCTAATTCCAGTGTCACAAGATAAATCTAATTGATGCATTGTGTTAGGTTTTACAGTAAAGATTTCCCAGGAGCAGGATGGAAATGGGTTTACACCGACTGCCTGTAAACTATATTTACCAGGTGGTAATGCCACTCGGTAGGCACCCTCTTTGTCTGTCTCCACTATCGCAAATAACGAATTTTTTGAGCTTCCCATAAGAACAACATTTACCGACGTCACGTATGCCCTATCGTCACACTCTCCTTCGGGTGGGTTTTGTACCACAGGACAAGTTGGTCCAAGAAATACACGGCCAGATATACCAGAATCATATGGCAATATCCCGCTTACTTCACCTTCATTATAGTCTTGAGCGATATAGTTTGGTGTAAAAGTTTTAACTGCCATTTCAAAATCTTCAGTGTCAATACTTCCTTGAACATATGGGTAATGTGATAGCGTAAAGACCCTATCGTCATCTGAAACAAAAACATAGTGTAGTACCTCTCCGTCTGCACCAGCAGCCTTTGTTACAACTCTGGTTGCCTCAATCCCTTTTATAGACACAAGATCTCTAGAAACCAAGAATTCACTTCCCTCGACCCAAAGGTTTTTACTAAATATCTCACTAACATCTATTGTGTCGACTGTTATCTGAAACCATGGAGCAATTGCAAAACCATCGGTGTTCGTGGGAATCACTAGATTTTCATCGTGGGTAAAAAATACTGAATTATTATTCTCATATGGATACCAACCATCAACATATGAGATGGAAAAGTCGTCCGTGACATAAGATTTTTCTCTATCTTCTTCTTCAAAAATCTTTTCAAGTATGATTGCAATATCGGACTTCGTTTTTGCTTCTACTCCAAACCTATTGGACAGATTAGAAAGAAGAGTTTTGTACCCTTCGTTCGATATTGTTTCTTCCGCTGAAGTTATCGGATTATTCACGGTTCTTTCGAATACCAGATCGTTTTCAACTAGACGATAAATTCCCTCCAAACTCTCTACGCCGTCAAAATCTTCTCTGGTTAACTTGGAAAATGCTTCTAGAAAAAGAGTGGCACTAAAACCTTCTATTGGTTGCCCGACTTTTGAGACCCCAGCACGAATGAGCTCTTCACTGAAGTAGATACTGTTATCGTCCTTCGAGGAAGGTCCAAGATAGACGATACCCAAAACAACAATAACTGTAATAATTATTATTGTGATTGATTTTTTCATTAATCTATTTTATCAAACTCTTGATTTTCCTCTTACTTGACAAAGTATTACATATGTGCTAGTATTATAGATAGCACTGTATAGCCGGGCCAGATTGTTGCCCCCATCTGGCCCGGCCGCCCATCCCCTAAAACATTAGGGTTGATCGGCTAGAGGTTACCCCGGACCCTCGATAAATAATCCGGTGGACTGGGATTCTCGCTCAAAAAGTGAATCCCTCTCCTGTGGAGTTTTTAACTCTGGTTAAAATCTCCACAGGGGAAACCCAAAATTATTAATATGAAAAACTCCCGCTAAGGCGGGAGTTTTTCGTTTGACAAAAGTCCTGGTTATATAATAATAAACTCCGTTAGAGAGATAGTTTGGGTATCGAGCAAAAAGACAGCTTTACCTAGAAAGACTTTCTAAGGTCGTTTAATTAATTAATTTATATATAGGTAAAGTGTCATACGATAATAACGAACCTCGAAAGATGTATAAAGGAAACTGGACCTGTGGTGACTGCGGAAACCCTATTACAGAGCTTCCCTTCAAACCAGATCCGGACAGAGTTGGTAGTCTAAAATGTAGAGATTGCCACAGAAAAAACGCACCTCGAAGAGACGGAGGTAGAAGTGGAGGTTTCCGAGAAAGAGAGATGGTGCAAGGAAACTGGACATGCGCTGGTTGCGGCAAAACTATCACAGAACTTCCTTTCAAGCCACGAGAGGGAGCCGGCAATATAATGTGCCGAGATTGCTTTAAAGCATCTAGAGAATAATTTCAAAAAACACCCCGTACGGGGTGTTTTTTGTTTTATGCGGAGAGAGCGGGATTCGATTTACTTATGGTAAATCCCGGAGAAGTCCCCCGGACTTCCCTTCGAATCCCACGTCTCAAATTTTGCAAAACAAAGTGGCAAAAAGCCATCTTGTTTTGTAAATGCGGAGAGGGGGGGATTCGAACCCCCGATGCCGTTTCCGACATACCACCTTTCCAGGGTGGCCCATTCAACCGCTCTGGCACCTCTCCAACAAAGAGAGTATACCTAAATATCCAACCCCCTCAAAGCTTTAATTCTTTATAAAATCCATAATCGGTCGAGCCAATTTCATCCCCAAACTATATGTTTTAATTAATTTTGTGTGATCAGTTGTTCTTGTAGGGATTCCCTCATGTCCGGACATTTTAACTAAAAGAATATTAGGATTATTTTTAATTAGCTCTAATTCTTTACTCACTTTTTTAGTAGTGTAAGCAAATTTATTAAAAAACCCCCAATCATACATAAGACTTGCAACTATTCCCTCAAGATAATTTTTTAAAATTATCTTAAACTTTCTTTCTGCTGATTGACTAAAAATTATAATAATTTTATTTTTAGGATGTTTTTTTATTAAACAATCAAGGCCAATCTGGTCAATCGTTCCAGCATCTGTATATTCAACCCCATCTATTTTAACGGTGTTATGAACATACGGCAGAGTTGACGCGCTAGCCTTAAGAATATCTACAATATTATTATTTCTGGCCTCAATATATTCAGTCTCCCTTTTATTTAAGTTAAAAACTTTTACATAAAAAGGTATTTCCTGATTTATAACGCTTTGTATATCAAGTTTTTTCCTCCTTGCCACAACGCTAAAAAGATAATCAATATCCATCGCGTCTCTCATTTCATAATCTGAAACTTTATAAAGAAATCTATTAGCAATTCTTTGCCACGCTCCAATCCAAAAATCTCTAATTGAAATAAAGTTGTTGGTCAAATCCTCATAAAAAATAGTAGAGCCAAGCCGTGTTTGTTTAGATAAAAAATATGCGCCAGTTAAAGCTCCAGAAGAACTACCATAAACAGCTTCCAGTTTGTCATAGATGTTTACCTCCTCAAGATATGTGGCCACCCCGGCACCGAAAACACCCCTCATTGCTCCACCTGAAAAATATAAAACTATTTTTTTGTTTTCTGAAATTTCCCCACTCATACCTCCAACCCCCTCAAAGCTTTAATTCTTTCCGCGGTCGGCGGATGTGTTTGAAAAAGATTCAAAAACTTGCCTTTTAGGCTTTCCCTTTGACCAAAGGGGTTATGAATGTACATATGGGCAGTAGCCCTATTCGCCTTCTTCATTGGAGCACTGTGGGCTGAAATTTTCTCCAATGCACTGGCCAAACCTTCTGGATAACGAGTTAGAAGTGCACCAGAAGCATCTGCTAAAAATTCCCTTTTTCTTGAAACGGCAAGCTGAATAAGTGTCGCAATAATTGGTGAAAGAATCATTAAGACCAGACCAACTATCATTAAGACTCCCCCAGCTTTATTATCTTTGTTTCCCCCACCATAAAGCCTTGAGCGTAGAAAAATATCGGATATCAAAGAAATAAAACCAACCAAGACAACAACAACAGTCATCACTAAAATATCTCTATTTCCGATATGAGAGAGTTCGTGGGCAATAACTCCTTCTAATTCGTTTTTATCCAAAATACCCAAAAGACCTGTGGTAACTGCGACAGCAGAGTGCTCGGCGTCTCGACCGGTAGCTAGAGCATTCGGAACGCTGTCTTCAATAATATAGAGCTTTGGCATAGGAAGGCCAGCCGTAATAGAGAGGTTTTCTACAACTCTCCACAACTCTAAATGTTCTTCTCTTTTAACTGGCTTTGCTCCGGTAACCTTTATGACAATTTTGTCAGAATACCAATAACTAAAGATATTCATGAAGATACTGAAAAAAACCGCAAAAACAAGAATTTCTGGGGCGTCATAAACAAAGCTCATAAACCAACCAATGGCTATTATCACCATGAAGAAGATAAACATTAAAGTCCACGTCTTCCTGACATTTGAGTCTTGGTGTTTATAAAGACTAGCCATTTAATTCTTAGAACTTAACCTTAACTGGCTCCTTGGCATCACTACCCTCTTCAAGGGCAAAGAATTCTTTTGGAGTAAAACCAAACCACCCCGCCACAATACTTTTTGGGAATGTTTTGATTGCGATACTTAAATCACGAACATTAGTATTGTAGAAACGTCTAGAGGCCTGAATTTTATTTTCCGTGTCACTCAATTCTTTCTGAAGCTCTAGAAAATTTTGATTTGCTTTTAGATCAGGATAACTTTCTGAAAGAGCAAAAACAGACTTCAAGGCTCCAGTCAACATATTTTCTGCTTCACCTTTGTCTTTCAAACCCTGAGCACCCATGGCAGCAGTTCTAGCCTCTGTAACTTTTTGGAAAGTTCCAGATTCATGCGCAGCATAACCTTTAACTGTTTCAATTAAATTTGGGATAAGGTCATAACGCCTTTTAAGTTGAACGTCTATATCTGCCCAGGCTTCTTCTGCCCGTGTGACCAAACGAACAAAACCGTTGTAAACAAAAATAAACCACAAGACAATTAAAGCGACGATTCCTAAAAATATCCAAAGCATAATTTTATAACATTAATTATATGCAAGTATTATAACAAATTTAAATGCAAAGAGCCCCCAACGGATTTCGTCTTTTAAACGAAGCGTTGAGGACTCGAGATTAATGTGAAACTTCAGGTTCTAGGTCCGGCCGAAGACTCCTACGACTTGGGGTCCTCCTCGGTCCTCGCTACCTCGCTCTCCTTCGTAGTGAGACGAAGCCTTTGCTCGCGAGCCTTGCGTTGAAGGGGGGATTCTGCCCCCAGAATCCTTGCCGGCGTTGGTCTGACGGGAACACCAGCACTGCATGGCTCGAACGAGTAACTGATTGTCGTCATGACTCTCCCTGGGGACGTTGGAGGTTAGTCGATGTTGATCGAAATGACAGGGAAATGTCGGCCCACGCCAACTTCTCCCGAAAGCCAGAGTTCCCTCTCTGGCGAAATTACCGCCTCCGGTCGGCAAGCCAGAATAAAAGGTGTGCTCCTTTTTACCGGTCGCCCCACCAGTTCGCTCAGATAGGTGATACTACCGACACCTATTTGGCGGAGCGGTATCAACTTAGACAATAAAGCCCTCCTGCTGGAAATCCAGCATCTGAAGTGAAGGAACAGGACAAATTTGAATGGTATATACTTTATTATTTCAAGTCAAGAGCAGAATCCCCATTTCTGGGGATTCTGCTCTTCTGATATTTTTTTACTCCTATTACATCATACCGGGCATTCCCCCACCCATATTCATTCCATCTTCTTTTTTCGGTAAATCGGCAATAGCAACTTCGGTCGTCAGAAACATTGCAGATGCGGAAGCGGCATTTTCTACACAAGCCCTTGTAACCTTAGCTGGATCAATAATTCCTTTTTTGAGCATATCCGGAATAACTTCGTCAGAGAGCACATCATAACCAGCATTTTCTTTGCCATTTCTAACTTCTTCAACAATCAAGGCCCAGTCCTCCTTGCCTGCATTGATAGAAATTTGTTTAAGTGGCTCCTCTAGAGCATTTATAACAAGAGCGTACCCAATATTAAATTCTTTCTGAAAACTCTCAATAGAAGCCTTAACATCTTTTCCATCAAGCTTCTTTGATACCCTAACGAGTGCACTCCCTCCCCCTTGGAGTATTCCCTCTTCAATTGCGGCTTTTGTCGCATTGACTGCGTCCTCAATTTTTAATTTCAAATATTTCATTTCTGTTTCAGTCGCTGCACCCACTCTAATGACAGCCACCCCTCCAGTAAGTTTTCCAATTCTTTCGCCTAATTTTTCTTTGTCATATTTTGATTTTATTGAATCTTTCTGATTCTTTAATTGGGCAACCCTTTCTTCCACATCTGATTTTTTACCCTTCCCTCCGACAATAATCGTCTTGTCTTTGGTAGAAATAACTTTTCTGGCACTCCCTAAAACTTTTATGTCAACGCTTTCAAACTTCATCCCTAATTCTTCTGAAACAACCTCCCCTCCGGTTAATATTGCCAAATCTTGGAGTATGTCTTTTTTCTTGTCCCCGTATCCTGGAGCCTTAATAGCCAAAACATTAAGATTCCCTCTCAATTTATTTACAACAAACGTTGGCAAGGCATCGCCTTCAACACCATCAGCAATTATAATCAAATCTTTCCTCCCTGTTTCCGCCAGTTTTTCCAAGAAAGGAAGAATCTCCTTGATGCTAGAAATTTTCTTATCCGTCAAAAGAATGGGGGTGTTTTCATAAACTGCCTCCATTCGTTCGGTGTCCGTTATCATATATGGAGAAACATAGCCCTCATCAAATTCCATTCCTTTGACTATCTCTGACTCAACACCAAAAGACTGTGATTCCTCGACCGTTACAACACCATTCTCTCCAACCTTATCAATTGTGTCAGCAATAATTTTGCCAATTTCCTCAGACTCAGCAGAAATTGACGCCACTTGTCTTATCTCCTCTTTACTTTTTATCTGCTTAGCCATACCTTGAAGAATCTTTACAGCGTCCTTACCGGCTCTCTCAATACCCAAACGCAACCCCATCGGATTAACTCCCTGAGATATCTGTTTCAATCCCTCTTCAATAATTTTTTGGGTAATAACTACAGAGGTCGTTGTACCGTCACCTGCAACATCATTAGTTTTTGAGGCAACTTCTTTAATAATTTCGGCCCCCATATTCTCAAACTTATCTTCTAGACTAATATCCCTAGCAATAGAAACACCATCGTTGGTAATTGTTGGACCTCCGTATCCTTTATCTAGGACAACATTTCTGCCACGTGGGCCTAAAGTTACTTTGACCGAATTAGCCACGGCGTCGACTCCCTTTTTTAGGGATTCTCTAGCTTTGTCTCCAAATTTAATTTCTTTTGCCATAAATAATCAAATTAGTTAATGATTGCTAAAATGTTTTCTTCTTTTAGTATGAGTAATTCCTCTCCATCAACCTTAATTTCATCGTAGCCGTATTTAGAAAAAACGACTCTATCTCCTACGCCGACTGATGTTTTTTGTATCTTCCCATCGACAATCTTCCCCTCACCAACAGCAACAACTTCGCCCTGCTCAGGCCTCTCTTTATCAATAGTGTCTGGAATAATAATTCCTGATTTTGTTTTCTTGTCTTCAAAAGAAATTGGTCTTATTAAAATTCTATCGCCCAGGGGCTTTATTTTAAGTTTTTTTGGCATTTGTTTTTAGAGTTTAACTTATAAAGAAGCTTTTTGCACACATTATTATAATTATGAAAAATCTGAATTCAATTGACAAAAATTCTTGCGTGTATTATAAATAAGAAAGTAACAACCAGTCCCCGAGGCAAAAACAATGGCAATCGAGAAGATTTATGTCATCCCAACGGACATGTCAGACAAAGCCCTGGCACAGCAACTCGGGCTTGTCGTCTGCGAGAGAAGGGATGGTAAATGCATCCTGGAGTATGAAGACAGCCCAGGAGTACTGGCGGCAATAATCTTCATTGAGAAAGGAACGGGGCGGCACCTCGTCGAGATAAAGAGTTTCAAAGCCCAGCATGTGGCAGAGGAACTCCTCGTCGAAGCCGAAGCCTGAGAGGATATGAGTACAGATGACGCGTGGAGGGGCCACACCCCCTCCACGCGTTCAAGTTTTATTTCGACGAGCGAGGAGCGTGTGAACGAGCCCTCTCGTTCACGACGTCCGAGTCGACGTCGAAACATAAGGTTTACGCTTTTATTTCGACGAGCGAGCCCGCCCGAACGTACCGTTCGGTACGGGCGGGGAGCGTGTGAACGAGCCCTCTCGTTCTGAGCGTCCGAGTCGAAGTCGAAACATAAGGTTTACGCTTTTATTTCTTCTATTAGAGTTGATTTAGATAAACTAATTGATATAATCACAAAATAATCATATGGCTAGTATTTTACCTATAATACAAATTGTCTTGGCAATCCTCCTAGTAGTGGGTGTCCTGTTGCAGCAATCTGATGCTGGTCTTGGAAGCGCCTTTGGTGGAGGGGAAGGTTCTGGCGTGCATACTAGACGAGGCGCAGAAAAAACTATCTTTAATTTAACAATTATAATTTCTGTTCTGTTTGTAGTTTCAACATTTGTAGCACTTGTAATATAGAATCTCTTGTTATAATCTTTAAACTATAAGTAAGGACTCCTTAGACTTAGACCAAATCTGAAAGTTCTACATTTTTATCGTGGAAAATTCCAAAACTATTCTTCACAAAAAAATACGGGTTGGTTTGCTTGAAAAACTCGGAGGCAGCTCTGCTGGTTTAAAGTCGAAAGAAAAGATGGTCTTTTATTTTTTTGCCGCCCTTATAGTACTAGGCACCTTTGTAACCCTCGTCAAAATTAACAACCATATTAGTGTCGAAGTCCCAATGTCTGGGGGTAAAATAACTGAAGGAGTTGTTGGCTCCCCAAGGTTTATCAATCCTGTTCTGGCTTTATCAGACACTGACAGAGACTTGACCAGCCTCATATACTCAGGGCTTCTACGGGCAACACCAGAGGGAGACTTAGTTAATGACCTAAGTGAAAAATATGAAATAAGTTCAGATGGTCTTAGATATATTTTTTATATAAAAGAAGACGCTATTTTCCATGATGGAACACCCGTGACGGCTGACGATGTATTACTAACCATAAGTCTCGCAAAAAACGACTTGCTGAAAAGTCCTCGTAGAGCCTCATGGGAAGGTATAGAGGCAGAAAAAATTGATGAAAAGACAGTGGTCTTCCATCTGGCACAACCCTATGCACCCTTTTTAGAGAATACAA
>Ga0210057_1006508_pt1 | contig 14482 bp, 14 predicted proteins | sample CryGeyCG2114_010_2_FD_183968 | JGI IMG/M metagenome (GOLD analysis project Ga0210057, IMG submission 183968) | Groundwater microbial communities from aquifer - Crystal Geyser CG10_big_fil_rev_8/21/14_0.10 (SPAdes) (version 2) | ecosystem: Environmental > Aquatic > Deep subsurface > Groundwater ... | reverse complement strand
CTTCTCTAACTAAAGGCACATTGAGAGTTCCCCGCCCATCGACATTCGTGGTGTATACCGTCACCTCCACACCCGCGCGCACCAGCCATTTATTCATGGAGTGAACCGAGAGAATGGGCCCGCCATAGCGATAGGCCGGCAGGTAGCTTGGTACCACATGGAGAACTTTCATTTCGTAAAAATTTTCTTATACACTTTCGCAACTCTTTCGGCATATCTCTCCGGCGTGTAATCTTTCGCCGTTCCTATTGCTTTTCGTCCCATAGCTTCCACTTTTTCCGGATGCTCACGGAAAAATAATATCTTCTCCGCGATGGCACTGGCGTCCCTGATGGGCACCACGAACCCTTCCTCTCCATCCTTGATGATGTCCGCCGCGCCGACATTCTTGGTGATGATGACGGGGAGACCGATCGACATCGCCTCTACCACCACCATCCCGAAACCATCGTCAATCGACGGCAGCACGAGGAGGGTCGCACGGTTGTAGAAATCTTCCAATTCCTTTTCGCTCAAATGTTCTCTGACTATCTCCACGCCGGGAAGGGCGGTGAGATTGCTGAATTCGGGAGGCACCTCGCCTTTAATGATCAATTTCGCGCCGTTCAATCCTAACATCTTCCATGCCTGAAGGAGATACACGATACCCTTCCGATAAAAATTGCCGCCCACACAGAGAACGGTGAACTGTTCGGGATACCGCTTCACGCCTCCACGCAAAACCACGCGCTTCTCGTTGCAGAGCGGGGTAATGAGTATCTTTGAGGGATCGAATCCTCTCTCTAAAAAACTGTTTCTGGAGTAATTCGAGGGGGTGATGATGTAATCCGCTATCTCGTATTCCCTTTTCATGCGCTCCCACACGGGATTCTGCATGGCAGGTTCTTTTCTCTTCAAAAGGATGGATTTTTCCTCTCCCACCAGTTCCGTTTGGAAATCGATGTGCGGGCATGACCGCTCCACGCACGCGACGGCACCGAGTTCTTTTGCTTTGGTTATGGACCTCTCACAGTAACCGCTGTAGGCGGTGAATACCCACTGCTCCGCCGGCCGCTTCAGGGAGAAAGAGACCCAACGGTCAAAAAAACCGGTCAACGCATCGTCGGAGACCACGCGACCAAGACGCAGGTTCAAATATTTCAAAGCCCCCAAAAGCCAAAAGCTCTTAATGGCTCTCTTGGGAAGGTCGTAGGAGGTGAGCTTGAATTTGGGGACGGGCGTGTATATCCGGTCCAAAATGCCCATCTTGTGCAAACCTTCCGCGAGGCGGAAGGCGTGATACTTCGCGTGGACCGCGATGGTGGATTTTATTCCTTGGTTTTCCATATGTTCTCAATTCATGAGCGCTCACCTCGGTGCCTAAAGTCGGCCCAAAAACCCTCCCATTCACCGACACACCTCGCCAATTCTTGAATAAAGTAAACGTAGAGGAACGGGAAGAAATCTTTCAAACCGTTCTCGGAGCGGCGGCTGATTCTCACAACGCGCGCACTGGCGGGGACTACCAAGAGAAATCTCAGAACGAATACAACGTCCTTCGCGAGCAATTTCAAGAACAAGAGTGGTAACGGGTATCTGTCCATGAAATACTGCTTGAACGGCCCGAACCGCCCGCGCGCCTTCCGCACATACCAGAACTCCTTGAAGTTATCCGGCTGTGGATGCATAACCACAATCGAAGGATCGTACACTTTTTTATACCCTCCTTCGGTTAATTTTTTTCCTAAAAGCCAGTCCCGACAGAATCTCACGGGGTAGCTCGGACCGAACATACCAAGCTTGATCACTAAATCCCTACGGCATGAAAATGCTTCCGCGTGATACATGTCGGTCCTCTCGGGCGGATGTTCGGTAACATGAAGCGCGCCAGAGAACCTCGAAAAAACGCTTTTGGTGTTACTTTCGGGAATCCTGCAGTCAACCAAAACCCAATCAGCCCCCGCCTCGTATTTTTCGGCGAGCCGCTCCAGAAAATCGCGCGGAGGCCGCACATCCGCATCTGCCTGCACAATGATATCCCCAGTTGCTTCCTCAATGCCAAGATTTACCGCCCCACAACACCCCTCTCTCGGGCCGTTTATAAGACGGACGCCTTTTGATGCATATTCCCTGATTATCTCCGGCGTCCTGTCGGTTGAATCGTCAACTACGAGAATTTCCTTGTTTGGATAGGACAGGTTGATAAAATTCTCAATCGTCTCTCGAATGTCCTTCTCCTCATTGTAGGAGGGGGTAACGATGCTAAACTTCAAGTCGTGTTTCGCCATATTGTTATTGTATGCCCTTGAGCGCGTCCTTGAGGGAAGTAGCCACGTAGATTATTTCTTCTTTTGAGAGCACCGGGCCGCTCGGGAGATAGAACCCGTTTTTACCCACCCTGTTCGCCACCGGACAGTCACCTTCCTTCATCAAACCACGCTTTATGAAAATCTCTTGCCTGTTCGCGGGGATGAACGCTTCGCGCGTCTCTATCCCTCTCTCACTCAATGCACCCATGACGTTCTTCCGCTTGCCCTCCAGCGCGCCGCGAAGCACCACGTGGTACATCCAATATACGTTTTTCGCGTAACTCCTCTCAACGGGGAGCTGGAGATCGGGGATATCCCCCAGTAGCTCCGAATAAGATTCCGCGATGGCGCGTTTCATCTCAATGACGCGGTCTGCTTTCTGGAGCTGGGCACATCCCAAGGCCGCCTGGAGATTCGCCATTCGGTAGTTGAACCCGACGTCCTCGTGCATGAACTTGTGCTCCTTGCCGTACGCAAGCGACTTCAAGGAACGGGCGCGCGCCGCGAGCACGGCATCGTTCGTCGTGACCATTCCTCCCTCTCCTGTCGTGACGATCTTATTCGCGTAGAAACTGAAGCAGGCAATATCGCCGAGCGAACCTGTTTTTCTACCCTTATACTCCGCGCCGTGCGCCTCGGCGGCATCCTCAATAACGAAAAGGTTGTGTTTTTTCGCGACCGCAAGTACCGGGTCCATATCTACCGGGTGGCCATACACGTGCACCACAAGGATGGCCTTCGTCTTTGAGGTTACCTTGCCCTCCAGGAACGCGGGGTCCATGTTCCACGTGTCTGGTTCAATATCTATCGGAACAGGCGTCGCGCCCGTGTAGAGCACCGCAAAAAAGGTGGCCATGTTGGTGAAGGTAGAAACCAGAACCTCGTCACCCGGCTTGATGCCTAACGTCGCCACCGCAAGGTGAAGTGCGGTCGTGCCGCTCGTCGTGGCCACGCCGTAGGCACAGCCGGAATAACGCGCAAATCCCTCTTCGAATTCACCGATGAACCTCCCAAAGTTACCGGATATTTCTCCGGAATTAAGCGCTTCCACCACCATTTTCTTTTCTTCCTCGCCAACGAGCGGCTTGGAAACAGGGATTTTATCCATAGTATCTCGATTTAATTTCTCTCCGCATACAACATATTACCGCCACCCACGCAAACTGAAACCTTAAAACCCACTTTTTCCAGGAAAGACTTCAGAGATGTGAGATTTCTACTGGCGTCCATCTCATGATATTCCATGCTTATTTTTCGCACAACCCGCAGCACCTCCGGGGGACAGTGAGAGAGAATTTCATGCTCCGCACCCTCACAATCCATTTTCAAAAAATCGACCGTTTGAATTCCGTTCCTTTTTATAAACTCGCCCAAACTGACCGTCTCCACGTTGATCCTATTTTTAACCGAGCTCGCCGTATAAACAAACGAATGCGCGGCGGTACTCTCTCCATATAAGACCATTTCCCGCGTACCGCCTTCGGACGATACGGCTTTATTGATAGGCACCACATTATCCAATCCATTGAGTTCAATGTTCTTCTCCAACATCTCGAAATTGCTCGGCACCGGCTCAAAGGAAAAGACCTTTCCTTTTTTTGCCTTCACCGCCGCGAACACGGAAAAAAATCCTATGTGCGCTCCTATGTCGATCACTGTATCGTTCTCGCCTATTTCAAAGCCGAGGGGCGTATAGGAACGGGCCAGCCAAATCTCATTGAAGATAGTTCTGTCGCTGGTGACCGGACGAATGTTGAGAGAAACGCCATTCCTCAACTTAAAAACTGCCGAGAGGCGGCGAACCAACCCAAAGTAGTCCGCGAAATACAGTGGCCAGTTCTTAAGGACCCTCATTGCCTCAAAAACGGTCCTGATTTTTGACATCATGCCGCGCCGGTTATATCGCCCCCACATCTATCACATACATCTGCCTTGAACCCTCATGCACCGAATCGAAACAAATTTGCCTCCCATCGCGGCCCCACCGCGGGTGAAGGTCTGCCCTCAAGGCGCTTAGGTCCCAATCCTCCCTGATGCCATCTGGGAGCGAACGAAACTTTCCTACCTCAACCAGTTCGTGCGATCTGAGATTGAACAGGACGAGGTGACGATAATGTTCCCTGTCAGGGTAGGTGTCCGTGAGGAGCCACTTTCCGTCCGGAGAAAAAGAACAGTGGCCATCTTCTTGGATCACACCCTCCGCGACGGGAACTGGTTTTGTAACACCGCTTTCTCTCACATCGTTTAGGTTAAAAAGGAGGAACGCGTCCCCGCTTATCTTCTGCATCAACGCCGGCGAGGACCCGAAAAGTTTGTGATAGATCGGCACGAATATTTTTCGAGCCAGAGCCGTTTTTCCCACCGAGGTAGAGGTCCCTACGGGCCTCCCCCACACCAAAAGTTCACTATCGCTCTTCCAAGTGAAGTGCGAGGCCATGCCGCTATCAAGCAAAATTTGGAAAGGTGGCTTTTGAGAGACTGCGGATGCTACAGGATCAAAATCCATCACACAAAATCGGCTGTACATTCCTTTGTCATCCAGCTGCCAGCGATAGAGGAATGTAAATCGAGTGCCGGACGGATTGAAGGTGAGGTGATCTACCCAGTGCTTTCCTTCGTTCATCGAATTCACCGGCAGAAGCAAAGAAAGTTGAGCTAACGATACCATCAAAAACCGTTCGTTCCTTTCCAAATTAACGAGATAAATGCCGTCATTCTCAGGTTTCTCCTCCGTAACGGACGGGTCCAGAACACCTTTATAGCCATAACCCTCCCGTACATCGTCTACGCGAGAAAAGTTCAAAGAAAGAGCGTAATAGCCGTCCGGATGAACAGCATAGATAGGAAATTGAACGACTTTTTCTTCCCTGCCAGAAAAAACGTTAAAAATCACCGAAACAAATTTCCCGTTCCGAAGGTCATTGAAAATGACACGGCGGTTGAAGTCCGGTCCCAGCCACTGGAGCATGCACCCTTGCTGCCAATTCCACGCGCGGGTCTCGGCTATTTTTTTGAACGTTCCTTCGCCTTTGAGATCAACGACGCCTACGGAAGCGGCATCGGTCGGGAGCGGAAGGTGATCAATGAAGTCAACCTCAAGTGCCAGCAAAAACCTCCCGTCCGCGCTCCACGGGCACTTGTCGTAGTAACCAAAAAAATGGTGTTTCCCCGCCGTCCTAAAACCCATTCGAGCATCTTTATGGAGAATGAAATTATCCATACGTTTAGTTGCTCCTTCCCACAAGCGCCTGTATTGCCTTCACAATCCCTTCCGCGTTCTCTTGGTAGCTCCATTGTGCAACGGTACGCAGTGAGTTTTCCTTGAATTTCGCGAGGAGCACAGGGTTGAGCACCAATTTTTCCATGTAACCCGCAAGTGCGGACACGTCGCCTATTTTATGGATAAAACCGCAATTACCATCCACAATAAGGTCCGGAGCGGTACCTACACCATCTGAAACGATGAACGCGATGCCGAAGTTCATCGCTTCGTTTACCTGCTTGGGCGAAGGGTCAAACTCCGAGGGGAGCAGGAGAGCGTCGGAGATTGTATAGAATACCGGCATCTCGGACTGATTCTTGAACCCGAGAAAATGGACGTTCTTGATACCCCGCTCGCGGACATACGTTTCAAGGGCCCCCCTATCCTCTCCATCGCCCACAAATAAAAGGTTGAATGTTGCCTTCCCCCGGAGCAGCTCGCACGCTTTCAAAATATCAAACATCCTTTTTCGCCTCATAAGCTTCCCCACAAAGAGGAAGGTGGGTATACGCACATCCCTTATACCTATAGATCTCTTGAGCTCGTCTCTCTCTTTCCTTAACTCCCCGTACCTTCCACTGAAAAAATCGTTGTCCACCGAGCACGGGAAAAAGAAGAGCTTCTCCTCCGGCACTCCATAGTGCATGAAAAATTCCTTATTGAGGGTGTAGCTGTATAAAAATGCCGGAATGGTTCTGAACAGGGTACCCAAAACCGCGGACTTCACCGCCCGCTTCAGGACGCCGTTCCGTTTCCCCAGGTCCGCCTCACCCCGCAGGATCACTCTCGCCCCCGTGTACCAGCGAGTAAGAAATATCAGCCATGAAGTTATGGTCGTATACCCATGAACAAGCACAGCATCAAATTTATTTTTCCTTAATTCGCTGACAATTGACGGGTTGATTTGGCCAAAAAACGAAGGGTTGGGTTTTAAACTGCAGTTTTTCAAAAATATATAACGATACCCCTCAAGGAGCGGAATGTCCCACTTCAATTTTATTCCCAACTCCCTATCAATCCCCGGTTCGGAAACGCCGAAGTCCCAGCAGTAGTAAACCGTCACCTCGAGCCGCGGATCGCGGGCGAGCGCCCGAAAAAGCGGCGCTTGATATTGAATCGGATGAGAAGCAATAATAGCAAGTTTATATTTTTGCATATTTTATATTTTCTTCGCCCACAGATAGAATCCTTTGCAGTGTCTATCCAATTGCGGTGCGCCGAATGCATCGAGCCTCGCGTCAAAAGCACTCGTGTCAACGCGCAAGACCTGCGCGATGAGCTTTTCTTTCCGCAATCCGTTCCGCTCCAACGCCACTACCACATCCTCTGTGGTGAACTTCCCCATATAGGCATGCGAGTAATCCTCCCACACATCCTTCCCGAGATGGGAAAATCCGTCGTTCAGATCCATAAAATATGTCGGACCCCACGACGCATAAAATATACCACCATCATTCAAGAAATTCAAACGCTCTTGAAGAAATCCGTCACGTCAGGAATATATTGGAGCACCGCGTCGGATACGACAAAATCGAACTTCAAGTCCGGAACCGAACTGAAGTCGCCTTTTACAAAATCTACTTTTACCCCCCCTCCCTGCCGCAAATTTCTTCAACGCGTTCCATTCTACGTCATACCTTTGTGGATCAAAAGCGCGGATGTATTTCGGCCTTCGTGCAATAATCTGGAACATCGCGCCACCTTTTCCGCACCCAACTACAAGAACGGAGCTTCCTTCCATACGACGCAGGGAATTGCATATTCCCATAGCATAACTCTTAAACAATCCACCGTCCTTTTTCACGAAAACGTCAACACGATCAAAAACGTGGTCGTTCCTAAGAAACGCTAAGGCTTTTCTCAAACGCCGATCCCAGAACGGGCGTAAGAATGCATAAACGAACCTCTTCGCAAGAGTAATATATTTACCCGCTCCAAAAACTTCTCGGTAATCACCGACAAATCTTACAAGATCACTTTCCATCGTTTCCGTCCTTTGAGGATGCGCTCACGGAGCGGGATGATCAAGATACCAATTGTAAGTTATCTTTAATCCTTCCTCAAGCGCCGCCTCTGGTTTCCAACCGGTCATGCGCTGCAACTTGGTGATATCCGCGAGCCGCCGTTTCACGCTCCCCGGAGGAGACGATTTGATGTCCAATGACTTCGGATGCCAGCCCGCCACCGCGAACAGCTTCTCCGCTAACCCTTTCATGTTAATTTCCTCGCGATCCCCGATATGCACGGTCTCTATCGGCTGGCCGTCCGTCTTGGGCGAATCCATGAGCATTTGCATCGCGCGCACCGCATCGGTGATGTAGCAGAACGTTCTCGTGTCGTCCGCGCCGTAAATTGGAAACGGATCAACCCTCTTTTGAATCCTCAAGGAAAATTCCGGTATCACGTGATCGTACCCCGCCCGGGGACCGTAGAAGTTGTGCGGCCGGACGATAAGCGCGCGAAAATCGTACATTTTGGCGTAATGTATCACGAAAAGCTCCCCCACGAGCTTAGTCGCACCATAGGACCAGCGCGCGTTATAAGGATCATCTATCACCAGCGGCACCTTCTCCGGCGTGGGGATGGGAAGGACACCGAAAGCATTCAGCCCGCCCGCATAGGCCTCGTTCGAAGAGGTAAAACAGAACTTCCCCTCTTTGTTTTCCTTACGGAACCACTCAAGCATGTAGATGAGGGAGAGCGCGTTCACCCGGAGCACCTCGTGCGGCATCTCGTAGAAAAGCTTCGTGCCATTCACCGCGGCGAGGTGGTACACGTGGCTATACCCGCTCCCCCACGAGGAGTAGACGCTCGGGTCGGTGAGGTCCAAGGTCAAGAGCTTCACCCGCGGGTCGTCGACCACTCTGCGGAAATCCTCGTCCACCTTCCCGCGCTGAAGGTTATCTACCAGGGTCAGTTTGACCTCTGGATCCTTCAACAAGAGATGTTTGGAGAGATGATAACCGATGAATCCCGCGCCACCGGTTATCAGAATTCTTTTCATGTTACTTGCAACCCTTCAACACATTCACCCCTAAACCAACCCGCCCGCCACGCGAGCCCGCGAGACGACTTTTCAAAAATCGTCTCCCAAATCCTGTCTTGAAATATTTCTCTCGAGCAATTGCCGCTTCTTTTGATAAACACGCTTCATAGTAAATAAGTTTCAATGGCCTCCGCCACTTTGTGGCAAATACTTTCCCGTCTGAATGTTTAGCAAATCTCCCCTTTAAATCATCTGTCCAACCAACATAAAGCTTACAATCCTTGAGGCTTTTGAGTACGTAAGTATAGAACATACTCGCTAGGCTCACGGGCGATGCGGGCGGGTGAAACCAGCCCCGCCGGTAATCAAAACCTTGCTCATACAAAACCCCACGCATTCCAAATATCTACGAATTTCTTATTCGGATACTTTTTGTGGTCTATTCCCAAATACTTCTCATGTGCGGTCGCCAATACCACGATATCCGATTCCTGAAGCGCGGTTTCAAGCGGCACAAAAGTGGGATCTTGTATATATTCATCGGTACAGAGCACCCTTTTGCACTCCATCTGGGCGAACTTCCGGAGCTTGTATGACAGGGAATCCCTCGGGTCATCCACCTCCGCCTTGAAAGACATACCCAATATGCTGATGGTTTTCTCCTTCAGGGAGTCCCGAAACTCACGCCGGAGCGATGATACCAAGTGGTTCACCAATCCCTCATTGATGAGCATCGCCGCGTGGCCGATGTAAAAATTATTGTTGGCAAAGGCGGCAAGCTGCATGGTGTCCTTTAAAAGGCATGGACCGGCAGCGAAACCGGGTGACGGGAGATCGGCGTTCCGCTGGTAGTTATGTTTCATTATTTTATAGATGCGATGGTAATTGAGCTGGTGGTCCTGCGCTATCATGAAAAATTGATTAGCGACCGCAAATCTGATGTAGCGCCACGCATTGGTGAATAATTTTGCGAGTTCAGCCTCAATAGGCCTCGCATGCACCGGTTCTGTGAGAGCAATTCTCTTGAAAAGCGCGGAAACCTCGTGGAGCGTTTCGTCGTCAAACGCCGAGATGATCTGCGTGAGCGTCCTCGATTCCTCAATGGCGTGACCTTGCATGATCCGCTCGGGGCAAAACGCAAGCTTCACTTTTTTATTCTTAGCGAGAAAATGGTTCTGGATCCTCTCGGTTGTTCCGGGGTAGACTGTGCTCCGCAAAATAACAATCTGCCCATCGCGGAAGTAATCCATGTACCTATCCACTAGCCGGTTGATGGCGCCAAATTGCGGGCTCAAATATTCGTCCACCGGTGTACCCACCACGATCACAACGTACTTTGAATCGGTAATCGCCTCAGGCGTGTCGGAAGTGAAGAGGCAGTTTTTCTCCAGAGCGGACTTGAGCACCTCATCGCCGCCATGTTCCACAAAGGGGAGCTTACCGGCGCGGACCTTTGCCAGCGCCTCTTGGTTGATATCAAAAAGTACCGTCCTCGTCCCGCTATTGGCGAAAACAATACCCAAAGGAAGACCAACGTGGCCCGCGCCGCCAACAATGCAAAGTTCGTATTTCATCGATGACTCCATAGAAATGCAGGATCAACGTTTCTTGTATACCACCTTCTCCGTTAGGTGTCAAAGCTAAAACAAAATGCCCCGCGAGTTACCGCGGCGACCTGCAGTCATACACCGCGTACCCATATCCCGGCATGGTGTTTCCAAGCTTCACCCCGAGCAATCTTGGTACAGCCGAAGAAAATTGATTGTTTGCAAGAACGCACCCTGGAATTTCCGGGGGGGTTAACATACCGCTATATCTTTGTTGAAAAAAAATGGACGCGGTTCCCTCTTTGGGTCCTTCCGGCCAATCATAGAGATACATCCTATGGTAGTCCTCCGAAAGCGACCAAAAGCTCCCTGTTACACCGAATCTCATATCCTTGCCTGGATACTCGCGCATGACCTTTCCAAATGCTTCACGAACCTCATAAAAACTCTGCCCTTCTTCCAGAAAGGGCGGGAATAGAAGGACCGTCCGCATGAAGCCGGTCGCGACCAGCGCCAAAACCGCGACGGTTATTATCCTGGGAACGGCACCACCCTCAGAAAAGTAACGGATGAAACCCAGGAAAAGGAGGGGCGCAAAGGCAAGAAGATAGAAAATGTGCCCCACCGAGTAAATCATGCTTCCCAACATGCAGAGGAGGCCGAATATGCACACGGAAACAAACGCCGGGGAAGCGAACCTGCCTCCCTGTTTTTTAAAGTTCTTCAAAAAGAAGAATCCGGCCGCCGCGAGGAGCACCACCACGAAACCATAGAAGGTGGTTACGGGGGAGAGAAAATAGTAGTGCAAGAACTTTGACAATGTGAACCATTCAGAAAACTGCGCCGCATAGCCCGTGCTCACCATGAGAGCGTTCTTAATGGTACCCACTACTGTTTCCTGCACACTAAAGGGACCCATAGCGACTACCGCGCAAAACGCGGCAGCCGCGGTGAGCAGAACCGCCGAAATCCGCGCGAGAGCCCGCCGCCACCCGAATCCCACTGCGAACGTCGCCCCGACGATCAGTAACGCAATGATACCCCCTATAAAATGCGTGGAGAACATGAGGCCCAAAAGGACGCCGTACCAGATCCAGTCGTATTTTTTGCCCGCCCAAAAGAACACGAGAATGCCGAGTACGACCCAGAGGGAAGCAAGTATCTCCGGGCGGCCGCTCCCCCCCACCAAGCCGGAGGCGAGCGCCAATAGGCCAAATACAACGACCAGAACATCCAACCAACTCATAGCCCGTTCTCGCTTCACCGCTCTATAGAAAACGAACGCGCTGAGCCACATGGTTAAGGTGTTCAATACGGCAATCGAAATAAAAACATCCACTGGTGATGCGCCGGACATTCCGCGGCTCAAGAGGAGCGGATAGAGAGGCGGATAGATGAGGAATCTCTTCGCGCCCGACGGGTCAATAAGGTTGATGGCTTGTTCGTCCGGAAACAAGGGGGTCGTCAAGCCTTTTCCGTTCGCAAATTGCAGTGCCGGTACCAAGAAAAACTCGGAATCCCCTCCGGGAACGGGATACGCCTGATATGCGAACACAAAGAACAGGGCCGCAAAAATTATGCAAATAAAAACGATAACCAATTCCTTTAAACCGATTTTAATCAATACACTCATTGATTAGCACTTATTTTCTGTGGTTCGAACCTTGTTCTGTTGAAATCCACCTGGTCCTTTAACTCACTCTTCCTACAGATGACAGTGAGAAGGGTACCGTTATTTAATGCACCAAAGAAACGGCGGAAGGCGCGGAACGGGAGAGAGTGTTGCCGACTCAAAAAATACTCAATTTTCCAAAGAGGTCGGAGGGTATATGTGTACACCGTTTTTTTAAACAATGTAAAGATAATCGCATTCAATGCGTGGTTCACTATGTTGAACACTGCTGGGAAAAAGAAAAGGTTGGGATATGCAAAGGATCCACGTATGGAAAAGCCGGACGACTCGGCCAAACGTTTTATGGATTCCCTGCTGTAGATGTGCATGTGGGTCTCCTCCCAATCGTTGTAGAGGGGAAGGTTCAAGACAAAGAGGCCGTCATCCTTGAGCGCGCCTCTGATGTTTTTGAGCGCCAGAAAATCGTTGTTGACGTGCTCTATGACGGCGGAGGCCACGATGACGTCAAAGGTTCTCTCCGGCAACTTTACCTCCTCAATGTTCCCGACGAGCACATCCCCAAAATCCGGATCGGGGAACAGATCCTGACCCTGCACGTCATACCCTTCCGTCTTGAAGTAAAAGAAATCCCTCCCCCCGTGAACGCCGATAATGAGCACCTTCTTCTTATCCTTAGGAATTGTTCTCCTAAAAAGGTAGTGCCAATCGCTCGCACTCCCGACGCAGACGAAGATTGACCAGTACCGCTCTGGCACGAGCGCGGTTTTTTCTCCCAAATAGCCTTTTTTCATCTCCCTGTAGAGATCTTTGAGTTTGAAATTCATGGTCTGTATAAATTCACTCTGCTTTAAAATGTAGGTCTGCGGTCAGGAAATATTTCGGGTCCGGAACGAAAACCGATCTTTCCATGAAAAGTTTTTTGAAGCGTTGCAAAAACTTAAAAACAATATAAGGCAAAGCACCTGCCGCCATAAGCCATTTTTCCTTTTTTGAATAATCTTTAAAAAAATCTTTCACTGTAAGAACATAGTCCGTCCTTTCTTCTTTCCTTATCCTTTTTCCTAAAAGTACCGCAGAAGAGTTGATGCCTATAGATAATCCATTGAAAAAGCGGAGCTGTTGGTAATGCCTCTGTAGTCCATGGTGTATAAAAAACGATTCAAAAGCGCGCCGCAAAGCTGCGGCGTAGCGAATCAAACCGGCTCTACTCTCAAAAAAATTGCCTTGCAAACCGGCATGAGCGTGGCCGTGGATCGACTTGATGTACGCGGAATTTTTGGTCACAAAGAACGACCTGTATCTGGCCAAAACTTCCAAAAAAATGAGCATATCGAAAGGTTCCGGCAATCCTGCTCTCTGAATAAGATTCACTGGGTTTTCCAAAACCTTCCTTAGTGCGTCTGCTACGTCTTCTCTCCGCATGAGAGAAATGAACCCCGTACCACCCACACCCCCAAGATAAATGCCGCGGAAAAACCATTCTGCTGAATGGGTACCCGGCCGTATAAGCATCTCATCCAAAAAACGGAATGAACTGCTGTTCTTCTGAAACTCGAAAGTGAGCACGTTCGCCAGTATCGCCGCTACATCGGGATACCGGGCAAATTGAGCTACCCCTTCCTCGATATAGTTCCTGGAAAGCCAGTCGTCGCTCCCTAATGGCTGCGCAAATTCTCCTGAAGCGTGCTCAACGCATTTCAAAAAATTCCTCCCGCCTCCGATGTTCGTATCGTTCCGAAAATATTTGACCCGTGGGTCCTTCCTCGCATATTCCAAAACCACTTCGCGCGTATTGTCCGTACTTGCATTATCAACCACCACAATCTCTATGTTCCGATAGGTCTGGTGTATACAACTCTCGATCGTCCGCCACATTAGATCAGCGCGGTTAAAAACAGGGATGCAGATGCTCACGAGCGGGTTTTTGTCCGCCATTTCATCGAATAGCCGATGCAACTGCTCGAACCACGCGTTTATTAAAAACAGTCGGAACAATAAAAGAGGGAGTTGGATTCCTCACGAGCGCGGCGAGATTTTCCGCGGCTCTGACTTGGCGTGTGTAGGTAATCAACCTGACACGGTGATCGATGGCGCCCCGAAACAACCCAGGGAAGACGAGAGCGTTGTTAACCTGATTTTTGAAATCTGATCGACCAGTTGCAGTAATGAAGGCCCCCGCTCTTTTCGCTTCCCCCGGCATAATTTCAGGAATGGGGTTCGCTAAAGCGAACACAATCGGTTTCGTGTTCATGCGGCGAATATGGTCCGCTTTTAAGATTCCCTTCCGAGATACCCCGACGACCGCGTCGGCATTTCTCATCGCTTGAGTCAGTGAACCGGATTCATTCTTGCGGTTAGTGATGCGAGCCAAAGTTCTCTTCATGCTACTGAGACCTACTCTCCCTTTGTGGATAATGCCTTTTCTATCGAGCACGAGGATGTGCTTCGCACCATAGAATACGAGTAGCCGCGCAATGGCACTGCCGGCCGCCCCAGCGCCGATAACAACTATTTTACTCTCGCGCATATTCTTCCTGACTACCTTAAACGCATTGATCAAGCCGGCGAGGATGGCGATCGCGGCACTGTGCTGATCATCGTGCACCACGGGAATATCGAGAACTTTCTGTAACGATTCCTCAATCTCAAAACACTTAGGAGCGGCGATATCCTCGAGATTGATGCCGCCAAACACCGGCGCAATGTTCCTCACTATCTCAATAATTTCCCGGGCATCTTGGGTTTTCAAAACTATTGGAAATGCAT
>Ga0210057_1006506_pt1 | contig 14487 bp, 13 predicted proteins | sample CryGeyCG2114_010_2_FD_183968 | JGI IMG/M metagenome (GOLD analysis project Ga0210057, IMG submission 183968) | Groundwater microbial communities from aquifer - Crystal Geyser CG10_big_fil_rev_8/21/14_0.10 (SPAdes) (version 2) | ecosystem: Environmental > Aquatic > Deep subsurface > Groundwater ... | reverse complement strand
AATTTTCAACCCTTGAAAAAAATCTGAGCGAAACTCTTGAAACACCAGTATTAATTCATGCTTCTGAAAAAGGCGGTAAGATAGTTGTTAAATTTGCCAGCCTTGAGGATCTCAACAAAATCGCCAAGTCAATTATTGATTAACTGCCCATTTTTGACATGAACAACTCGCTCTTTTTGATTACTGGCGCCTCTGGAAAGCTTGGACTTGCTTTTATTGAAAAGCTTAAAGAACAAGGCGCCAAAATAGTAGGAATTTCACGGAAAGAGATACTGATTGAGGGGGTAGAGACTTTCAAGGCAGACTTGCTTCGTGAAGAAGAAGTTAATGATACTCTTAAACTCATAGACCTCAGGTCTTACCAGGATATTTACTTAATCCATGCGGTTGGTAAATTTAAGTTTGAAAAAGACAGGCAAAATATTGTTGATGCAAATCAAGATGGTGTTGATGATGAGGTCTATGCCACAAATGTTATAACATTAAAAAATATCCTTAAGACCCTACTATCACAAAAGTATTCAACAAAGATAAAAGTATGTACTTTTGCTTCCATTAGTGATAAATACAATATACCGTTTTGGCGATCATATACAATGTCAAAAAATGTTATGCGGGGTTACCTGAAAGAGTTGTGTAAAGAAGGATACATCCAGGCTTTAGTGGTAAATGTATCCACCGTAGACACAGGTAATGAAAATAACTTGAGGCCGAGAGCCGACAAAACATACTGGTTGGATACAGTAGAAATTGTTGCCACAGCTCTTCCAGAATTATATACATTGTCTGGCTATAAAGAGATTGACGTTATTAAAGAACGGCCAGGATTTAGCAAAGATTATTATTTAGATCACGAAGCAATTCTAAAAAAATGGGAGAATGAGATGTAGTTCAAGAAAGTTTGAACTTTTATTGCCAATCGTCACCTATTCACCAAAGCAACCAGAGGAGGGAGACACTTTTTACAAAATTAGTAAATTTTTAAAAAGTGTCTCCCTCCTCACGCATAGGGGTTGTGTGAACTATTTAAATAAGGTGTTGGGCGGAGCTTATTTTTTGTGCTCCGCCCAGGAGGCATTTAGCAGGCGGACATGGTGTCCGTTTTTTGCTTTTAAGTTTGAGCAGGTGGCCGTATGGATTGAAACTCCACGGTTAACGGTCATGTAACCCTTAATTTTATGTTCAGTGGTTGGGTTACAGCATTTAGCTATTTTATACAGAAGATTTTTTTGACCTTGAATGATTGGTTCTCCAGTTTTAGGTAAAACTATTTCAATCTTTTTAACCTGTTTAATTTTCGGCACTTCAATCTTTGGGGATTCTTTTTCCTCCAATTCCTTAAAAAATGATTTTATTTTCTTTTTTGCTTCGGCAGTTTTAACTATTTTTAACCAATCAAAAGACGGTTTTTTATTTTTGCCTTTTATAATTTCAACCACATCTCCGTTTTTGAGTTCGTAATCAAGGGTGGTGATTTTTCCGTTTATTTTAGCACCTCTGGTCATGTGGCCGAGGTCAGTATGAATAGCATAGGCAAAATCTATTGGAGTCGCTCCTTCTGGAAGATCTTGGACCTCACCCCTTGGTGTAAAAGCAAATATTCTGTGTTTGAAAAAATCTATTTTTAAATTCAACAATCCTTCACCAGAGGTTACTTCTTTAAGAAAGTTTTTGAGTTTATTAACCCATTCAACTTCTTTAATATTTACCATGATGTTCTTTTTTTTGCCACCTTCGCTATAGGCCCAGTGGGCAGCAATACCATTCTCAGCATATTCATGCATTTCAGCAGTTCTTATTTGTATTTCAACAACTCGGCCTTTCTCACAAAAAATAGTTGTGTGAAGAGATTGATAACCATTGGGCTTGGGTAGTGCTATATAGTCTTTGATTAAGCCTGGGAGGGGTTTATAAAATTTATGAATAACTCCGAGTGCTTCATAGCAGGAATTAATATCTGGAACGATGATGCGCATCGCCACAAGGTCAAAGATTTTATCGGCATCCATTTCCTTTCGGATCATTTTGCCGTACAAGCTGTAATAGTGTTTGGCTCTTGAATCAATTTCTAGAATTTTTATCCCAGCATCTGTTAGGTGTCTTTTTATGACTGGCTTTGTCCTGTCTATGTATTTTAATCTGTCAGTGTATTTTTCTTTTACCTTTTTTATGAGTTGCGAATATTCAAGAGGATATACATAAGGAAAAGACATGTCCTCAAGTTGACCTTTTAGCTTACCCATTCCAAGCCGAGCAGCGATAGGGGCGTATATTTCCAAAGTTTCAAGCGCAATTTTTCTTTGTTTGGTGTTATCTTTAAATCGCAGGGTTTCCATGTTGTGATATCGGTCGGCTAATTTGATTAGAATTACCCTGATATCTTCGGCCATGGCGAAAATCATTTTCTTTAGAGAGTTTAGGTGGTCAGCGCTACTTTTCTTCTCGTTAGGATTGCCGTCATATTCAATTTTGTTTAGTTTGGTCACACCCTCAACAAGAAAAGCCACATCTTTACCAAATTCTTTTTCAAGATATTTATGGGTGACAGAGGTGTCTTCTATTGTGTCATGCAAAATTCCCGCGATAACTGTGGCGGTATCTAATCCGAGTTCTGATAAAAAATAAGCCACGTGGACTGGGTGACTTAAATATTCTTCTCCCGATAAGCGTTTTTGTCCCTCATGGGCTATTTTTGCAAATTCAAAAGCTTTTTCTATGAGTTTCTTATCCGCTTCCGTGTAGGTTGGATTTACCAGTATTTTTTCTAGAATTGACGTCATTATATAAGTAATGTAGTCTTTTTCGATGTAATTTTCAATGTTCGTTATGGCTGTCTTTAATTTGTAATTATTACCCAATTTCGGTAGTATATAAACAGCCCATTGAATTTAAAGGTTGAACACATGACAATCTGGAGTAATAATTCTAAAGAATCCTTAAATTTGAAAAATAAATTGAGAGAAAAAGGATATAATCTTGAAGAAGTTTTGACTGCGGCGACCGAACCAACAGTAAGTGATCAAGGTTTTTATGTGTTTGGATATTGGAACATATATATGCGCTATGATTTACTATCTGACTAAACGTCGGATTTTTTTTGAACTTGATTGCCAATCTTAATCCATAACCCAAGGCAACCGGCGGAGGGAGACACTTTTTACAAAATCAGTCCCGATTTTGTCGAGGATCCTCGATAGCTTTGCTATCGGGATAAATTTTTAAAAGGTACACCCCGCAGTCACGCATGGAGGTTGTGTCAACTACTCTTTCTTTTTTCCCGCCTCTCCGGCGGGTCGCCGACGAGGCGACTTCTTCTTCTCTTCTTTGAATATTTCTAAAGCGCGGGGAAGCTCAATTGTGTGAACATCATCGCCCGAATCCTTTTTGAGTGAACGGAAGTCTCCGTCATGCATGACATAAGGCCCAAAGCGACCAATGTTGGCAATAATATCTTTTCCAGTCTCAGGATGTGTACCAAGTGTTCTTGGTAGGCTTAAGTATTTGAGTGCATCTTCCAATGTGACCGATGATGGTTCTTTTTCTTTGGGGATGCTTGAGCGCCTGGGCTTAGAGTTTTCTTTCCCGACGCTACGGTCGGGACCCCGACCCCTTTTGGGCGTCGGGGTTGTTTTTTCACCAAGCTGAACATATGGTCCGAACCGGCCTTCCATGACAAAGATAGGCAATCCTGTTTTCTCATCAGTTCCTATGGGTTTGTTTGGCTCAACAACGGATCCGTCTATTCGGCGTGCGCCATCGCAGTCTGGATAGCGTTCGCAACTCATAAACTTTCCACCTCGACCGAGTTTAATTATCATCGGACTCCCGCAGATAGGGCATTTCCATTCCTTAGGTGCCGGGCCCAAGTTGGTCAGCTTGTCTATTTTTTCTTTAGATTTTACGTCTTTGTGGAACGGTGTATAAAAATCCTGAAGAGTTTTTAAGTACTCTCTTTTTCCTGTTGAGATATCATCAAGCTCATCTTCCATCTCAGCGGTAAAGGTGTCATTAATATAGCTCATGAAGTTTTCTTCAAGGAATGAGCTAACAACTTCACCAGTGTCAGTTGGCTTAAGTGCCCGGCCTTCTTTATCAACATATTTTCGATCGTAGAGTGTTTTTATGATAGATGCATATGTAGACGGTCTTCCTATGCCACGTTTTTCTAATTCTTTAATAAGACCAGCTTCTGAATAACGAGGTAGTGGCTCAGTATGTTTTTCTTCGCTAATGATTTCTTTTAGGGTCAATGCCTCACTGGTATTTAATTTTGGTAGTTCCACATCTTCGCCTCTGGCACGAGAATCACAAGCGAGCCAGCCGTCAAAAATAACTCGTGAGCCGTTAACAGCGAAGTCAGGAATATCACTACCCTTAATATTGGTGATGATTTTTGTGCGCATGAGTTTTGCATCTGTCATTTGTGAGGCAATAGTTCTTTCTCGGATAAGGCGGTATAGTTTTTTCTGGTCTTCGTTGCTTCCGGCACTTTCCTTGGTGGCATCTGTGGGCCTGATTGCTTCGTGCGCTTCTTGGGCGTTTTTACTTTTAGTTTTATAGGTTCTTGGTTCTGAATATTCTTTGCCATAAGTTTTTTCGATAAGACTCTTGATTTGTTCTTGAGCGGAAACAGCAAGGTTAACACTATCGGTACGCATATATGTAATCAAACCCTGCTCGTAAAGTTTTTGGGCGATACCCATTGTTCGGGAAGGCGCAAAGCCAAGGCGTGAGCTTGCGGCTTGTTGGAGGGTCGATGTTGTAAATGGTGAACGAGGTGAGCGCTTAACTTCACTTTCAGTTATATCCTTAACAAACCATGAACCAGCTCTGCCTTTTTCAAGAATTTTTTCAGCAGTTTTAAGATCTTTAGGTGCTTCTTCGCAAGTAACCTTGAAAATAGTTTTGTTATTTCCGAATACATCTGCAGTAATAACATAGTAGGTTTCACTTTCGAAAGATCTAATATCACGTTCGCGTTCCATTACAATACGAAGCGCTGGTGATTGAACTCGTCCCGCAGATAATCCATAACGAACCTTTTTCCAAATTAAACCGGAAAGGTCATAACCCACGAGGCGGTCAAGAACTCTGCGTGCCTCCTGTGCTTTCACTAATTTCATATCTATTTCTCTGGGGTTGGCAAGAGCTTCTTTGATTGCTTCTTTGGTTATTTCATGAAAAACGATTCTTTTAGGTTTTTTCAGGCCGAGCATTTCCGAGACATGCCAGGCAATCGCTTCTCCTTCGCGGTCAGGGTCGGTGGCAAGGTAGATTTCGTCTGATTTATCAGCAATAGTTTTAAGGTCTTCCAGAACATCTTTTTTACCGGGAGAGATTTCGTAATGGGGGACAAAACCGCCTGGGATGTCTATGGCTTTTTTGTTGCTCTTGGGCAAGTCCCGAACATGGCCGACCGAAGCGCGGACGGAAAAATTACCGCCCAAGAATTTGGAGATGGTTTTGGATTTTGTCGGCGACTCAACGATAACAAGATTCACAATGAGTATTATGTATTATGTATTACGTATTAGGTATGCAGAGAATGAATTTATTCTTCATACTTAATACATTATACTTAATACTTTATTCTATCTTCTGCGGTATTTTCCGTTGCCGGTATTTTTAATCAGGCCTCTGATTTCTAAAACGGATAATGCGGCAATAATTTTTGATGTTTCTTTGTTTGATTCTCTTATAATGTCATCTATAAATACTGTTCCGTTATTATCCAGTATAGCAAGAATAATTTTTTGAACAGGATCTTTTGTGGATATAGCTATTTTTTCTTCTTCAAATAATTTTAGATTTGAACCATATTCATCAAGAATGTCCTGAGCTGAAGTCACAAGCTTTGCCCCATTTTTGATTAAAGAATTTGGACCAACTGAGTTTGTAGAAAAAATACTTCCAGGAACTGCAAAGACATCGCGGTTTTGGTCTAAGGCACATCGGGCAGTAATTAGAGCCCCGCTTTTTTCAGGAGCTTCTACGACCAAAACGCCTTTTGAAAGACCGCTTATAATCCTGTCTCTTGCTGCAAAATTGACTGGGAATATCTGCTCATTGTCTGAATATTCTGAAATTAAAAGGCCATCATTGATAAGAATATTTCGGGCCAAGGGTAAGTTTGTTTGGGGACCAATGTTTTTATCACTTGTTCCACCTCCCAATACAGCTATTGTTTTTCCGCCAGCATCTAGGGTGGTTTGGTGAGCCATTGTATCAATTCCAAGGGCAAGGCCACTTACAATAACAAACCCTGATTGCACCAATCCTCTTACAACATTTTGTGCAACTTCCTTACCATAAGTGGTGAGTTTGCGAGTACCGACTACGGCAAAACAGGTCTTTGTGAGAAGGTTTAGATTGCCACGGCAGTATAAAGTCTTTGGGAAATCGTGAATCTGTTTCAGTAATTTAGGATAGGACTTATCGCCGGATTGTAGTGTGATTGTTTGGAATTTTTGCAATTAAGCACCACAATAACCTCAAAGATTAATTATGTCAATTTTAACTTATTAATAATCTGTGTATAATTTAAGGAGGTAATTTTATTAAATGACCTTAAATTTACCATGCATTTATCGGTAATAATTCCAGCCTACAACGAGGAGAAAAACATAAAAAATACTATCCAATCTATATATGGATACCTTTCTAATAAAAACACTGAACATGAAATAATTGTGGTTACAGATGGTTCTAAGGACAAAACTAATGACATTGTTCGTTCAATGCTTTCTGAAATCCCAACACTTAAACTGTTGGACTACGCAAAGAATAGGGGAAAGGGATTTGGGGTTCGCCATGGCATGCTTAAAGCAACAGGCGATTATAGACTATTCACTGACGCAGATAATGCGACAAGTATAGATCATATTGAAAAAATGATGTCCTTTTTTGGGCAAGGTTATGGTGTCGTCATCGGTTCTATTGCGGTAAGAGGTAGCACTGTCGCTAGTGGCTCAGAACCAATTTGGAGAAGATTGTTTGGAAAAATGGGTAATTTATTTATTCAAATAATGGCTGTGCCGGGAATCATGGATACTCAAAGAGGTTTCAAGATGGTTACCGCCGAAGCTGCCAATACGATTTTCCCTAAAATGACTATTGATCGTTGGGGGTTTGATATTGAGATGCTGGCATTAGCAAGAAAATTTGGATTTAAAATAAAAGAAATCCCAGTTGTTTGGAAAAATGATTCAAATTCCCACGTTAAACTGAGCGCCTACTTTGAGGTTTTGATGGAAACCGTTAAAATAAGATGGAATTTAATAATAGGAAAATATAACTAATATGTTAAACGAATTCAGACAAGATTTAGTTTCCGGCGATTGGGTCTTGTTTGCGACCGGGAGAGCCAAGGGTCATATAAAAAAAGAAGAAAAATTTTATCAGCCGAAAATAGGCTGTCCTTTTGAGGACCTCGGAGCAAGTGGCAATGAAGAGCCGGTTATGATTTTTAATAAGGGAATCCGGTCAAACATTGAGGGATATCATGCTGGAGACTGGACCACAATCGTAATTCCGAACAAAAATCCGGCGGTCATGCCCGGCATATGTCCGCCTCCTATTAAAAAAGGTCCATTCCAAAAAATGGTAGCTGCCGGATTTCATGAGCTCGTTATTACTAAAGATCATGACAAGGGCATCTGTTGTTTTAATTTTGAAGAAACAAAAGAACTGCTGACTGTTTACAGAAATCGCTATCGAGAAATAGCTAAAGATGAGTGTGGTCAGTATGTTCTTATATTTCATAATCGTGGGCCAAAAGCCGGTGCAACTATATATCATAATCATTCACAGATTCTTTCAATTCCTATTTTACCGCCGGAAATTTTAAAAAGTATGAAGGGAACAGAAGATTATTATCGTGAACATGGTCAGAAAGTTCACGATGTTATGCTTCAATGGGAAATACAGGAAGGTAAAAGGATAATTTATGATGATGGGCATTTCATCGCATTTTGTCCGTTCGTTTCCAAGACCCCCTACGAGCTGAGAATATTTCCCAAGAAATTCAGTCCTCGCTTTGAGACGATAACTGAAGACGAGATATCTTCTTTGGCCAATGCCTTGAATTCAGTGCTTAAGAAAATGGACAAAGCTCTTGATGAGCCGGATTTTAATTTCTATATTCATACTGCCCCTGTCCACAAAAACCACCATGATGAATTTTATCATTGGCACATGGAGATAGTGCCTCGTCTTTCAATTGTAGGAGGACTTGAACTGGGAACAGATGTTTATGTTAATGTCATAGACCCCGACGAAGCGGCGGAATTATTTAGAAAAACCGATGTTTGAAATTGTTTCCAATATTAGTAACTGGGCTTTGGGTGTCATTGGTACCACCGGCTATTCTGGCATTTTTGTTTTATCAGCTCTTGAAAGCGTGGCAATACCGATACCTTCCGAGGTGGTAGTTCCGTTTTCAGGATTTTTGGCATCGTCAGGCGTGTTGAATATTTGGGCAGTTATTTTGGTTGCCACATTGGCAAACTTGATGGGTTCAATAGTTTTATTTTGGATTGGTAAATCTGGCGGGAGATGGATATTAGATCGTTATGGAAAATACGTCTTCATACGTAAACAAGATATGGACAGAGGAGATAAATGGTTTGCTAAATATGGAAGTAAGGCGGTTTTTTGGTCAAGAATGCTTCCGGTTGTGCGCACATTCATCTCTTTACCGGCCGGAGTTTCTAAAATGAATTTCTCAAGGTTTTGCTCCCTCACTTTTTTGGGGTCATTACCTTGGAATGCTGGTTTGGCTTTTGTCGGTTACAAAACTGGAGAAAATTGGGATGTTTTGCATGATTATTTTAGGAGCGCAAATGTTGTTATTGGGGCGTTGATAATTGTTTTAATCGGTTGGTATGTCTGGAGGCATTTAAAAAATAGACATGTTTAAAAAATATATTGTGGCAAATTGTCCCGATTCAGCCCAAATAAAATTTGGTTGCTGAATCGAGGATCCTCGATTTGTCAGCTGCGCTTTGCGCAGGACAAATCGGAAGAAAATGACCATGAAAAAGAAATTTATCGTATCAAATTGGAAGATGTCCCCCAGTAGTTTATCGGAGGCACAGGAGATCCTTGAAAGAACGGACGAGTATTTGGATACGCTTGATGAACGGAAGGAGTTCACGCTGGTTTTTTGTCCGCCGTTTGTTTTTTTGGAAGAAGTTGGCAAGGTTTTAAAAACATCTCATTTTGAACATGAGTCCTCGCTTGGCGCGCAAGACATATTTTGGGAAGATGTGGGATCTGATACTGGCGAAGTGTCTGGACCGATGCTGAATAAACTTGGGGTTCAATATGTTATAGTCGGCCATTCTGAGAGAAGGTGGAAGCTGGGTGAGTCAGATGAAGTGGTTAATAAAAAACTAAAAGCCGTGTTAAGAAACGAGATGACGCCTATTGTCTGTTTGGGCGAGAAGGTGCGCGATGATAATTTTAAGGAATTTTTAAAAAAACAAACAGAAAAAACTTTTGCCGGATTGAGCCACGATGAGCTGGAGAAATGCATGATTGCTTATGAACCTGTTTGGGCAATCAGTTCAAATCCTGGCGCCAAACCCGACACTCCAGAAAATGCAGTTGAGTCCCTTTCTGTTATTCAGAATGTTCTTAATACTAAATACTTAATACATAATACTCGTTTCCTTTATGGTGGATCCATTAATTTTGCCAATATAGGTAGTTTTTTACAACACGATAAGTTTGACGGCGTGCTGGTTGGCAGTGCCAGCGTAAATAAAGAAGAATTTGTTAAAATATTATCCAAGACCAGGGAACTAAAATGAATCCCGTTAGAGGTCTCGCTCGCGACAAAGTCGCGAGTCCGAAGGACCTCGGCGGGGCTACCTCTAACGGGATGAAAAACTTAAGAGAGATTGATTTAAAAGATAAAAAAGTTTTGTTAAGGACCGATTTTGATGTTCCGGTTTCCGACAAGGGGCAGATTGAAGAAGCATTTAGGATTAAAAGACAGAAAGAAACGCTTGATTATTTAATTAGTCATGGCGCCAAGGTAGTTATGGTCGCTCACATATCTGACAAATCCATTGATCAGTCATTTGCCTCCCTTATACCGCAACTCCATATACTTTTGGGTCATGAAATTAACTTTCTAAAAACAGTTCCGGAAATTGGCGAATACTTGAAAAATTACCTGCCTGCCGGTAGGCAAGTGCCCCCAGCATTGTTGGAAAATATTCGTAAGAATGATGGTGAAGAGAAAAACGACTTAGGATTCGCTAAGCAACTTACTGAAGGATTTGATTTGTATATAAACAACGCCTTTGCCGTTTGCCATCGTAATCACGCCTCGGTTTCAGTAATCGCTACCGTTTTGCCGAGTTATGCAGGATTTTTAATTGAAGAAGAAACAGCTATGCTTCAGACAGTAATTGACGCCCCAAAAAATGAGAAACTTCTAATCATGGGAGGGGCTAAGGCATCTACAAAAATTCCTGTTATTAAAAACTTTTTAGATAAAGCTGACAAGATATTGATAGGTGGAGTAATTGCCAACGATATATTAAAGGCACAGGGAAAGGATGTGGGGGATTCTGTTATTGATGAAAATGTATCAGAATTGTTGACTGGTCTGGATTTAAATAATCCGCAACTTATTTTGCCCAAAGATTATAATAGCTCACAAGGTAAAATGCTTGATATCGGACCTGATTCAATTAAAGAATTTTCTGAAATGATTAAAAATTATAAACTGATAGTTTGGAATGGTCCCATGGGAATGTTTGAGGACGATAATTTTGCCGAAGGTACAAGAGCGATTGCCCAAGCTATTGCGGATTCATCCGCTACTAAAATTATTGGTGGCGGAGATACGATTGCGGCAGTTTCAAAATTCAAAATTCAAAATTCAAAATTCAACTTCATATCAACTGGCGGAGGGGCAATGTTGGCATTTCTTGCCGGAGAAAAACTACCAGGACTTGAAGTATTAGGCTATTATAAGTCAGATAATTAACCCCCCCCATGATTAAATTTAAAGAAATAAGAAAAGAAATAAGAAAAGAAATAAGAAAACTGACAAAAGACATTGTTGTGTTTTATCATAATGATTGTACTGATGGTTTTAGCGCGGCTTGGGCTGTTTGGAAAAAATTGGGTGACAAAGCCTACTACATTGGAGTAAATCCAGGGACTGCTCCGATGGTCGGACTCAAGAATAAAGAAATATATATGCTGGATATGATTTACCCCCTTCAATACCTCAAAAGACTAATTGATACAAATAAAAAAGTTGTAGCAATTGATCACCATGCTTCTAATCAGAAGGCATTTGAATTGGTAAAAGAAGGGCTTTTTGATTTAAACCATTCGGGCGCTGTCTTGGCTTGGCAATATTTTCATCCAAAAACGAAAGTACCCAAACTGCTTAAGTATGTTGAAGATATGGATTTATGGAGGTTCAAAATACCAAAAACAAAAGAACTGTTCGCTTATCTGGATATGGTTGATTTTGAATTTAAAAAATGGAGCAGTATTGCTAAAGACACAGGAAGTAAAACAAAGATAAACAAATATATTAAAACAGGAGCTTTGCTTTTGAGGCACGAAGATATGATGATAGAAAGGATTATCTCTAATCATGCCCAGTTGGTTAATTTTTTCGGCCACAAAACTTACGCAGTAAATTCACCGGTGTTTAATTCTCAAATAGCCAACATTCTTTACAAGAAATTACCGCCGATAGGAATAGTTTGGGTGCAGAACAATGATGGTAGTATCCATGTTTCTTTAAGGTCAGATGGTACTGTTGATGTTTCAAAATTGGCGACTAAATTTAAGGATGGCGGTGGGCATAAAAAATCAGCTGGTTTTAGTGTAGAAAATATTTCAAAACTTCCATGGAAAAAAATAAAATAGTGATTCACACAGATGGTGGCTCAAGAGGAAACCCCGGACCTGCCGCTGTTGGTGTGGTTATTGAAACCTTAGTGGGCAAGCATGAATACGGTGAATATATTGGCGAGAAAACCAACAATGAAGCTGAGTACCGAGCAGTAATATTTGCCCTTAAGAAATTGAAATCATTGATTGGTTCGGATAAATCTAAAGAAAGTTTTTTGGAATTCTTGCTGGACAGTGAATTGGTTGTCAAACAGTTAAACAAAGAATATAAACTCAAAGACAAGAATATTCAGAATTTTTTCATTGAAATTTGGAATTTAACTTTTGATTTTGGTGGGGTTTCTTTTCGCCACATCTCAAGAGAAGAAAACACAGAAGCGGACAGAATCGTGAATCAAGTTCTGGATAGGGAAACTAACAAGCTATTATAATGATTCGTACGGGCTATTATAAACTAACAAAAAATCCCTTACGGGATTTTTTGTTACCTTGCAAACAATAAGCCGAGTTCTGTCTGAACACTTTCGTGTTGAGGCAATCATTTATCTGCGGCCAATGTTACCATTGACCTGTAGCGGTCTACTTGTCTTGTCGCCTCATCGGCGACAGTTTGACCTTGCGCCCCAATAAGTATTTAGCCGTTTCACTTCCAACCTTTTTATCCCTGGTCGGAACTAAGCTCATTAATGATTTAATTCAATAATTTGGGATTAGCTTCCTTGCCCTTTCAGGCAATGGCGTCTCTGATCGCAACTCTCGCGTCACCGCGGACGGGAATTACCCGCTATCGTTTTATCCGCCTCATCGGCGGAAAGTGCTCGGACTTTCCTCCCCACTTTCGTGAGGCGATTACCTAATTTACAAGGTTGGGTCAGATATTTAACCCATTTTATCATTTTAGAAGCTAAAGAATAGACCGAGTCTGCGAAACGACGACGAAGACATAGATTATTCTATGTTGAGGAGGAGAGACAATGGAATCGGTCTTATTATTTAGCTTCCCTCTTAGGGCGGGCTGATTTTAGACCAAATCCTTTGTTGCTCGTCCTTGAAGTAGAATCATCTACATCTGCGGACTCGCGTCTCGGATTTGGCTAAAATCCGCTCCGCTAAATTGATAAAATGGATTAATTATCTGACCTTAATAGTATATCAAAAAACTTGACCAAAGTCAAAAATTGAAATTTAAGGCTATTTATGCTATTTTCTGCCAATGAAGAAGGCGGATTTGTTTTTCAATGTTATGCGCCTGCCAATGGATTTTTTGATGCTTTTGGTGGCAGGAGCGACTACATATGTACTTAGAACCCAAATTTTGCAGACTTTTAGGCCCGTTCTTTTTGAGTTCAATCTTCCTCTTATGGAGTACCTCTATTTGGTTGTTTTTGTGTCGGTCTTGTTTATTGTTTCTTATGCAATTTCTGGGCTCTACTCTATGAGGGTAAGAATTGGAATAGCTGAAGAATTTTCTAAGGTGTTTGTTGCTTCTTCTGCGGCAATAATGACAATAATTATATATATATTCTTAAGACAAGAACTATTTAATTCAAGATTTTTGGTTTTGGGTGGTTGGTTTTTCGGCATCCTGTTTGTCTATTTAGGAAGAATGCTGATTAGATATCTCCAAGTTTTTTTCGTGACGAAACGTGATTTTGGCGTTCACAGGATAATGATTGTGGGCAATGATTTTGTAACCACAAGTATTATTGATTATATAACCAAAACACTATCTTCTGGTTATAGAATAGTAAAGCATCTTTTAAATCCAGAGATTGAGGAAATTAAATCATTGGTTAGAAATCATGGTGTGGATGAAGTCATTTTGGCCAATCATAATTATCCCGCCGATAAAATAGTTGAGCTTATTGATTTTTGCAATGAAAATCATTTAATTTTTAAATTTGTTCCAAATCTGAATCAGACCATGACTACTAATTATGAGGTAGACGTTATAAATGGAATGCCCTTGATAGAATTAAAAAGAACTGCGCTTGATGGTTGGGGTAAGGTTATTAAAAGAGTATTAGATGTTTTTTACGGAATTCTGGGCCTGGTTATTCTGTCTCCGGTTATGGGCATGATTGCATTTGCCATAAAGTGGGAAACAGAAGGTCCTGTTTTTGCAAGATTGAAACGAGTTAGTAAAAATAAAGAGTTTGATCTTTTAAAGTTTAGGGGAATGGTCAAGAATGCTGAAGAGTTAAAACCCTATCTTGAGATGTTTAACGAAAGACAGGATGGTCCTCTATTTAAAATTAAAAATGACCCAAGAATTACAAGGGTCGGTCGTTTCATAAGAAGATTTAGACTTGATGAGATTCCTCAGTTCTGGAATGTTTTAAAGGGTGACATGAGTTTAGTTGGCCCTCGACCTCACCAACCCGATGAGATTGAAAAATATGAAAAACATCACAAAAGAGTTCTGGCTATTAAGGCTGGAGCTACTGGTTTAGCTCAGGTTTCTGGTTCATCAGACTTATTGTTTGATCAAGAGGTAACCTTTGATACCTTTTATATTGAAAAATGGTCTTTATGGTTGGATTTTAAAATTGTCATTAAAACGATAGTCAAGGTATTTACGGATAGGTCCGCCACATA
>Ga0210057_1006505_pt1 | contig 14487 bp, 13 predicted proteins | sample CryGeyCG2114_010_2_FD_183968 | JGI IMG/M metagenome (GOLD analysis project Ga0210057, IMG submission 183968) | Groundwater microbial communities from aquifer - Crystal Geyser CG10_big_fil_rev_8/21/14_0.10 (SPAdes) (version 2) | ecosystem: Environmental > Aquatic > Deep subsurface > Groundwater ... | reverse complement strand
ACAAGAATGTCCACAGGAAATTTAAGATATATAATATAAGATTTAAGATTTATTCTTAGACGCTGTGTTACGGGTGCTAAACATGATTGCTGTAATCTCATTAGCTTCTTTTAATAACGGCTCAACGAGTCGGGGCTTCATTAGATTCGACTCAATTATCAATTCCAGCCAAAATGCGCTTTCGTCAGCTTCTTCAACAACGATTCCCAATTTGGCCACAAACTCTATTTTAGATCTAGCTCTACATGCCGCTCTGTAATTTGCCGCAACTGACGTTGCTGAACGCAGAAGTTGCTTTCCAATTACGAAACCTACCGGATTTTTTGGTAAAGCTTGGACCAATTTTATTGCTCTTAAAGCAAAATATTTTGTCCTTCGTTTCAACTCGGCTTTATCCATATCTTACATCTTACATCCTATATCTTACATGACTAGACCGTAAGATAATCCCCCCGTTCCTCTTCCGCCCGCTTTTCCGCCATTTTGGCAATAATTTCGGAGAGCTCCTCTTCGCTAAAAAATTCTATGGTTATACGCCCCGCGCCGCTGTTTCCTTTCTGAATTTTTACCTGCGTCCCGAACTTGCTCCTAAGTTCCGTTTCTAAAGCCATTAATTTCGGATCAGGCGCCACCGCGTCCATGGATTTTTTGTTGGTCAGTTCGCGAACCCTAAGTTCCACGTCGCGCACGGTCCACTTCTTCTCCAAAATCTGCCTGTTCATTAAAATAATTTTTTCGCTGTCAACAAGGCCGAGTAGCGCCCTGCCGTGCCCTTCCGTGATTTTGCCTTCAATAATCGCCCTTTGCACTTCCGCCGGCAAATTTAAAAGCCTGATAGTGTTGGCAACCGCCGGCCGGCTTCTCCCGACTTTTTTGGCAACTTCTTCCTGCGTTAAATTAAAAGTCTTAACCAGCCTGTCGTAAGCTTGGGCTTCTTCTATGGGGTTTAAATCTTTTCTTTGAATGTTTTCTATAAGCGCGACTTCTAGCTTGGTTTGGTCCACCATGGCAGGCTTAATAATTGCCGGCACGCGCGCCAAACCGGCAAGCTGGCTGGCTCTAAACCTGCGCTCTCCCACGACCAGCTCAAAACCGGTAGCCGTGGGACTGACCACCAAAGGCTGAATAACCCCGTGCTCTTTTATGGAAGCGGCAAGCTCTCTTAAAGGGCCTTCTTCAAAAAACTTTCGCGGCTGGAGCGGATTCGGGGAAATTTTATTTACATCTATTTCCTGAATGGTCGCGTCTTCGTAGGAAACTTTTTCGTCAGAAAGCGAAACCGCGGCCACAGGCTCTTTTACGGCCACTTGAGACGCGGACATATTTAAAGAATCCAAAGACTCAATGGTGATGTTGGATTGCGAATTCTGTTCGTCCATAAAATTAATTTAATCTTCCTTACAACAAAAGAGGAAGTGGTTCCTCCCCTTGATACAAGGGGAGGTTAGGAGGGGTTTAGTCCCGAGGCTATTTTATCGTAAACTCCTTCAATATTGCGCAAAACCTCATTGTTATAAAATCTAAAGACCGTAATGTTTTTGCTCTTTAAAAAATGGGTTCTTTTGCTATCATAAATCTTATTTCTAACTTCATTATGTTGACATCCGTCAATTTCCAAAGCCAGTCTCTTGACCGGACAAAAGAAATCCAAGATGTAAGGCCCAACGCTGTATTGCCGAAAAAATTTATAGCCAAATTTTTTGCCTCTTATAATATTCCAAACTTTTCTCTCGGCTTCAGTTTGATCTTGCCTGAGCTTCTTCCTTAAATTCTTGTTTTTTGGATCATTATAAATAGAATTATACACCTATTTTAAACTCCCCTTTATCCCCTCTTGCATCAAGAGGGGAAGATATCTCTTGGTGCCGGTGGTGGGAGTCGAACCCACAATCCCGTAAGGGCGATCGATTTTGAGTCGATAGCGTATGCCAGTTCCGCCACACCGGCGCTAATCACATTCTACCAAAATATACTATCAAAATCAACGCCGCCAAAGCCAGGCGATACCATACAAACACTCCAAAACCGTTATTCGAAAGAAACCTTAACAAATATTTTATTGCTAAAAAACCAAATATCGCGGCGGCGGCAAAACCAACCGCCAATTCCAACCCGCTAACGCCGCTCGCAAACTGGTTAATTTTAACAAGCCCCGCGCCGAAAATTATTGGAATAGACATTAAAAAAGAAAACCTGGCCGCGTCCGCACGCTTAAGACCAAGCCCAAGTCCCGCGGCCATGGTTGAACCGCTGCGCGACACGCCGGGAATTATGGCGAACGCCTGGCTCAAGCCTATAAGGATGGTTGTCCCCCAACCAATTTTATCTAAATTTTTAGCTTTTTTTCCGTAATAATCGGCAATCCACAAAATTAAACCAAAGCCTCCCAAAGTCATGGCTATCAAAAAAGGATTCCTAAAAGTATTCTCCGCCTGCTCTTCTAAAAGTTTTCCGACAATTGCCCCCGGTATGCTGGCCACAATTAAAAACCATGATAATTTCTGATAGATATTATTTTGGAAATCTCTGGTTTTTTTAAATAAGCTATGCCGAAAACCTTTAAAAAGTAGAGTGATATCCTGCCAAAAATACACGATAACGCCCAGGAGCGTTCCCCAATGAAGCGCTACATTAAAACCCAGTCCCGGATCGTGCCAATTAAAAAGCCACGGCACCACAACCAGATGTCCGGAAGATGAAATCGGCAGAAACTCAGAAAGCCCCTGCACAGCCCCTAAAATAAACGCCTGAAATATTTCCATAATTTTATATTCCCTTTATCCGCTACTCGGTTTGAATTAATTAACTTCTTTAATACTCTAAAGTATTAAGGTTTTATTTAAGCCTGAATTCTTTTAAAACTTTTACGGCTTGATGGTTCTTATCATTTTTTGTTATAGCCAATCTTGAGGCTTTAAAACTATCAAATATTCTTGCCTTTCCCAGTTCTTTTAATATTTTAGGAAAATCTTTTTTGTCCGCCGGAAACCCCAAAGTAAAATGCGGACTTGAGCATAAAAGCACATTTCCCACGCCGTATTTTTTTATATAAATTTTATGGAGCGGGGAAATCTTGGCCAAAGGAAGACTAGTCCCGCCCGAACGGTGAACAGAAATTTTTTTAACAACTTCTTTATGGAGCTTATACCAATCTTTTGTTCTTTTAAAAAGCAGCCCGAAAGAATTTTTATATTTAACCGGCTTTTTATATACTATTGAAACCTTCTTTTGATGTCTGGCTATGTTAGAAACTTCGTCCGCAATTTTGCCGATATCTTTCGGCTTTTATCGCCAGCAAAAGCAAAGTACAATGAGGGAGCAGATTTTTCCCATCCACAACTTTTTTTAACCTGTATTTTTTGCCTATAGTCGCAGCCAGCTTGCCAATTTTATCACTTAGATTTTTTGGGGGGGGCAAAACAATATCTATTAACACAAAAAATAAGAATTAATGCTGATAAAAAAATATTTTTCTCTGTTGCGCCCGGACACAACCTGCTATTCTGTATTAGTGTACTAGTACACTAATACATTTATCGTGTTTTAAATTTTGGTTTTTCACCAGTTGCGGAATAGGCGTGTTCCCCGGCCGAAATTTAAAGCTCTGTCGGCCAGGCTTTATCCAATTCCCGGCACCGGAAATTTTATGGAAAACTCTTTAACATTTTCTTTAATTTGCGCCAGTTTAGCTTCGTCAGCTCTGCTTTCCAAAGCCGTGCCTATAAATTCCGCGATTTTTTTCATTTCTTGCTCTTTCATTCCTCTTGTAGTAACCGCCGGGGTGCCGAGTCTAACCCCCGAAGGGTCCATGGGTTTTCTGGCGTCAAAAGGAATCATATTCTTATTTATAGAAATTCCCACTTTTTCCAACGCATTTTCCGCTTCTTTGCCGGTTATTCCCTTGCTGCCGAACATATCCACAAGCATTAAATGATTATCGGTTCCTCCGGATACAATCCGGTAGTCTTTTTGCTGAAGCGCCTCTGCCAATGCTTTGGCGTTTTTTATTATCTGCCCCGAATACTCCTTAAATTCCGGCTTTAATGCTTCAGCAAAAGCAGCGGCTTTTGCGGCGTTGATATGATCATGGGGTCCTCCCTGCACTCCCGGAAAAACCGACCTGTCTATGGCTTTCGCGAATTTTTCCTTGCACATAATAATTGCCCCGCGCGGCCCCCTTAAAGTTTTATGGGTCGTAGTGGAGACAACATCAAAAAAAGGAACAGGGTTCTCAAGCTGTTTTCCCGCAATAAGCCCCGCCACATGAGCTATATCCGCAAAAGTAAAAGCTCCAACCTTGTCCGCTATTTCCTTAAACCTTTTCCAATCAAAGTCCCTGCTGTAAGCGCTAAAACCGGCTAAAATCATTTTTGGCTTTTCTCTTAAAGCAATTTCTTCCACCTCATCCATATCTATTATTTCCGTCTCTTTTTTTGCGAAATAAGGGATAATTGTATAAAGTTTGCCGCTAAAATTTAACGGATGCCCGTGGGACAAATGCCCGCCCTGGTCCAAAGAAAAACCCAAAACTTTATCGCCGGGATTTAACAGAGCCATATAAACCGCCAAATTAGCCGGACTGCCCGACAAAGGCTGGACATTTACATGCTCGGCTTCAAAAAGTTTTTTGGCTCTCTCAATCGCCAAATTTTCCGCCTCGTCAATAACCTCGTTTCCGCCATAATACCTTTTACCCGGATACCCTTCGGAATATTTATTGGTCAACACACTGCCCATTGCTTCCAAGACCGGCACAGAAACATAATTTTCAGAAGCAATAAGTTCAATTCCTTCTTTTTGCCGCTTTTCTTCTTTTTTGATGATGCTAAAAAGTTCTAAATCTTGTTTTTCAATACTTGGATAATCCATAAAATTCCTTGTCATCGCAGATTCCGAATTTTAATCGGAAAATGGCGATCTTTAAAATTGATAGATTGCTTCGTCGCTTCCCTCCTCGCAATGACATCTGTCAAAATAAAACATACTGTTTGATTTGCAGTTTAGCTTTTCCATAACTTATACCCTAAATCTTACAACTCGTACTATCAAATAAACATATAAAGAAGGCTCACCAGCCCTGCTAATATAAATATTACCACAAAGCTGCCGGTGAGACTAAAAAGCAGTATGGACAGCAGTAAAGTCAGCAAGGTGCCGATTGCCGCACTTTGTTCAAAAAATATCACGTAGGGCAAAATATGGCTGCTCTCGGCCCTTATGTAAGCCAAGGTAACTCCGGGGATGATGGCAGTTTCCCTGGCCGCTTTGGAAAGGCCGTCTATCAACAATACACCAAAAAAACTACTTGCCATAAACCGGGCACCCCAAACGAGAGCCGTAAAAAATGAACCAATTTTTAGCAAAATCTTTCTGGTATATTTGTCGCTGCCTTTGCCAATCACCAGAGCAAGGACTGCGGCAATTAAGCTGGCCACAGTGGCCAACAGCCCGACGGATTGATAGTCTTTCACAATTATGTAAATAAAAATCGGCCAAGCCGCAAAAATCGCGGCCTGCTCGCCAAAACCCATGTAGCCCAAAAATTTCTTGGGATAAGTTTTATAATACTCCCAAGTATCTCTGAACCTGTAAACTTTTGGGGTAAAAATTTCTTTGGTCATTAAAAGCGGAGCGGCGCTTGCCAAGAATACCAAGGCGCTGACTATAAAAGTTATTTGCAGACCGTACTGTTTGGCCAAAAAACCGCCGGCAACCGGACCTAAAATAAGCATAAGGTCAATAATCGCGTAAACCGCGCCAAATTCGCTGCCCATTTCTTTTTTGTCGGAATATCTCGCCATAACCGCGTTAAAAGCCGGCCAGAGCAAAGTTTTTTGGGCAGCCATAAAAAACGGCGAAATCATTAGCAACCAAAAATTACCATCCGCCCCCGCCACCATAAACCAATAAGCCACCATAAACGGCACGCTCATAGCCATAACATGCCGGTAGCCGAACAAGCTGGCTAGTTTTCCTCCAAGCGGTATCATTACAACATAAATTGCATATATGGCCGCAAAGTACCACATTACCTCGACAAGACTTAATCCCAAAACTGAATATAAAAAAATCGGCTCAAATAATATCATCATTGAGCGCGCGAAATAGCTTATAGCCGAATAGGCGTAAATTTCACCGATTTCAGCTTTAACTCTTGATTGAAAATAATGCGGTATGGGAATTCTTTGGAACATAAGACTAGCGAAAAGCGGTTAACGTTTTAATAATTTGGTTTTTTGTGGCAGGGCCAGAGCGTAAAATCTGAATATCATCACCATTAACTTCCACCATTGTTGATGGTTTGAGCTTTTGGAGTTTGCCGGCATTAATAATAATGTCGGGCTGATATTTCTTATTTATAAATTGCTTAATAATATCTCCGGCAGAATAGCTGTCGTAGCCGCCCTTGGACTTTGGCGGGTTAGCGCTGGTTGTGGTAATTGGCGAACCAAGTTGTCTGGCTAAATCAAGCGAGATTCTATTCTTCGGCATCCTTAACCCTAAGGTTCCGGTTCCGGCTGAAAGCAACCTTAACCCTTTACCCTTAACCCTTAGCTCTAGAATAATGGTTAAAGGTCCCGGCCAAAACTTTTTTGCAAGCCTGTCTGCAATCTTATTCCATTCCACTATCTTTTTTGCACAAACAATACTTGGGACAATTACATGGACCGGCTGGCGCGACAGCCTTTCTTTCACTTGATACAATTTTTTTATTGCTTTGACGTTTGCGGCATCCACTGCCAACCCGTAGCTGGTGTCCGTGGGACACGCGACCACTTTCTCTTGCTTTAACGCGCGCAAGCAAAAATTGATAATTTTATTGTGATTTTTGGTTTCATAGTTAATTACCAACATTTATAATCCTAATGCTCCGAATTATTAGCCGAATGTTCCAAGATTATTTCTAATCATTAAGATTGTCCCCCATTCGGGTAATTCGAATTATATAACCAAATTTATAAGCCTGTCCTTTACAAAAATTACTCTTTTCACACTGTCCCCTATTAAAACTTTTTTCACGACTTCTAATTTTAAGGCCTCTTCTGTCGCTTGTTCCTCCGCGCTCCCCGAGGCCATCTTAACCTTACCTTTTACTTTACCGTTAATTTGCACAACTATTTCTACGGTTTCATCTTTTATTAAAGACGGATCATACTCCGGCCAAGATTCTGATTGCAATGAACCAATTCTCTTTTTCTCTGGCTCGCCAATTTTCTGATATATTTCTTCCGCTATGTGCGGCGCGAACGGATACAAAATAACCAGAAACTTTCTGACAAATTTATTGTCAACTTTTTCGTCTTTGACTTCATTTATAAACTCCATAAAAGAGGAAACGCAGGTATTAAACCTAAAATTTTCAATATCTTCCGTTATTTTCTTAATTAATCGGTGCAATGCCCTGTTAGCCTTTTCCGATACTCCTTCCTCCTGCCTTTTGCCTCCTGCCTGTTTATTTACCCAATCCCAAGCTCTGTCCAAAAATCTTTTTGCTCCCACAACCCCCTGGTCGTTAAACGCCACCATTTGTTCGTGAGGGCCCAAAAATAATTCATACAATCTTAAAGTATCCGCGCCGTATTCTTTAACAATCTTTTGCGGATCAATAACATTGCCTCTGGATTTGGACATTTTTTCGCCGTCCGGGCCCAATACTATCCCGTGGGGCTTGCGCAAAATATAGGGCTCTTTTTCCTTAACCAAATTTTCGTCATGCAAGAACAAATTCCAAAATCTGCTATAAAGCAAATGCAAAGTAGTGTGCTCCATGCCGCCGAAATATACGTCTACCGGCGTCCAATATTTTTGGTGTTTTAAGGATGCGAATTCTTTTTTATTTTTTGGGTCGGTGTATCTAAGCCAATACCAACTAGACCCCGCCCACTGCGGCATGGTGTTGGTTTCTCGCCAGGCAATTTTTTTGCAAATCGGACATTTGGTCTTTACCCACTTTTTCATAGCGGCGAGCGGCGACTCCCCTGTTCCGGTTGGTTCATATTTTTTTACATTAGGAAGTTTTACCGGAAGATCCTTTTCAGGCACCGGCACCGCCCCGTGATCCTCGCAGTGGATTATTGGTATAGGCTCCCCCCAATAACGCTGACGTGAAAATACCCAATCGCGAAGTTTATAATTAACAACTCTTTTTCCATAACCCCGGCTTTCCATGTAATCCATTATTTTTTCCGTCGCGTCATGAATATTCAGCCCGTCCAAAAATTCGGAATTTACCATTAAGCCTTCGTCTTCCTGAACCTGATCAATATTCGTAATGGGCGCCGTATCGTTTTTGTCTTTTTGCACTACGCGTTTCACTTCCAGTTTAAACTCCCGCGCAAATTCAAAATCGCGCTTGTCATGACCCGGCACGCCAACCACCGCGCCCGTTCCCACATTGCCAAGCACGTAGTCCGCTACGTAAACCGGCATACGGTAATTCGTCAGTTGATTGATGCAATAAACCCCGATAAATACACCGGTTTTTTTACGGTTCTCCGCCGTGCGAAGTTCGTCGGAGTCTTTTGATGATTTTTTTATATACTTTTCTATCTCTTTCCATTTTTTTTCATCAATTCCGAGTATATTCCTGTTTTTTAAAAGTGGATGTTCCGGACCCAAGACCACAAATGTCGCTCCAAAGTTAGTGTCAGGACGGGTGGTAAAACATGTTATTTTGGGAACTAATGACTGCAAAATTAAAGGCTCTTCTTCATTTGTAAAATGAGGTTTAACAGATTCCTTTTCCGTCAAATTTCCTTGTAATTTCTTAGCAAGTTCTCTTCCCTGCTCAATTCTTAACGCATAGTCATTAGGATCGCTTAAAATATTTATAGAACCGCAATTTTTTCTTATTTTTTTATAATCAAATTTCCATTTAAAAGTATTGCTGAAAGGACGTTGTATATCTTTAAAATTATGAAATGTAAAGCCACCGGCAGTAACCAGGCCGGCTATTTTGTGTTTCAACTTTTCAATAACTTTCATGGCAACGACAGCGCCCAAGCTATGGCCAAAAATAATTGTGTTTTCATTGAACTCGCAATTCTTCAAAACAAAATTTACCTGATCCTCTTCCGTCGGAGCATCCGGGTTAGGTAAATTAGGACATTGGTATTTTAGCCCTAGTCTGGTAAGTTCAAATTTTAACCACGGTAAAAACAATCCTTCGGAATTGCCATTGAAACCATGAAGTAAAACATAATTATGTTTATTTTCAACATCATAAGTAATATTTATCCCCTCTTTCCTGCCAATCCAATTCTTCTGCTGGAGCTTAACCGGCTCCGGCCATTGGCCCAAGCCTTTCAAACCTTCCAAAAGTTTTTCCGCATAAGATGTGATGCGCAGATACCACTGTTTAAGTTCTTTCTTCTCCACTTTGGTGCCGCAGCGTTCGCATTTGCCGTCTATAACTTCTTCATTAGCGAGACCGGTTTTGTCCTTGGGGCACCAGTTTATAATTCCCGTAGATTCATAAGCCAATCCTTTCTTAAAAAACCGTAAAAACAGCCATTGCGTCCATTTGTAATAATTTGGATCTGACGTATTTATTTCTCTGCTCCAATCAAAGCTAAGCCCCCAGGAAAGCATTTGATTTTTGGCATTGGCGATGTTCTTTTTAGTAGTGATAGATGGATGCACTCCCATTTTTATAGCATAATTTTCCGCCGGGAGTCCAAAAGCGTCCCAACCGATTGGGAAAATAACTTCATATCCCTTAAGACGATGATAGCGAGCATAAACATCTGCCGCCACATACGGCCGCAAATGCCCCATATGCAAACCGGCTCCGGAAGGATATGGAAATTCTACTAAGATAAACTTTTTGGGCTTTTTTGAAAAATCCTTGGCCAAAAACTGCTTCTTTGTTTGCCAATACTTTTGCCACTTTTTTTCTATTTGCAATGGATTATATTTAGACATAATAGTTTTTCATATTTCCCTCTCCCTTGGGGGAAAAGATATTACTAAATAATTTTGATCCCTGAGCGAAGTCGAAGGGTCAAAATTACCACTTCCCCCACTCGCCATTTATTAATTTCTCTTTCTTTTTTCTTGTCCATCCTTTTATTTGCTTTTCTCTTAAACTTGCCTCTTCAAAATTATCAAATTCTTCCATATAAGCTAATCTTTTAACGCTATGTTTTGCGGTATATTTGGAACCAAGTTTGGATAAATGTTGTAACCAGCGGTTATCAGGATTCCAAGTTTTGCCCGTATAATAACTACCATCCAAACATTCCAAGATGTATACATACCATTTCCATTTCATGGCTTTTCAGGCAGAATTGTGCCTTCGACAGGCTCAGGCAACAATTCTTTTTATTCCTAATCCTTAGGGAGAAGGTGATTTGAATAGTTTCTTAACATTTTCCATAATAATTCGTCCCGTCGCTTCCGAACTAACCTCTAATTCCAATAATACTTAACAATACTTCTTTCCTCTGTTCTTTTTCCCTTCTGTGGGAAGGAAAACGCGTGTCATGAATTGTACAAATACCGCTATTTTCAATTTGATCATTTCTTATACCAAGCGCCTTAAGCTGCGAAATGTTGTCTTGCACAAAATTCCTGTGTTGGCCTTCGTAACAGCAACTTTGGGCGGCAGGTCCAAAATAAAAATAAAAATCTTGGGTTGCGGCGGCATAGCTCTGAACAAGCTCCTGAATGGCTTTGAATAAAATTTGAGATTCCGCGCCCCGCCAACCCACATGAATTATACCAAATATTTTCTTTCTCGGATGGTAAAACAATACGGGCAAACAGTCGGCAGTCTTAACCCCTAAAAACAACTGAGCTTTTTTGCTAAATAGACCATCGGCCTCTGCTGTCTCGGGCTGTAAAAAATCTACCTTCAAATTATCGGCGTTTATTACTTCCGCCCCGTGTACTTGCGAAAGCGTTGCCAGTTCGTACTGCTCTAATTTTAAACTTTTTAAAAATTCTTTCCTTTCCCCTAACACCTTCTCGGAGCCATTTAACTCAAAACCAAAGTTGCCCTTGGCAAAACTAACCTGAATTTCCGGAAAATCTTTAAAAATTTTTACGTTTAAACTAGATAGTTGCATCCAAAGCTAAATAATTTTGATCCCTGAGCGAAGTCGAAGGGCCACGATTACCATTTTCCCCATTGACCTTTTATTAATTTTTCTTTCTTCTCTCTCGCCCATCCCTTAATTTGCTTTTCTCTTAAACTTGCCTATTCAAAATTGTCAAATTCTTCCATATACGCCAAATTCTTAACTCCATGTTTTGCGGTGTATTTAGAACCCAATTTGAATAGATGCTGTATCCAACGATTATCTGGATCCCAAGTACGGCCGTTATAATAGCTTCCATCAAGGCATTCTAATATATACACATACCATTTCCATTTCATAATCTCTAACTAGAATTGTGCCTTCGACAGGCTCAGGCAACAATTTTTTTTCTTAAACTGCTTTAGGGAGAAGGAAATTTAAATAACTTTTTAGCATTCTCCGTGGAAATCTTAGATATTTCATCAAAAGAATTTCCTTTAAGTTTCGCTAAATGTTCTGCCGTATGCTTTACAAAGCTAGGTTCGTTTCTTTTGCCTCTGTTCGGTACGGGAGTTAAATACGGGCAATCCGTCTCTACTAAAATTTTATCAAGTGGCGCCATTTTTACCAACTTTTCCATATTCCCGGTTTTATCAAAAGTGATAATACCGTTAAAGCTTACAAACCCTCCTATGTCCAAAAATTTCTGCAGCACTTCCGGGCTTCCGGTATAGCTATGCAAAACAAAGCGATGCTTGTCCATGCCTTCCTGTTTTAAAATATCCAAAATATCCAAACATGCGTCGTCCGTTCCTTTAGTAGAGCGCGAATGCACAACCAAAGCTTTGTCTGCTTCTTTTGCCAATTTGATTTGCGAAATAAACGCCTCTTTTTGTAATTGCTTTACCTTTTTATGGACAGACGTATCTTCCGGGAGGCGATAGTAATCCAACCCACATTCCCCTATTCCCACGACTTTAGGATTTAAAGCAAGCTGATGGTAAGCGCCATAGTCAAACTTTTCTTTCTTAGTTTGGAAGCTGGTTTCTTCTTCGTCCAAATGCTGGCTATAAGTATGCACCGGATGGAGGCCAATGGTGGCAAACACCCCTTCATTAAACTGCCCGGCTAATTCCACCGCCTGGCGTGACGTTTGAATTTGCGTACCAACATTATTTACCCAGACGCCTTCGCTTAAAGAGCGCTGCAAAGTTTCCTTGGCATCGTCTTTAAAAGCCTTAAAATTCACGTGCGCGTGGGTATCTATCAACATTTAAAACTTCGGGATTTCTAAATAATGCTTAAAATTTCCTTTTGGGTTCGGTTCTAAAACTTCTTTTCTATACACTTGTATTGTCTTAGTTTTTAAAAAATTAACAGACAAAATCTCAGCTTGATTATCGTATTGTTCTATTACTCCCAAATCCGCCTTAGTCCTGCGTTGCATAGCTTTTGCTTTTGCCGCCTGAAAGTTTGAATGCTCATTCATTAAACACTTAATCACATGGCCAAATCTGGCAGGATAAACTCTTTGGCTGCCTCCCTTTTTAAGACACCGGTTAATCTCCCCCAAAATTTCAAATGTTTCGGCTTCAGTTTGCGAATAATAATAAGCGCTAGAACCTATTAAAGCCAAATCAGCACATTCATAAGGCAAATCCATATGTTTAGCATCGGCTTTTAAAACTGTTAAATCAGATTGCAAAACATCTGGAGGGAAATTTTTGTCCACTGAAACAACAGAATTTATTCCTATACTTTTAGCGGCTTTCTCAATAATACAATCTCTAGCGCCAATATCTAAGACCTTTTTGTAATCTGCCAGCCTTTCTAAAGACATGCCAAGATTCGCCAGTCTGACCCTAGCTGTTTTAATAATACTTTCCTGTTCTGCCTGACTTGATGAATCTCTTTCGTATTTCATGCCTCTATCCTCGGAAAAAGTTTTGGAATATTTTCCAATTTTGGCTCGTTAATAACTTGTAAAATCTTTTCTGATGTTTGAGGAAGAAAAGGCTGTAATTTAACTGCTATATGATGCAGCTGTTCAAGCAGGTATCTAATATCTGCCTCCCCTTTTTCTCTGTCTGTTTTTATTGTTTTAAACGGCTCATTTTTCTGAATATACTCATCTAGTTCCCCCATCTCCTTCCAAATTTCTTGCATTGCTTTCTGAAGTTCATACTGTTTTAAATTTTCATTCTCCTTATACTTGATACTTAATACTTGATACTTAATACTGTTACTAGCCGCCATTTTTAAAATACGCGATGTTAAGTTTCCAAGCCCATTGGCGAGCTTGCCGTTGTACACTTCTACTAAATGCTCAAAAGTATAGTCGCCATCTTCAAAAGTAGAAATTTCTCCCAAAAGATAATACCGCAAAGCATCTGTCGCTTGCTCGTTGGAGAGCCCCTTTTCTTCAAGCTGATGTATTATGGCATACGGATCAGCGACGTTTCCCAAACTCTTTGACATTTTCTGCCCGCCGCTATTTATAAAGCCATGGATAATTATTTGCCGGCTGGTGGGCAAACCGGCAGCCAAAAGCATAGCCTGCCACATTGCGGATTGCTGGCGTAAATTATCTTTACCCGCTATTTGTAAAGCTTTGGGATTTGCCTTTGTTCCCCAAAATTCCTCAAATTGCTGATTGCTGATTGCTGATTGCTGATTGCCCCAGCCGAGCGTGGAAATATAATTTATTAGCGCGTCAAACCACACGTACATAACATGATCCTCGTCCCCCGGCACCGGTACGCCCCAAGGCATCTTCTCTCTCAATCGGGAGATGCTAAAATCCTGCAAACCGTTTCCCACAAATTTCTTAATTTCGTTAAAACGAAAATCCGGCACCACAAAGTCCGGGTATTTTTTGTAGAGAGATAATAATTGCTTCTGAAGTTTTGAAAACTTAAAAAAGTAATTCTCCTCTTCTCTTATTTCAAGTTCCATATTGGGATGTATCGGACATTTGTCATGGTCTAACTCTTGGTCCGTCTTTTCCAGTTCGCATCCAACACAATATTTAACTTTATAATTCTTTTTTTCTATAAATCCATTTTTATCTACTCGCTTCCAAAACTCCCGGCAAGCCTTAACATGATACTCGTCGGTGGTGCGGATAAAATGAATATCGTCTGATATTCCCAATACCGGCATTAGCTTCTTAAACTTTTCTGCGTATTCATTTACGTAAGCTTGAATTTCCTTGTCCGACTCCAAAGCTTTCTGATATATTTTTATTCCGTGCTCATCCGTACCGGTATTGAAAAATACTTCCTTGCCCAAAAGTTTCTGATACCTCGCAATTGCATCCGCTTGCGCCATTTCCAAAGCAAACCCAATATGCGGCGGCGCGTTTACATAAGGTAATGTAGTTGTAATATAAAATTTATTCATATATATAAAAAAGGCCTTTTAGGCCTTATTATTATAGCGATTTTGAACCTTTTAAACAAATTCA
>Ga0210057_1006503_pt1 | contig 14490 bp, 19 predicted proteins | sample CryGeyCG2114_010_2_FD_183968 | JGI IMG/M metagenome (GOLD analysis project Ga0210057, IMG submission 183968) | Groundwater microbial communities from aquifer - Crystal Geyser CG10_big_fil_rev_8/21/14_0.10 (SPAdes) (version 2) | ecosystem: Environmental > Aquatic > Deep subsurface > Groundwater ... | reverse complement strand
TGTTAAAGCTGCCACTGTAGAATTTGAGAGACTTAAAAAAAATGAATTTCCAAAATTAAAATTAGGGATTTTACATGGTAAGCTTAAATCAAAAGAGAAAGAAAAGGTTTTAACAGATTTTAAAGACAAGAAATTTGATATCTTGGTCGCAACTCCTGTAGTTGAAGTTGGGATAGATATTTCGAATGCAACAATTATTCTAATCGAAGCATCAGACAGGTTTGGTCTTTCACAACTTCATCAATTACGCGGCAGAGTAGGCAGGGGAGATAAACAATCTTATTGTCTTTTGTTTAGCGAAAGTAAGTCCGAAAAAACATTGGAAAGATTAAGGGCAATGGAAAAAATTAATTTTGGCGCAGAGCTTGCAGAATTAGATTTAAAATTAAGAGGTCCGGGACAGCTATTTGGAACACTACAGCATGGTATTCCAAAACTAAAAATTGCCAGTTTTTCGGATTTTCCGCTTATTAAAAAGGCCAAAAGCGAGGCGGATAAAATCTACCCAAAATTAAAGGAATTTCCGGATCTGGAACAAAAAATTAATGAAATCAACACAAAACAAATAACCCCGGACTAAAATACCTTGCGAAAAAGCTGAAAATAAAGTAAAATACTTGTCAGGCACTAGCCACTAGCCATTAGTTACTAGACTGCTGATATTATATGTCACAAGAGCCAAAAAGAAGACACTCTATTGGAAGAAAAGGCAAAAGAAGAGCGGCAATTAAATTAGCTGTTAAAACGTCTATTTGTTGTGCAAATTGCGGAGCAACAATGCTCAGTCATTATGCATGTAAGAAGTGTGGATATTATAAAGGAGAATCCGTACTTAAAATTAAAACCAAAAAAAAGGAACAGGAAAAATAAAATTACAGAATGAAAAATCCTCTGGATCCACGGCATACAAATAGACAAACACTGGTTGAGGATTTGTTTAGAATCCAGTTCCATAAGCAAAAAATTAGTCCGGAAGCAAGAGAAATTATTGAGCAAAAAGATTTTATTGATGAAATTATTCAAAAAGCAGCTACGGAGTTTCCAATTGATAAAATTAACAAAGTTGATCTTGCAATACTAAGACTTGCGGTATACGAACTTTTGATTAAAAAGAAAGAACCGCCAAGAGCAATTATTGACGAAGCAGTTGAACTTGCTAAGGAATATGGAGGAGATACAAGTCCGTCATTTGTAAATGGCGCGCTTGGAAAAATTTTAGAAAATGATAAACCTTCCAAAGTTTAAAAATAAAAAACTTTTCGAACAAGCGTTTACGCACAGATCCTATTTAAATGAATCTAAACAAAAAATTTCGTCTAACGAAAGACTTGAGTTTTTAGGCGATAGTGTTATTTCTTTTGTTGTCTCTCAATATGTTTATAAAACTTATCCAAATTATAACGAGGGAATATTAACTAATTTAAGATCGTTACTCGTTAATACAAAAAGTCTTGCGCAAGTTGCCAAAGAACTAAATTTTGGAAGCCTACTAAAACTCTCTAAAGGTGAGGAAGAATCCAAAGGAAGACAAAATCAAAGTCTTTTAGCAAACAGTTTCGAGGCATATGTTGGAGCTTTGTTTTTAGACCAGGGAGTTGAAAACGTTTGGGAATTGTTAAATAAAGTTTTATTGCCAAAAGCAGATTATTTCGTAGAAAATAATGTCTTTAAAGATCCTAAAAGCTTACTGCAAGAAAAAGTTCAGGCACAAAAACGAAATTCTCCCGTATATAAAGTTTTAGGAGAGGCAGGTCCCGCTCACGCAAAACTATTTACAGTAGGAGTATATGTTTTTAACAAACTTCTTGGGATAGGGGAAGGAAAATCAAAACAACAAGCAGAAGAAATGGCTGCAAAACAGGCACTTGAGAGAAATGCGAAATAATGGTAATATATAGGCTATGGCAGTTGTAATTAGATCTACAAGAACAGGTAAAAAAGGAGAGAGGAAATTTAGAATAGTTGTGGCGGAAAAAAGATCCCGTCGCGACGGAGAACCGATCGAAACACTCGGTTGGTACGAAAAAGGACCCAATGGAGCAAAAAAAATAGATAAAGAACGATACCAGTATTGGATTTCTAAGGGAGCAAGATCAAGCGACACAATTTTAAAGCTTATATCATAAGTCATGGATAAAATTTTAAATTATATTATTACAGCTATTGTAGAGAAACCGGAAGAGGTAAAAATTACCGAAGAAGAACAAGACGGAGTAGTAAATTTTGGAATTGATGTTGCGGAAGAAGATATGGGTAGAGTGATAGGCAAGAACGGCAAAGTAATTAAGGCCATCCGAAACATTATGAAAATTTCCTCAATTAAACAAAATAAAAGAATATATATATCACTTTTGGAAAAACCGCAATAAAAACTGCAGGATATGAAAATCAGTATTCTCACGCTCTTCCCCGAGATGTTTAAAGGACCATTCGAGCATTCTATTGTTAAAAGGGCTCAAGATAAAAATTTCGTAAAGATTAACTTTGTAAATATTAGAGATTTTGGTATCGGGAGACATAGGGTAGTCGACGATAGTCCATTTGGTGGGGGGACAGGAATGGTTTTAAAAGTGGATGTTTTATACAAAGCCATACAAAAAACAAAAGATAAAAAACTAAATAATCGTGAACAAAAAGTTTTTCTGCTTGGAGCACACGGAAAAAAATTTGATTGGAATATGGCAAGTAATTTTTCCAAACTCAAGCATTTAATTCTTGTTTGCGGGCACTATGAAGGAGTCGATGAAAGAATTAAAAATTTTATTGATGGGGAAATTTCCATTGGAGATTTTATAGTCACAGGAGGGGAAATACCGGCAATGCTAATTGCCGATGCAACAATTAGACTTCTTTCGGGAGTTCTAAAAGAGGGAGCTGCGACTTCGGAATCTTTTTTTTCTAACCTTGAACATCCACATTATACCCAACCAAGAGAATTTAACAAATTAAAAGTACCAAACGTATTGCTTTCCGGAAATCATAAGGAAATAAAAAAATGGCGGCTTGATCAATCAATAAAAATTACCTCTAAATTAAGACCGGATCTTTTAAAAAAGAACTAGAAAGGCATTAAATTGACTGACCCACTGGAAGAAGCCGGAACAGCAGAGGCATCATCGAGAAACGATGCATTTGACCATTTGGAAATATTATCAAGAATCTCCTGACTTTTAGGAGATAACGTTTGTAAAGGAATTTCTTCTTTAAAATTTATTGGCGGAATAGTTTTGTAATAAAAATTAATCGTTATAGACATTGAGTTAAAGGAAGAATTTAAGGAAATTACCTCCGAAAGAGGAGCAGTCTTATAAAGCTCGGAAGTAAAGTTTGAAGCGCTCGTAATGTCTCCAAGTAAATTTACGGATAGTTGAAGAAACGGAAATTTTGTAACCGCAGTTTTTGGTTTTGAAATATCTCCTACGAGAAAATCGTAATCTCCAACAGATAGTCCTGTCTTACTGGCAGCAATTGAAACTGCATTTATAATACCGGCAAAATCTTTATTTATCGGCAAAACAGCCGTAGTTATCTTATATCGCGAATCTAAAACAGAAGAATCAAGATTGGTAAGCGACGTAAGGTTACCTTTTAATGTTGCTAATTTATCCTGCTCAATCTTTGACTGTTTTTGTAACTCAAATAAACCGCTTATTTGTGGTATGATCACTTGAAAAAAAAGGAAAACACAGATTAAAATTACCGAGATAGGTAAGATGTAATTCTTATTTTTTCTGTAGAGGAGCATAATTGTCTCCTGGTCTAAGTTAATCCGCTTTTTCATAAAATTGTTCCTCCAATGCTTAGCACGTATTGACCGGTTTTCGTGTTTACAATTATTCCTTCCATGACCAAATTCCTAATTACCTTTTTTTGGGAAGAAAAAGTTATAAGTGCGTTTAAAAAGGTATTAATTGAGGCAAGTGAGCTTGAAGAAACGCTCATTTTGACATTGTCCTTATCAAGACTAAATGCTTTAACTACTACTCCTTGAGGAATTAACCCTAAGAGAGAGTTAGAAACAATTGAATAATCTTTTCTTTTATTTAAGATTTCAGTAATTCCTTTTATTCTGTCGTTTACCATTAACAACTTTCCTGCCTTATTTTTAAGCTGGGATATTCCAAAAATTGCTGTGTTTTGATCTCTTTTAATTGAGGATAAAGAAAATTGAGTGCTAATAATAAAAATGATTACTGCACAAAGAACAATTATTGTAAGAAAAGAAGCAGCTATAAAGTTTAAAATTTTTATCCTTTTCTTTTCTTTTATTACTTCTTCATCTTTGTTTTGGATTAGATTTATGTAGTTACTCATAGTTTCTCATGGCAAGTCCTATTGCAATTGTATAATCAGGTCCATTGTCTAAAATTTCTTTTGGAATTTGTTGCGAAGCAAGGATTTTCCAAGGATTTGCGATTGCAGTTTCTATTCCTGAATTGCTGGCAAAAAATACATCAATTCCCGGCAATTTTGAGGTACCTCCGGAAAGAATTATCTGTCTTACAGGAGCATCATCTTTATATTTTTGATTATAAAAAGCAACTGATTTTTTTACCTCTAATAAAATTGAGGTTAAAATTGGTTCTGTAGATTTTCCAATTTTCCCGCCTAAATTCTTATCGGAGACTCCATAGGCTTTTTTATATTCTTCTGCCTGCTCCGCTGTTAACCCTAAATCCGAGGCAATAGCCCTGTTAATTGCAGCGCCTCCAATTGACATTGAATAAGTAAAGATCATTATTCCGTTTCTGACTATCGCAAATGACGTACTAACCGAGCCGATATTAATTATTAAAGTCGTTGGAAAATTTTCCCCAACAACGAGTGCCCTCACAGTCGCTAAAATTTCTGTTTCCATAGAATTAACGGTTAAACCGACCATGGAAAATATTCTTTGATATTTATTTATTAACATTGTCGGAGCACCAACCATTAAAACTTGCATTTTTTGGTTTGGTTCTGTCGTTTCCGGTTTGTACAAAACATTCCAGGCTAAGGTAATGTTTGCTAATGGAACCGGAATATATTGTTCCGCCTCCCAGTAAATTGCAGACCTTAGCTCTTTTTCCGATAAGGTCGGCATTTCCAATACCTTTGTATAAACTTGATTTTCCGCTAAGGCAACATTTACATATTTTGATGTAATCCCGGCAGTATCAACTGCTTTTCTGATTGTCTGTGCCATTTCTTCTTCATCAAGAGGGGATTCCGACAGCATTCCTTTTGCAGGCGAAGGGACAATGATTGAAGATTTATACATATAGCCCTCGTTTCCGCTTAAAAGCCAGGCTAATTTAATTGTCGTAGCACCTATATCAAGGCCAAACGGCTTTTTATTGTTCATAGTTTAAGGTGTGAATAGGCTATATGGAAATAGTTCCGAAGGAACCCTAGGATAACCTCTGAAAACTGTTACTTTTCTTTCTATCTCCCTAAGACTGCCTTTTGACTCTATAATCGATCCTTGAGGGGGTAAAGCACTGGAACCTTCTATTCCAATCGGAGCGCTATAGTATAAAGGGATAATTCTAACCAAAAGTCCATTAGCAACCGTTATTGAAGATGCATAATAATAAGTTTTGCTACCAACGACTCCTTGATTTTGACCAACTTGCGAAAAATGATTTAAGCTATATCTTGAAGAGCATTGATCAACAGCGTATCTTGTTAAGATTGGAGTAGCTTTGGTTCCAGACAAAACTACTATTTCTAAAGCTGCGTTGCTACAAGCACCATTAGAGTCCCCCCATCTAACAGTTAATGTTCCGCTCCAAGGATTTGCATAGATTAACCCAGGATCTGTTGAATAATCCGAAAGCCAGAGATCAAACCCTTCGTTTTTTGCAACAATATTTCCTCCATTTAGGTTAAAACTGGTTCCTTTTACCTGAGTCGCTGTCGTATTAAATGTTGCTTTGTTGTCTAAAGTTCCTCCTATTGTTACGTCGGTCGAAGATTTTAAAACCTGTTCAATTCCCGCTTCTGCGGCAGAGAGTGCTTTTTGCGATTCGGATTGCTCAGTTGACGTACGCATCCCAATAATACTTCTTGAGGCAACAGCAAGACCAATTGTTAAGACAATAACCATGACAAGCACAACTATTAATAGTGCCTGACCGCTTTGACTTTTAATAGGGTGTTTTACCATCCATAAATAGAGTAACAAGACTAAAGAAAACTGTCAAGGCTATCTGCCTAAATTTCTCATAGTAACGTTTGTTTCGAACGGAACCGAAGTATTTTGTTCTATAGCGTTACCCGAGGAATTTTTTGAAAGCGTAAAGTAAATTCCTATAACCGGCGGTTGAGACAAATAATTTTGGGAACAAGTAAAATAACAATCTGATACAACAATATCGCTTGTATTTATTAAAGAGGCGCTATTCGAAGAAAGCGTAGGCTCATTGGTAGTCTGATCGATATTGCAGGAAAAAATAAGCTGGTCGTTAGTAAAATTAGTTACTTTTAAGTAAGAATATCTCGTCGGTTCAGGCGTTGGTGTTAACGGCTCCACGGGTTCTACTGTACAATTTTGTTGATACGATATACCATCTACGCTTATCCCATTAAAACTTCTGGCAAATTCAATCATCTTAGACATTCCGCTTAACCGATTGTCTCCTTCTTGCCTTATTTCGTTTAGAGACGTTGTTTTATTTGCTCCCCTTAAAGTAGAAGATATTATACCAATAATTACAGCTCCTACTGCGCTTAAGACTATCATTACCGCAAGAAGCTCTATTATCGTATACCCCCCGGAAGAATTAATAAATTTTATCTTGGTTATTATTTTCCGGAAATTAATCATTTTATTACTCTGAAACATTGCTTACATTAGAAAAACAAGATTCCAAACTAACCGAATGGCAAAATAAGTCGTCTGAGCTTCTGCATTTATTATCCGACCAAAAAACAGAAACAATAATTCTGCTGCTGTTTTGACAAGATGGAGAAGACGTTTCTATCTGTACTTGTCTTATAAAAATGCCTACATTTTGATCACAGCCCTTCGGAATCCCAGGATCAAATGCATCGAGGGTATTTGATCCTTCTTTAAGGCAATATTTATCATTTAAAGTGGAGAAGTAGGTCCAATTCGTCTTACTAATATTTCTAAGCACTTCCATCCCTTGCTTGGCATATTGAGTTGCCAAATCTTGGTTTTTTGCTGCAATTGCACTGCTTAAAGCAGAAATTATCATCGACGTTATTGCTGCAATAATAACTACTGCAACTCCTAGCGCAATTAAAGCCTCCACCATTATTTGCCCCGCTTGTTTATTCATTTTTAATTGTAATTCCGCCAACAGTATCTACTATAATAGTTTTGTTCTTGTTATATCCAGAGATAGAAACTTTACCAGATCCTTCAACACTGCCTGTAAGAACAGGGAAGAAAAAAGAAGTTTGTGTCGTATTGTTATTAAAAGTTATATTGCTCGGCAAAATTTTAGTAGAAACCACATTAATATTATTTTCACAAACCAAAACCAGAGAATATGATCTATTATTAATATCTATATCCACCCTGTATCCCCTCAAAGTTCCGTTGCAGATCCCCGAATCTTGAGGCTTAACCTGGGAAATTGCCCTAGAACGAGCCAAATGAAACGTAGATACAATATCGTTTAACGCCGCATCTACCGATGCTGCCTTGCTACCGCTAGAAAAAGAAGCAATGCCAATAGTTGATAAGATTGTTAATACAGATAAAACAATAATTATTTCAAATAGAGTAAATCCCTTATCAGATCTGTAAATTTGCTTTATTTTAAACATTTTTATGGATTTTGCAGTGTAAACGATGTATTTGAAACGCCTGAGGTATCGCATGGAGAAACACTTGTTGTGTCTTTTTGCGAGTCATTAACATTTTCCAAACAGGCAATGATTGCATAAGTTGTACCGTTGGAAGAATAGGCATAGAGATAAGGAGAACTATTTATCGGATCACAAGGGATCTTTTGCATATATGTGCTTGAACCAACAACCAAGGAAGCACCGCAATCAGGAAGAGGATTCGGATAACTACCCTGATCAGCTCTGTAAAGTTCTAGAGCCGATTGAATTTGCCGCAAATCAGATTTTCTCTGTCCGTCTCTGCCTCTTTGCCTAACACCAACGAAATTTGCCATCAAAAGTGTAGCCAAGATTCCAATGATTGATATAACTATTAAAAGCTCTATTAAAGTAAACCCCCTCTGAAGTTTTGATTTTTGATTTTTGATTTTTGATTTTTGTATCATGGGCTTACATTTTGACTCGACACTCCGTAATTACATAAAGCAATACAGGAGGTTGAAATAGGAAAATCAGGCTGACCTAGCGATTGACAAGCTTCCCCGTCATTACATAAATTTTGGTCTGTCCCTCTAACTAGGTTAGCATATAAATAATATGCTTGTCCATCAGATGTGGAATAATAAACATATTTGCTTGAAGAATATGGGCTTTTTGGCATTATGTTCATGTATGGATGCCACACTCCTCCCCAATCTACAACATTCCCGGCCGCATTTTTTATTCTAAAATCGTTTACAGCATTTATAGGCGGATATCTGCCATTATCTTCGTAAGATTGCTCTAGGGCTTTTTGAATCTGCGATAGATCGGCTTTTACACGCGCGTCGTTTGCTTTTTGGAATTGAGTTACCGGGTCTAAAACGGCCATTCCGATAGACGCTGTAATAGCAAGAATACCAACCACGATAATCATTTCTATTAAAGTAAATCCCGCACCCATAGTCTTACGATCGAAACGCTTTTCGATTTCACTTTGTTTGTATTGATTAACCCTCGTTCTGATAAACGAGATGTTGTGGTGCGGGATAAAACCTAAAGATTTAGAATCGTAGCGATGATTTTCCAAATTTGATTTCCTAAAAACATTGCGGCAAAAGTTCCAAAAACCATAAACGGAGCAAACGGGATTGTACTTTTTCCAAACTTCTTTTTCCCACATAAAACGAGTATGATAGAAACAATTGCGCCTGTCAAGAAAGCTACGTAAAGAGCAACTATTATCTTAGGAAAACCAAGTAAAATTCCCATTATAAAAGCCAGTTTTACATCTCCCAACCCCATTCCCTTACTCTTAGTTATTAAGAAAAGTGCAAAGAAAAATACAAAAGCTCCTAAGGCGGAAATAAAAGAGTTTAAAAAAAGATTTTTCTCAAAAACAATAGAGTAGGGGAGTAAAATAATCAGCATAAATGCTAATATTTTATCCGGAATTATACCGTATTTTAAATCTGTTACAAAAATTGCAATAAGAGAGGAAACAATAAGCAAATGATAAATGATAAATGATAAATGATAATTTGATTGGAAATTAGGATTTAAGATTTGATTGGAAATTAGAAATTGGAAATTGGAAATTAGGAAAAGATAAGTAACAGAAAACATTATTCCTGTTACCAACTCAACAATCGGATATTGCCAGGAAATTTTTGCTTTACAGCTTTTACATTTCCTTTTTAAAATAAAAAAGGAAATAATTGGAATAAGCTCCAGTAAACCAAGTATTTTTTTGCATTTATCACAGTAAGACCTGCCATAAATTATTGATTCCTTGTTAGGAATTCTATCTATAATAACATTAACAAAAGACCCAATACAAAGCCCGAATATAAATAATATAATTAAAAAAACAGATTCCATCACTTTATCATTTTATATTTTTTACACTTTTATTAAATTCCTCGGCAAGATCTCCTTTAAATAAACTTTTATATTCTTTAACAACTTTTTCTGTTTTAGCTAAATCACCAAAACAAAATTTGTAATTTGTATACGAAAGTAAATATGCGTATCTGTTAAACGGGTCAACATTCATGGATTTTTGAATATAATCTCCTGCTTTTTTACACTTCTTATTTAAACTTGAATGAGTAGCAAGTCCTAAATAAACATTGCCATTTGTTTCGTCAACTAATTGTGCTTTTTGGAAAAAAAGAACCGCAAGAGACAAATCTTGATATTGACTGAGAATAAAATTTCCTTCGGCAAGCAGGCCATCTGAGTAAGCTCGCGGAATATCGGAAATAGTAAGGCTACCTCTAGTTAAACTAACTTTATCAAAATATGAATTTTTAAACTTACTCCAAATTTTTTCTTCTTGAATTAAAAACTCTTTCTTTGATGGAATCTCTTTTTCCGAAACTAAAAGTTTATACACTATTCCGTAAGGAATCCAAATAAGTTTATCTCCTTTTTTTGTTTGTACCATATTTGTGGAAAAAACAGGCTTAGTCTTTACTAACTCTGTCAAGGCTTTAGCCGTTACGTCCATGTCTTTTGCTGCTTTCGGAAATTTTTTTATGTAATCTTTAGTTAACTTTTGTAAATTCTGGTTTCCGCTATCGCTTAATAAATTAATGTCCCGTCTAAAATCTAACGCGTAACTTACATACCAAGAATTAAATAAAGCTGTATCTCCAATTATTAAAAGATTTGAATTTTGGGGAAGAGGGGACAATATATCATAAGCAAAATTATCTCCTATCCATTCATTATGTAAATCTGTTTTATTAAAGTTGTATTTAAAAAGAAGAAGTGGAATTAATAAAAATACAGCTATAAATAACTTTTCGAAAATGTCTTTTTTTAAAAACATATTTAGTACCCCTACGAACGCTTGAATCCCCAAAGGAAGAAAAAGTAAAATTACAACAGAAGACATTGTAAAAAATCTTTCGTAAATTCCGATGTAGAAACTATTAATTAGAGGAAGTCCTAAGATGGCGATAAAAAAAGGACCGCTTAGCATAAACGCCAGGAAAAAGGAGAAAAAAATTCGCTTATTCTTTTTAAACAGTGAAATAGTGCCTAAAAAAACCAGAAAAATTACGGGAATTGTAAGTTGGGTAATTAAAGAAAAGAAATAATTTCTTTCTATTATTAGTCTTTGAAAAAGGTTAACCTCCGGAGTAGAACCGACTCCGATATATCCATAATCTTTTCTTAGAACAACATTTAAAAAAGATCCCAAATCCTTTACGTTGCTCCAGTTGACAGGAGGATTATAAGAAGCCGCAATGGGAATATAAATATATAAAGAAAGACCGGATAAAAAAAGCAGGAAACAAGTAAGTAAAATTTTCGGTTTAAAAAGAAAGTTTTTGTAATTAGCAAATATCAAAATTAGAACCGAAGGAAATACAAAAGCAATAATATAATTGTTGCTTAAAGATAAACCGGTTAAAACCGATAATATAAATAAAAAATTATTTTTTTTGTATTTATAATATAAATATGCAAAGAAAATCAGAGAAATGGTAAATAAGTTATTTAAGGCAAACACCTCTGCAATTTCTGCATAAAACCAAAAAAGATAATTAAAAGCCAAAGTTAATGAAGAAATTATTGATATTAATTTATTTTTTGTAAGCTCACGCGAAAGATAATAAAAAATTACAACAGTAAGCGAAGAGGAAAACACGGAAATTAATCCAACCATGAAAGCAGGGGTAAAAAAGTTTATTCTTGTAAGAAGAAAGCCTAAAAATGTTATGAGCGGGTAACCCGAAGGGTGCGGAACTCCCATTACTTTTGCAGAAGTTACAATATCTCCCACATCTCCGCCATAAACGCTTAAAGATAGATTATGTAAATAAAAACTTAAAACAACAAAAAACAATATTAGGGGAATTATAATTTTTTTTAGAGGTAGCTTAGAGATTATTGTGTGCACCAGTAACAACCATTATCTGTACCTGTAGTTGCGCAATTCTTGGAACCGCTTGTTTGTCCATCCGAGTTATACTTAGTATTTGCATCATTTTGCTGGGATTTTGATTCCGGCTGGAAACAAACCGTCAATGTTTTCGTGCCGGCGGTAAAATTAGCATATACTCTAGCTAATTGGCTGGTTGCGTTAATAAAACCGACTTTAAGTTCATTATCTGCTATTAAGGCCTGCACACAGGACAACAATCCCGTTGCTGTGCTTCCATCGCTAAGCGGTAATGTCCCATCCGGAGCCGCCTCTCCGTTACATCCTCCTCCTCCACTCGCAGTTGAATCCCAAGGAAAAGCTGTATGTGTTGTGTAGTATCTTACATTTGCATTAGCATATTCAACGGCTACATTTTTAACGTTAGAATCATTTCCTTTCTTAAGCTGTTCGAAAGGATCGATTGTTGCGATTAATGCTGCTGCCAAAACTCCGAGGATTCCGATAACGACGAGAAGCTCAATTAAAGTAAAACCTTGTTGCTTAATCGCGGACAGTTGTTTTTTCATGTTCTTATTAAGTTTAACCATATTCAAAAACGCTTGTCAATACCCCAAAATAGGCGAGATCCGAAGCAAAATTATTGGATACTGGAAATTAAACTATAGATAGGTGTAATAACCGAAATGATTAAAAATGCAACACCAACACCCAAAACAACCATTATAAAAGGTTCCATTGCTGTTGTTAATGTCTTAACTGTTTGATTTACTTCTCGCTCATAATATTCCGATGCTTTTAGCAAATTTTCATCTACTTTACCTGTTTGTTCTCCAACTTTAACAAGCTGAACGATCATGGACGGAAAGAGAGGGCTGGTTTGTAAGGCATCTCCTACCGATACACCTTTTTCAACCTGTCTCGAAACTTCTTTTATAGCAGTTTTATAATAAATATTGCCTGTAGTTCCTGCTGTTTGCAAGAGTGCATCTACCACCAACGTACCTGTTCCGACTAAAAGCCCTAAGGTTCTGGCAAATTCCGTAAGAATGCTTTGTTTAATTAATAGCCCAAATACCGGCAGTTTTAAAACTAAGTTGTCTAATAAAAGTTCTCCTTGTTCTGTATTTTTCCAGCGTCTAAAAAACAAGACGAATAAAATTACACCTATGATAACTAACGGCCAAAAATTAACTACAAAATTTGACATTCCGACAATTATTTGAGTTGCAACAGGAAGTGGAATATTAAGATTTTTATATAAGACGGAAAGTTGAGGGATAACAAAAATCATCATTACAAAAACGACAACTACCATAAGAGATAGAACAACAAGCGGGTACATTAAGGCGGATTTAATCGTGCTTTTTAGCTTTCCTTGTTTTTCCAAATTATCCGCAAGTCGGTCCAATACTTGATCCAAAAGACCTGATGATTCTCCTGCTTTTATTAAAGAAACGTAAATACTGGAAAAAACCTCCGGATATTTTACCAGTGACGAGGATAATGTTCTTCCACCTTCTATATCTGTGATAATTCCTGTTACAACTTCTCCCATTGCCTGGTTTTGGATTTGGTCTCTAAGAATTTCAAGTGCTCTCATTAAAGTTAAGCCCGATTGGAGCATAGAGGAAAGCTGCCTGGTAAAAAGCACTAGATCCGAAGGTTTTGGTTTATTAAAAACCGCAAGAATTTTTAGTATGGAATCCGGATCTTTTCTTTCTATTTTAATTACCATGTAATCTTTACCACGAAGATAATTTGCGGCCTCGCTAATTTCCTTAGCATCTATTAAACCTTGTATTATCTTCCCCTCTTTTGTGGCAACTTTATACCTTAATCTCATAGATTATCCAATCATTCTCATTAGCTCGTTGGGTCTTAAGGAGTAGCTTCTGGCAACTTCCAGGCTGATTGATCCGGACAAAACCAGGGATGCAAGAGAAGACTCAAGCGTAATCATACCTTCTTCTTGTGATGTTTGAATGATAGAGTCTATTAAATGGGTTTTTCCTTCCCTGATGTTACTTAAAACGGCAGAATTACCAAGCAAAACTTCTACTCCGGGCACTCTTCCTCCGCTAATTTGCGGAAGCAATCGCTGAGAAACAATACCTTTTAAAGAAGACGCGAGCTGGATTCTGATTTGAGCCTGCTGAGTTGCAGGAAAAGCGTCAATAATTCTATCAATTGTTTGCGAAGCCGAATTTGTATGTAAAGTCGAAAAAACCAAATGACCGGTTTCGGCAATTGTAATTGCGGCAGAAATTGTTTCCGGATCCCGCATTTCTCCAACGAGCACCACATCCGGATCTTCTCTTAACGCCGATCTAAGTGCCATTGCCCAAGAATGAGTATCAATATCGATTTCTCTTTGTGAAATGATACTTTTTCCGATCGGATAAACGTACTCTATCGGATCTTCTATTGTAAGAATATGGCTTGCGCGTTTAATATTGATTTCATTAATAATTGCCGCCAAAGTTGTTGACTTACCATGTCCGGTTGGTCCTGTTACTAAAACAAAACCCTGTTTTAAGTCTGCGAAAGAATGACAAATCTTGGGCAATTTTAGTTCTTCTATGGTTTTAACCCTGGGCTCCAAAAACCGAAAAGCCGCACTTAAATATCCTCTTTGGTAATAAATATTTATTCTAAATCTACCCAAATCTCCATATGAACCTCCGCCAAAACCAAAGGAAAAATCAATTTCTTTATTGTTTAAAAGTAGCTCTTTTTGATCCGGTTTTAAGATCGAAAAAAGCATAGCTTCCATATCTTGAGCGGTTAATGGCTCGTAGCTTGTTATGTAGTTT
>Ga0210057_1006502_pt1 | contig 14495 bp, 10 predicted proteins | sample CryGeyCG2114_010_2_FD_183968 | JGI IMG/M metagenome (GOLD analysis project Ga0210057, IMG submission 183968) | Groundwater microbial communities from aquifer - Crystal Geyser CG10_big_fil_rev_8/21/14_0.10 (SPAdes) (version 2) | ecosystem: Environmental > Aquatic > Deep subsurface > Groundwater ... | reverse complement strand
TAGAAGTGGTTTCAAAAGTTTTGAAGGTGCAAGATGCTTTATGGATTTGAGAAGAACAATCCATAACTTTGTAAATCCCCCATCAACAATTGAATGGCAAAACACCAGCAGAAATGGCTGGGATAAAATTAAAGCTTGGAAGAATGAAGTTACTCGAATTAATAAAATACATTGTTAAAAACTCAGGAGACGATTAGTTTACAGTATCCAAAAACAATAATCTTTTTAAATACAAAATTTGTGTAAGAATATGGCATATAGGATAAGATTAACTGACTCAGAGAGAAAAGCTGCTCAAAAAATGGCAGGTCTTACAAGACTCTGTTCAATGCCTATTGCAGGAGACAGAGGTTATGGAGACTCCCAAAAAGAACCTTTAGAAACAACAAGGCAAGAAGGACCAAGAGATACTGATTCAAGAAAAAAATCTCCAAAACACCATATAAAAAGTTATGGGGCCGCGCAAGTTTATTCTGATATGCCTGCGCCAATTGAAGAATGCACTATTCAAGAATTTGGATCAAGAAGATGGTCATCTCTTGCAGGACTAGTCCCATTTTTAACACACTATCTTAAGGCAAAACAGATAGGAGAATTATATAAACCTTATAGAATATAATCAAAATCTTCTTCTGGGAAAAAAGGGTGCAGAAAAATGGTTGAAATAAATAGATTTGCAAGCAAAGGTATAGACAAGCAGGAGCTTGGAAGGAAAATTCTGCATATTATGATAGGAATTGCAGCCCTTTTGCTGATAGTTCTTAATGTTATGAGTTCTTTTATTATATTTATAATTTTTATAATTTGCATTATTTTGAGCTTGTTAAGTTTAAAATTTAAGCTTCCGATAGTTCACTTTTTCTTGGATAATTTTGAGAGAATCAAGGAAAAAACCAAGCTTCCTGGAAGAGGCTATTTATTTGCCATAGCAGGAAGCCTTCTTGCCTTACAACTTTTTGAAAGGAATATTGCTCTTGCATCAATAATAATTTTAATTTTCGCAGACCCAACATCTTATTTAGTAGGAAAATTATTCGGCAGAAAAAAATCTTTTCTTGATGAAAGAAAGAACGTAGAAGGAAATATAGCTGGTTTTTTAGTAAGCAGCTTATTTGCTTTATTTTTTGTTCCTCCGGTTCTTGCCATCTCAGGGAGTTTGGTGGCAATGTTATTTGAGTCCTTAATAATAGAAATTCAAAAAATAAAATTAGATGATAATTTAATTATCCCTTTGGCAGCGGGAACAACTATGCTCCTTATAGTTAGATTTTTGATGTAAAAAGATACTCTGCTAATGCAAAACTACTATCACAAAAACCCTCTCGTTTACCACATGTCAAAATCGTGAGATTTTGAGCACTATCAGAAATCAAAGATTTCTGAAGCCTTAAAAGGTGTGGTTTGTTCGTTGGGTTTTTAGGATGCATGAAAATTCTAAAAAGGAATTTTCTGCACAGAAAATTGTCAAAAACAATTTTCTTGTGCTCAGAAATTAAAACGAGCAGTCATCCACATCTTAAAAGATGTGGTTTAATTTCTGACATCACAAAAATTGTTCTCTGCAAAATATAATTTCTAGGGATTAATTAATTAATATAGAAGTAGCGATATCTTAAGCAAAGCGAACTCTCTTTAGCCGAGCAGAGCGAGGCTAATGTTAAATTTATAGGGTTACTTTAATTTATCTAAACCTTTATTAACACATTTCTCTTTTCTCTTTTATGAAAAAACAAGCTGGAAAAAGCAAAGACAAAAAAAGCAAAAAACTCAGAATTTTAGCAGCAGGCGACTTGCACGGCGATGCTAAATTAGCTGAAGAACTAGCGAAAAGAGCTGAAAAAGAAAAAGTTGATTTAGTTATTTTAAACGGAGATATTACAGGGCTAATTGAAACTAAAAATCTAATTAAACCATTTATAGACCGGAAAGAGAGGGTTGTTTTTGTTCCTGGCAACTGGGATTCGCCAGAAACAGCTTCTTTTCTCTCAGAAATTTACGGCATTAAAAATTTAGAAGAGTATTATGTTAAATGCAAAAATGTTGGAATTTTTGGAATAGGAGACGCGAGAGCGGTTTGGACAAGCGAAGAAGAAACATTCGAAAGATTAAAAAAAAGTTTTGACAAAATAAAAAATTTAGAAAAAAAAATTATGGTTACTCATTTTCATGCAGCCGGAACTAAATCTGAGCTATCTGGCTTTGCCGGAAGCGAGGGCATAAGAAAAGCTGTTGAAAAACTCCAGCCCGATTTGCTGATTTCAGGCCACATTCATGAGTTAGAAGGCATAGAAGACAAAATAGGCAAAACCAGAGTTCTGAATGTCGGCAGAAAAGGGAAAATAATTGAGATTTAAAAACATAACAATTAAAAACATCTTTTTCTATTAATAGATATGGGAAATAAAGATTACATAATAAGAAACAAACATTACATTCATGCTAAACAAACATATTGGTGTGTATTTATTATTTCAATCATCCTTGCTGTTTGTTCTGTTTATAAATTTATAAATGATGCAGATAATCTTTTTTATATTATATCTTCAATAATATTTATTTGTGTAGCTATTATAGCTTTTTTTGGAACTAAAGTTAAAGACAAAATTAAATAAAAACGGCATATAAAACATGAAAAAAATAGGTTTAGCATTATTAATCATTATAGTAGTTATTCTTGCAATAGTTGTTGTAGGATTAATTTTGTTTTTAGTTTTAAAACCTTCTTCGAAAAGATGCGGAGATGGAATCTGCGGGCCAATGGAAAAAGCAAAAGGAACTTGCCTGCAAGATTGTCCTGTTTCAAACGATGGGAATAACCAGAATGACATTCCATATTATTTCATTGCAGTTCATTTGAACCCTGTTAGGGTTGAAAATCTGGATTCAGAAATGGCAGGAGATTATAACAGAGGAAAACAAATGATTAATTATGCAACCCAACACAACATAACACTTTCGCTAATGTTTTCTGCTCCTTGGGCAGAATATATTTCTAAAAGCCCAGAAAGAATGGCTGAACTGGAAAAATGGAAACAAGCAGGGCATGAAATTGGAATGCATCATCATGATATTTATCATAAAGGAAGCTGGGATGGTTATACTGAAGCTTCCTTAGAAGAAGCTGACAGAGCAAGAAGAACATTAGGAGAAGTTCCTAGAAAACCAAGCCAGCCGCCAGAAAATTATGTTGGAACATTGGATGAATTTATGACTATAATGAAAAAAATAAATCCAAATATGAATTCTGGTGTCGCTAATGAATTAGAAGACAAAAGAACAATGCCTGACGAATTATTATACAGCGCAGCTTCTGGTTATCTTAATTTTGGAGAGCCAAAAGTCATGTGGGATGGTATGAATGATCCAAACAGAGCAATTAATAATTATGTTTATGTAAGTAAAATTAATGGAATAACAAGAAAGTGGTTAGGCTACGCGCATGTAATGAATTCAGAACAAGTTGAATCTGCAAAAGACACATTTAATTCAATGAACTCTGGCCAGGTTTTTGGTGCAGTAATGCACACTTCAGAAGAAGAAAAAGATGCTTTATTTTCTTTAATTGATTTTTTATCTTCAAAAGATCCAACAAGGGGAAAAAGCGTGGTTCAGGCAAAAATAATCAAATCAGGAATTTTGACTGAAGTAGAAATAGAATTTTCTGTTTGTGGAGATAATGATTGTGGAGATTATGAAACTGAAATAACCTGCCCTGAAGATTGCTAATAAAAATGTTTTAAAAACATTTTTATACTCTTTCTTTTTAAGCTAAACATGCCGAAAGCAAAACAAACTACAAAACAAGATGATTATATGATGATAAATCCAAAGCAGGTAAAACAAGTAGTGGAAATTCCAGTCAAGCAAGTCAGCGAAGCAGACATAATAAAAATTGAAAAACCAGGAAATAAAAAAACAATAAAAAGAGGGTTTAAAAAAATAGATAAAAAAACATCTGCTCCTGTCCAGGCAGAGTTTAAAGAAAAATCCTTAAAAAAAGGAGGGTACATATTGATTATAACAGAAAAGCCCCAGGCAGCTGAAAAAATTGCCTCTGCTTTAAGCAATGGAAAAGAGCAAAAGATTACAAAAGCAGGAGGAGTTTCGTATTATGAATTAGAGAGGGAAGGGGGAAAAATAATTGTGGGCTGTGCTGTTGGGCATTTGTTTTCTGTTGCCCAGACAAAAAAAGGAACTGGATATCCTATTTTTGACATTGGCTGGTTTCCAAATTTTGAAGTCAGAAAAAAAGATTTTACAAAAAAATATTACTCAACAATTGCAAGCCTTGTTAAAGGAGCTTCTGAAATTGTTGTAGCTACTGATTTTGATGTTGAAGGAGAAGTGATTGGATATAATATTCTGAGATTTATTGCAAATCAAAAAGATGCAAAAAGAATGAAATTTTCAGCATTAACTTCAGAAGAAATCCAAAATTCTTATGACAAACCATTAAAAACAATTGAGTGGGGGCAGGCAATCGCGGGCGAGACTAGACACTTTTTAGACTGGCTTTATGGAATTAATCTTTCAAGAGCTTTAATGAATGCTATAAAAACAACAGGAAAATTCAAAATAATGTCAATTGGGAGGGTTCAGGGACCTGCACTGAACTTAGTAGTAGACAAAGAAAAACAAATCCAGGCATTTAAATCAACTCCTTATTGGCAGATTTTCATAACAATTAATGATGGAAAGAAGAAATTAGAAGTCAAGCATAACAAAGATATAACAAAAAAACAGGAGCTTGATAAATTTAAAAAATTAGAAGGGAAAAAAGCAATTGCAGAAACTAAAAAAACAAGGCAAACACTTTTTCCGCCTCCGCCTTTTGACTTGACAACTTTGCAGACCGAAGCATATAAGTTTCACTCAATAACTCCTTCTTTAACACTGCAGGCAGCCCAGAAACTATATTTAGGAGGATTAATTTCTTATCCAAGAACCTCATCTCAAAAAATACCTGAAGCAATGAAGCCTAATGAAATATTAAAAAAATTATCCAAATTCTATCCTAAACTTGCAAGTTTTGCTAACCGCCCAAAGCCTGTTGAAGGCAGTAAATCTGATCCTGCACATCCTGCCATTATACCTACCGGAGCATATGCAGGATTAGAAGGATATGAAGAAAAAATCTATGGCCTTATTGTTAAGAGATTTATTTCATGCTATTGCGATGATGCTAAATTAGAAAACAAAAAAGTTGATGTGATAGTAGATAATTTAAATTTTAATGCAAGAGGAATGGAGATTCTTGAAAAAGGCTGGATGAATGTTTACCCTGTTAAAATGGAAGAAAAAGAAATAGCTGATTTTAACGGAGAAGTCAGCATTGATAAAGTAAAAATTGAAGAAAAACAAACCCAGCCTCCAAACAGATATTCTCCTGCTTCAATTCTTAGGGAATTAGAGAAAAGAAATTTGGGAACTAAAGCAACCAGGGCAAATATCTTAGAAACTTTGTATGACAGAAACTATATTAAAGAAAAATCAATTCAAGCAACAGAGCTGGGAATTAGATTGATTGATTCCTTGAAAAAACACTCTCCTATAATTATTGATGAAAAATTAACAAGAGAAATGGAAAAGGATATGGATGCTATCAGAATAAGCAAGCACGAGTTAGATAAAAAGCAGGAAAAAACAATTAAAAAAGCTGAACAGGCTTTAATAAAAATTTCAGGTGACTTTAAAAAACAGGAGAAAGAAATAGGAAAAGAGCTTGTTTCAGCAAATGAAGCCTTATGGGAGCAGGAAAAAAAAGATAATAATTTGAAAATTAAATGCCCTGGATGCAATAAAGGAGAGCTTGGAATAAAATATACTCCGAGATTCAAATCTTATTTTATTGCATGCACGAGCTATCCTGCCTGCAAGCAAACTTTTCCTCTTCCTTCCCAATCTTTGATAAAAAAGACAGAAAAAGTGTGCGAGCAGTGCAAATGGCCGTTGTTATTAAGGATAAAGCAAGGCAAACGTCCATGGATTTTCTGCCCTAATCCAAAATGCCCTTCAAAAAAAGAGCTGGATGTTAATGGGGAGACAAAGGAAAGAGCAGATTAAGATAAGAAAGCAGAATAACACAAACTTGCACAAAGCTTAAACTAAATTCCCCCTCGTTTCAAACAACACTAAACTCCCAACTTGTTTCTATGCTTTGTCCGCCAACTTCAAATTTTGCATAAACTCGATAATCCCCAGGTTCAGAAACACTAACATTTTGAGGATTCCATTCGCTATCTAATTTTAACAAGTTATTTGCAGGAATTGTAACTTGCTTGTCAACAACAACTTGTGCATCTTGCCAGCTTCCAGAAATATTTTTCTGCAAGAACATTGTTAATCTTCCAGGAATATTATAATTTTCATTGTTGACTAGTTTGGATTGTGGTTTTCCAACTATTATAGAATCATACCCTAAATTTCCAGCAGAATCTGTGGCATAAGCTTCTATTTTATACTGACCAGTATCTTTAATGTCTAAATCAGCTTTCCAAACTCCATCAATATCTTCCAATTTAATTAGTTCTTGTGCAGAATCGGGTTTTGTTACTAAAAGTGATGGAGGATTTGTTATTCTTTTGAAAAAGACATCTGCAACAGTCCAGAAGCTAGATAAATGATTAATATCACTTGCTAAAGCTGAATAAATATTATTTAATTCATCAGTTTTTAATCCGTATTTGCCCATGATAATAGAATTTCCTTTATCAAAGAATTTTCCAGTCTCCCAGCCTTTGTCTTTGGAATAAAAATCATAATTCTTTGTTAGATTATATTCTTCAGATTCATCATGAATTATATAAACATTCCCATTTTTATCTACACTAAGACTATTTTCTTTATTTCCTCCCCAAGAATCTTTAATTGTTTTTATATAATCCACACTATTGGTCTCTGTATTTAAAATGCCATAATATAAGGTAAAATAATCCTCATCGTGACTTGTGTCATAAGTTAAATGAATTAAATCATTTTCGTCAATATCTAAGTTATGTATATGGATATAAGGAGTGATTATTTCAATGTTATTACTCCAACTTGAAGTTACAAAATTAAATAGTTTATAATATGTTTTATAATCTGGAACTCCCGAGTAAATTCCATCTTTTATAGGCTCAGACCATGTGAGATAAACATTATTCTTTGAATCAATTACAAAATCATGATTAACATAATAATCTTTAACTTGATTTGGATTAGACACATCAACAATAGAAGTTTTTTCAATTAAAGTATTTCCATCCTTATCTATTTTTTTGTAATAAATAAGATACTTATGAAATATCTTGCCATCTATAAGAGAACCGCCATTTGATTCAGTCCAGAATAAATTAATATTATTCTCTTTATCAAATTTAGCTCTTATGTTTGAAATATCTTTTGCAAATCTACCATTTGTTCCTTCACACCAATATTCTTGATAACTAGCAGGATCTTGGCACATTGTTACATCGTTAGAACAAACATCAACTCTGTTTAAATTGTCATTCAGTATTTCCCAACTGTTAATCTGTTTATTTAACTTTCTGATTCCAATTCCTTTTACGCCACAAAAACCATTATTTGTTTCATAGCCAAAAATAGTATAAACATTTTCACTAGAATCTTTAATTAATATTGGATCCTGGTACATAAATACTGTCAGCCCTATATTCTCTCTATTAATCTCATTTTTTAGAGAATTAAACAATTCTGTTCCATCTACCACTACATTTTCCTTTGTAAACTTATTAATCACTTTACTATACTCTCTATTGTAAATAATAAAGGGCGTATCAAATCCTGACTTACCTTCCCAAATGTAATTTATATATGTTTTATCTCCAACTGATTCTATTGTTGGAGAAGCTCCAAGAACATTATCTACATTCTGGGTTGTATCTGTTAATTGTTCTTCTAACCAAACTTGCCCAATCTCTTCATTAGAAGTTACTTCAACTTTATTATTCTCCAAACTTAATTGAAGTTCTGGCGCTGTTAAATCTGCAATAAAAGAAGTTTCTCCATACAAAGTATTTCCTTGTTCATCTTTAGCTTCTATTTTAATAATATATTCTCCATCTAAACTTGGTTCGTAAATCCCCTTAAAGTTCTGAATGTCAACATAATCTAATTCAAGAGAGGATTGTTTTGAATCGGGGTTTATTATATAAGAAATTATTTGAGAAAGAGGAACATCAGAATGAATTTTAATTCTAGCATTAGAGCTAGTTATTTTTTTGTCCAATATCACACTTAAATGCATTTTCTTAAAAAAGAAAGGTATTTTTATACTTCTTAAACCATTATTTATAACTAAGTTTCCTTCATAATTCTTGTCTTCTATATTTTTATTTGCACTAACTTTAAATTCAAAACTGAATTCAGAATTTGCCCCAACAAAAGAACTAGTTGGATATTCAAAACTTACCCCTTGCGGAAAATCTCCTTCTATAGATATTTGAAGATTAATATCTGAATTAGCGTTATTGATAATTTTAACATTTTCAGAGATACTCCATCTCTCTTCAGATAAATCAAAAACCCCAAAACTAATGCTCCCAGGAGTTACAATTAATTTATCTTCTTTGTAATTATTTATAGAATTCAAAACATCCATAAGTCCAGTACCGATATCTAAATTGGAATACTTAGTACTCTCATAATAATAAAAATCTTCATTTGCATTATTCATTAATAAAGACTTTATCTCCTCTGGATTTAAATTAGGGTGCGCTTGTTTTATTAAAGCAACAGCCCCCGCAACATGGGGGGTTGCCATAGATGTTCCTGAGATTGCTACATGTTTATCATCAAAACATTTTCTGTCATTCCAAGCTCCATCATATTGTGCAGAACAAATATCTTGTCCAGGAGCAACAATATCTGGTTTTAAAATTGGCTTGCCATTATAAAGCCCAAATCCCCTTGAACTAAAATCAGAAATATAATTGTCAGGTTGATTATAATTTGTTGATGAGCCAACACTAATAACTTCTTTTATACAGGCTGGATAGGTTATAGTATTTGCATTAGGACCATCATTTCCAGCAGCAATAATCGGAATAATTCCTAAATTTATTGCATTTATTATCGAACTACTTAAATTATCATCATAACACCAATAATATCCTCTAGCACCAAAACTCATGCTCGCAATATCTACATGATCTGAAAAATTTCCATCATTATTTGGATCAACAGCCATTTCCATCGCAGATATAACATTAGCAAAAGTTCCACTCCCTCTAGAATCTAAAACCTTATAAGCATATAATTTTGCATCAGGGGCAACTCCATTTAAGCCTATTGATTTTGAAATATCTATATTAAAATTAGAAGTAAAGCTTCCAGGGTTATCATAATCTGCTCCAGTTCCCCAAGTAATACTAAGAGTTTTAAAACTAATATTAGCCTTAAAGAAATATTCATCTGAACTTGCATAAGCATAATCTCCTATTATGTTTAGAGCAAGCGTATTTAGAGAGTCGCCCCCTAATTTTTGAACATTAATTAAAAGAGTAGATTCAGATTCTCTTTCCATAGAAACTAATTTTAGTATACCAAAATAATTGTTACTATCCCCACCCCCATACACAAAATACTCTCCAATTCCAAAATAATTTCCTTCTTCATATTTGTAATTTTCAATTAAGTCTCCTTGAGACTCTCCAGCAGCAATTCCTGCAACGTGTGTTCCATGCCCCATATCATCCATAGGGTCGTTATCATCATTTATAAAATCATAGCCTCCAATAACTTTATTAGTAAATACATTTTCAGCTACAGGATAGTCATAGCTAGAATTATAGTCGTGGCAATAAACATTCATATCAACTCTTAAAAAACAAATCTTATTTCCTTCTGCATCAATAGCTCCTGAACCTCTAAATAAGTTTATCTGTACATATCTACTTAGTTCAAAATCATAAGCCATTATTCTTTTAGCACTAATATCTTTAGAAAAAAATACCACATTATCACCAATAGCCCCTTTACTAATCCAAGAAGTCGCACCAACATCCATAAGAATATCTGCCATACCTTTTTCTTCAGGTATTGTTATATCTTCTCTTAAAATAGTATACTCACCGGTATAAATGTCATAAAAGTAATAAGTTTTCCATTGCGGATCAAAATCAGTTTTACTACATGCAACATAAAGTATCTTGTTTCCTTCAAAATCCAAAACAGGCCCGATATCTGGAGGAAAAATTTCTGTTTTTTCTCTAGATATTAGATTATAAAGAACAGCTTTATCATAACAATGTCCTGTAGAAAAGGGATAAATAACAAGCTCATTCGAAACAACCTGGAGGTACATATATTCAGAGTCTTCTGCAATAGTTTTTGTTTGCTCAGTTAAAATATCATACACGTAAATATTAGAAATTATTCCAAAACGTTTTCCATAAATTACTTTTTGGTTTGATATAGAGATTGCTCCAATATCATCTATTTCTGTATCTATGACTTTATATTCAGTGGTATCTAAATTATACAAGACCAGATAGTTTGAATCCTCCCCCGCAGCAAAATATAATAAAAGATTATCTTTTAAAAATAGTTTAATAATTTGCATGTCCTGTGAAAAAGAATTTATTACACTGGTTTCGTTTGTATCAAAATTATATATGTAGATTTTATCTCCGGAGTAATATGCTAATCTCCTATCATCTAAGGAGATTTGTTGGTCTGTTGACTCTGGTTCAGGTCCACTAAACCAAGGTTGCACACTCTCAACATTAATTTTGTCTAAATCTCTTTCTCTCTCGATGATACTATCGCCCCCTAAATCAGGATGTGTATAATCAATTCCTGTATCAATTATAGCAATTGTTACATTTTCTCCTGTAATATTTCTACCTAAATCGTCTTGCAATTGCCAGACATCATCTGCATTAATTAGAGGAACAGAACCCATTAAAGTTACCTGAACTTCTAAGTTAGGATAAACAGCTTTAACTCCCTCAACTTTCTTAATTTCTTCTATCTCACTTTCACTAACATCTAAAGCAACTCCATTAAACACATTAGTAAATTCATTCATAACTTTTACTTCTTTTTCTTCATAAATTACTTTTCCAGTTATTTTTGTTCTTCTCTCCTTTATTTTTGCCAAAACTCTCTCTTTTACTTCTTGATTGTTCCTTTCTAAATTTTTAGCGTAATCTCTAACTCTTCCCGTAACTTTTTCAGGAGTCAACGCTCTAAATCTATAAGTTGTAATTGTGCTTAATATAGGATGTTTTTTAATATAATCCTCATTTTCTTTTGCTTCTGTCTCTAATTCAACTTTTTTCTCGATTAATGGTTTATCTTCAAATTGAACAATATAACCCAAAGATTTTTTTATTTGATTAGAAGAATAAATATTACCATTAGAGTCTCTATAATCATCTTCTAAAATATTTTGATTTTTTTCTTTTGTAATTCCTCTATCTTTAATGATAGAATTTTCACTCTCTTCTATTTCTGAAGATTCTTTAATTAAACTTTCAAAAATATTATTATTTGCTTCAGGCGGATCAGTTAAATTTATTTGCTCTCCAACTTTATATTTGTCTTTTAATGTTGCAAGAGAAATTGTCGCATTAAATGGAAGGCAAGCTTCCTCTTTACATCCATATTCACATTCTACAATATTTGTCCACGCGCCCTTACTATTTGCTCCACGAACTATACACTCTTGCACCCAATCTACAGGACCCCCATGTTTTTCATCAAAATAATAACATCTTCTACTTCCCGATTCATTTGCTGTGCATGTTCCACTTAATTGAACACATTCTCCATCTGCGCAACCATAAGTACAATTTTTGCACGCAATGCCTCCGCCAACAGAAACGCACGTATTATTAACACACCTGTATTGTCCTATGCTTTGGCAAGATTCAGATTTATTATTGCAATATTTATCACCATAAACCGGAGGACAATCAGAATCATTATAACACTCAAAGATTGTTTGATTTATACACTCTCCATCTCTACACCCTCGATTAACCTCGCAACTTCCAACATCTATCCATACATTATTTTGGCACTGTTTAATAGAATATCTAAAATTGGTTGTCATTCTAGAAGGCATTAACTCACATCTTTTTTCTCCTTCTTCGCAAATTCTTAGGTAATCAGGGCTTCCTCCAGGCCCTGTTTTTAATTCTCCTCCTAAATCTTCTTCTTTTTCGCCAAAACCAAAAAAATCTTTAATTGATTTCCAAACATCAGAGAAATTTAAAGCAGAGACCAAGCTTGTTGATAATAATAAAACAATTACTATAGAAACTGCTAGCACTAAAAATACTTTACGCTCTTTTTTCATATGCTCTTTAATATTTTCTTCTTTATAAATATTTAGAAATGCCAAAAACCATGGATTACAGACCCGTGACAGGTAAATGCCACTCTCTAAGTGGTTTTTGAGCACTCTCAGAATTCCACGCGTGGAATTCTGAAGTTTAAACTAAAAACTTTTAAGATATTTCTTTATAACCTCTGATTTCATCTTAAACATTTTTGAAATTATCTCCTTTCCCTGGTTGTAATCAGTTTTAGCCCCATAATAGTTTATTCCATTCCCAATATACCTAAACCTATCAAAACTATTAAAATCAAAATCAGATATTAATGTCCTTAACAATTCTCCAAGGCAGATATGCGATGCGACTTTGTATCCTTTTAAAATGCATAATGCTTCAAGAACCTCTCTTAAAGAATCATAAGCCATAGACACATAAGCAGAGATGTTTATCTCATCAACTTTCGCGTTATTTACAGCGTCTTCTTTAATCTTGGACATTTCAATTAAAGATTTTATCAGCTCTTCGTCAATCCTCGTTTTTTTAATTAGATTTTTTCTGTAGCAGTCATTTAAATCCATTTTAATTCACCTTGAATAACTACTCCATTCAAGACATTGTTTATAAGGTGGCTGTTTTTAAGCTCCTTAATATTTCCGACAATAAATAACTGCAGTCTCCTATTGATAATTTTTTCAAATTTTCGCACATCTGGAAATTCTTTGTTTTTCTCTGATATTATAACAAAGTCAACATCACTGTCTTCTGCATCTAAGCCAAAAGATGCTGACCCGAAAAGAACAATTGTAGGCTTTATATAAAATTTATTCAATTCTTCAATTAATCCAGAATTTTTAATTTTCCGTATGTTGTAATACAGCTTAATATCCTTATACTGCTCTTTTTCTATATCTGCGCTGTATAGAAGGAGATTCCTTTCTTTCCGTTCTTTTAAAATTCCTGCTTTTACAAATGATTTTAGTTTAGAGCTTGCTGTTGCAGGAGCTATTTTTACAATTCTTGCAATTTCCCTTACATTAAATTCTTTGGTTGGAGACTCAAAGAATAATCTGAGTATGTTTAATTCATTGAACATATGTTTAATTTAGTAAACAAGTGTTTAAAAATCTTTCTATTACCTGCCCAGTTTAGAAAAACCCTCTTTTTCTCACGCCTTTTTCAATTATCTCAAACTGCAATTCTTTTTCTGGCAAACTTCTATGTTTCTTTAAAATAGCTTTTCTTTTTCCCCTCTCAAGCTTTAATTCAATAATGCACTTACTCCAATACTTCAAAATGTCGCCACCAACCATGTTCACACTTCTTTCTTTGCCTGCCCTAAACTCTTCTTCACTTAAAAATTCGCTATAAACCTGATTTGTCACAATAACAGGAATATCTTTTTTCCTCGCAATTTCTGCTAAAATCCGCATTTGTTCTGCTAACTTGCTGTTAATATCTTTGATTTCTTTTTCTCCTTTCTCTTTTGCTTCTGCAAGCTCTAATCTATAAAGCATTGTCATTCCATCTATAACAATCAAGCTAATTTTACTTGTTTTTATTTCTTTTAAAAGCTTATAAAAAGATATTTGCTGCTCATGAAATGTTGTTGGCTTTAACAAGAGAATATTGCTAAGTATTTTATCTGTTTCTTCTCCTGCAATCTGCTTAACCCTTTCAACAGAAAAGCCCCCTTCAGTGTCTATATAAATAACTTTGTTTTGCTTTTTTGCCTGGCTTATTGCTGCCAAAAGGCAGAAATTCGTTTTTCCACTTCCAGCTGGCCCATAAATTGTTGTAATAATATCTTTCTCATAACCTCCAAAAAGCCATTTATTCAAATCAAAACTTCCAGCTAAGATTTTTCTCTCGCTTGTCATAAAAAATAGAAGAAAAATGAAGTTTTAAGGATTGTTGTGGTAAAGAAGAAGTTTCTGACTAACTAATCAACATAACATTTTTTTAATGGAACGATTAAACATAAATAAGAATATCTTAAATAACTATTAATTAACTTATATTTACTAATTAATTTATTATCAAAGAGCGAACTTCAGTGAGCCAAATTATAATCCTCCTGAAAAGTATTAGCTTAGCTTTCTGAAGCGGATTCTTAACTCTATAGTGTTAAGAAAGATATAAAAACTTAAGATTTTTAATAGAACTATGAAGATTTTAAAGATTATAGGACAGACTGAATTAAAAGTAAAG
>Ga0210057_1006501_pt1 | contig 14497 bp, 14 predicted proteins | sample CryGeyCG2114_010_2_FD_183968 | JGI IMG/M metagenome (GOLD analysis project Ga0210057, IMG submission 183968) | Groundwater microbial communities from aquifer - Crystal Geyser CG10_big_fil_rev_8/21/14_0.10 (SPAdes) (version 2) | ecosystem: Environmental > Aquatic > Deep subsurface > Groundwater ... | reverse complement strand
AAGACCGGGGAGATAGACGCTCTGATCACACCAACCAACAGCAAGACCCTCTTCTATCACTGGACGAGGGCTGGGCTGGGGGTAACTGGGATAAAGCGCCCATTGCTCATCGGCCCGATGCCCACCTCTCGCATACACGAGATGGATTCGGGCTTATCATGGGCTGGCGATATCGGCGCCGTCACTTCGACGTCTGACCCAGAGGTATTCCTCGGCTGGCTTCAAGTGGCCACCACTTTTCTCCAGGATGAACGCGGCTACAAGGTAGTGCGTGTAGCCTTAGGGCATATCGCTATCGAGAAGGGGAGGGACCCGGAACTGGATGCAGTCTTTGACTACCTTGCTGAGAGAGCCGACAACTTCGTCGGGTACTGCGAGCCAGCTAACTTCTTCGACGGCGCAGTCGATGTTGTTCTCTCCGACTCGCGCCGTGGGAACTACTTCCTAAAAGCAGTTGAAGGCTGCGGGAAGCAGATTCTCAAGGAGCTCCTTGAGCAGGTGTTCCGAGGCGACGAGGCTGGCACCAAGCGCGTCATGAGGTTCTTCGCCGGACGGTATGCCTACGCCCGGTTTGGTCTGGCTCGGATGTTGGGATCCCAAGGCTATATCTACCGAATGCACGGCGGGGCAAAGCGACCGGAGGTGGCCGAGGCCATTCCGAAAGTCCTGCGGCATCTCGGCGGACTGCCGCTGTAGGATGTATAAGTTCCCGTCCGAACCACAGGGCCCTTTCCGCTCGAGCGGGGAGGGCCTTTGCCATTTTTGCCCTAAATAGAATAAGATTTTGTCTTGTTAAGACAAAAATAGTAAAATAAACTCATGCATCGCACGCAATCATTGTTGCAGACGGAAGAATGGACTAGCCTGAAAGAAACACAAGGCTGGGAGAATTTTAATGTCGAAGGGGTTTATGTGCTAAAAAAACAATTACCCCTTGGACTTTCGTTTTTGTATGCGCCTGAAACTAGGTGGCAGCAGATTGAAAATATTCCAAAAATATTAGAAAATATTGAAAAAATCGCCAGAAATTCATCCTCCATATTTTTTAGGTTAGAAATTATTGATGAAAAAAATGCGAAAAGCGAAAAAATTACTCAAAAATTGAAAGAAAATAAATTCATCAAAGCCTTCGAAGAACTTCAGCCAGAATGGCGCCAAATAATTGATATTTCGAAATCAGAAGAAGAAATATTAAACCAGATGAAACCAAAAGGTCGCTACAACATCCGGGTCGCCCAAAAACATGGTGTCGAAGTTAGCCTTTGTCCGATTGACCGATTAAATGACGGAACTGAAATCTTTTATGACCTTTATCATCAAACCGCTCAATATCAGAAACTTTCCTATCGTGATAAGACGTATTTCTTAGAAATGCTCAAAACCCTTTATCCGAAAAATGAGGCAGCAATCTTAATCGCCCGCTATAACCATCTACCGCTTTCAGCTTTAATTATTACCTTTTACGATGGGGTTGCAAGCTATTTATATGGCGGGACATCAAGAGAAAACAAACAAGTTATGGCACCTTATCTAGCTCATTGGGCGGCAATCCAAGAAGCAAAAAAACGCGGCTGCACGACTTATGATTTATTGGCAATCGCGCCGGAAGGGATAGAAAAACATAAATATTCCAGCATCACCTTTTTTAAAGAGCAATTTGGCGGCAGAAAAGTTAATATTGTCGGCAGTTACGACTTGGTGTATAAGCCGGTTTGGTATAGAATGTTTAGAGCCGCCGAAAAATTTCGGCGGGAATGATCAATAACCAAATCACAATGATCAATCAAATTTCAAGCATCAAATTATAAACATTAAAATTTGGGATTTGAATGGTGATTGGTGCTTGATAATTGGAGTTTTGTTCATGAAAGATTATTTAAGAAAAATTTTGCCGAAATCATTTATTTTATGGACGCATAAATTGCGGGCAATTTTGGCAGCTTTAATTTATCGGATGCCGGCCAAAAATATCCGCGTAATTATGGTGACGGGTACCAATGGGAAAACAACCACTTGTAATATGATCGCTAAAATCTTGGAAGCGGCCAATTACAAAGTGGCCATGGCCACGACCATCAATTTCAAAATTGGCGTCCGAGAATGGAAAAATAGGACCAAAATGACCGTCGTCTCCCCTTTTGCTTTGCAGAAATTTCTGCGCGAGGCGGTTAAGGCTGGTTGCCATTGGTTGGTTTTGGAGACGACCTCGCATGCAATTGCCCAAAATCGAATTTGGTCCATTGAGCCAAAAATAGCGGTTTTAACTAACATCACCCATGATCATCTTGACTATCACAAAACTTACGAAGAATACCGCGACACTAAGGCAAAAATCTTCAAAGAATGCCAAACTGCCATTATCAATATGGATGATAAATCTGCCTCATATTTTTTGGGGCTGGCAATTCCTAAAATAATTACTTACGGCACCGAGAGTCCGGAGGGCGAACGGCCAACTAAGCCGCAGATTTTAGCCAAGAAAATAATATTAGAGCCAACTGGCAGCTTATTTACGGTTGTCACCCCGGACAAACAAGTGGCCATTGATCTTCAATTGCCGGGCAAGTTTAATATTTACAACGCCTTGGCGGCGTTGGCGGTGGCCGTTGATTTTAATATTAATTTAGGCCTCGTCAAAGAAGCCTTAGAAAAAATCGAAAGCATCCCTGGCAGAATGGAAAAAGTTGATTTGGGCCAACCGTTTACGGTGATTATCGATTATGCCCACACGCCTGATGCTTTAGAAAAAATTTATAATACGTTGAAATTATCTCGGGCTGGTCAAATAATTTCTGTTTTTGGGGCTTGCGGTGATCGTGATCGTTCAAAAAGACCAATTATGGGAGCGATCGCTGGCAGATTTGCTGACATTGTTATTATTACTAACGAAGATCCGTATACCGAAGACCCGGTGAAAGTTATTGAAGAAGTTGCCGCTGGTGTGCCGCGCGGGGCAATTGCTAAAAACGGTAAAGTTCCCGGTAAAAATTTCTTTAAAGTTTTAGACCGCCGGGCGGCAATTGACAAAGCATTTGCTTTAGCCCAAAGTGGTGATATCGTCTTAATTACTGGCAAAGGTGCGGAAGATTGGATGGTAGTGGGTCACGAAAAAATCCCTTGGTCAGATAAAAAAGTGGTCAAAGAACTCTTGATGAAGCGAAAAGAACAGAGTTTTTAATAAAATTTATGAAAAAAGATCGTTTAGTGCTAATTGACGCTTTTGCCCTCATTCATCGGGCATACCACGCCTTGCCGCCATTTACGACGAAAGATGGTCAACCAGTCGGCGCAGTTTATGGGTTTACTAGCGCGTTGCTTGCCGCCATTAAAAATCTTGAGCCAGAATATTTAGCAGTTGGCATTGATCTTTCCAAACCGACCAAACGGCATGAACAATATGTCGAATACAAAGCCCATCGGGCGCCGGCACCGGATGATTTAGTCGTGCAAATCCCGATTGTTAAAGAAGTTTTAGCAACTTTTAATATTCCAGTTTTTGCGAGGGAAGGCTACGAGGGGGAAGACATTATTGCGACTATCGTCGCAAAGCTCAAAGCTCAAATGTCAAAAGTCAAAACTATGGAATTTATAATTGTAACAGGAGATCTGGATACATTACAGCTGGTTGATGAGCAGACTAAGGTCTATTCCATGGCGCGGGGGGTAAATCAGGCGGTGATGTATGATGAAGAAAAAGTTCGCGAGAGATATGGATTATCGCCCGACCAGTTCGTTGATTTTAAGGCGCTCAAAGGCGATCCGTCAGACAATATCCCGGGAGTAAAGGGGATTGGTGAGAAAGGCGCGGCAAAATTAATTGCCGAACATGGAAATTTGGAAAATATTTACAAAAATATAAAAAAATTACCGGAAAAATTGCAAACCTTACTCAAAGAGAACAAAGAACAAGCAGAATTATCACAAAAATTATCAAAAATTGAGAAAAATTTGCCAATCGATTTTAGTCTTTCTGACGCGCGGGTTCATGATTATGATTATAAAAAAGTAAAAAGACTTTTTAATCGTTTAGGTTTTCGCTCTCTTATAAAACGCCTGCCCGAATCGCATCGCGAAAATAACCAGCAAAAATTATTATAAAATCAAAGGCCCGGATTTCTCCGGGCCCATACTCTCTGTACTCATCGGAGCTTATTGGAATCCTTTCCAACTGTCGGTGCTCCAGAAGTCGCTCGTTTCGTCAACTGCTTGCGATCGGGCGTGGCAGTCAGCGTAGAGGACGTTGACCATACCGTGGTGTGGCTGTTTTGTCCCCGACGCTTTGGGATTTCGCTTACCCCAGTGCAGGGCGTCCCAGAGGAGCGGGGCGTTCGATGGTTCGGCGATCCTCCCGATTGGCAGACCGCTTACCAGGACGAAGCCGCCGCCGGGCCGTCTGGCAGTGGCGTGGTTTACGAAATAGCTGGTTTGGTTCTCGCGGAAGGTGTGCCCTGGCCACCGGGGGAAAGGTGTGTCCGGCGGAATTGCGGGACACCACCAGATACCCTCATTGTTGCTGGTATAGTCTGCCAGTAGCTCTGGTAGATAGTGAGGCGGCTCATACAGCGGATTGACCCAGGCATATCCTGGCAATTGGCTGCCTCTTTCCACCCAAGCCCTACCCCAACTGGCAGTGGGCGGGAGACGGCCATCATAATCAGTCACGTACATCGCCAGCGCCAGGCCGATCTGCCGCAGGTTATTGAGACACATGGCTTTGTGGGCCGAGGATCGTGCCTGGAAAACGACTGGTAGCAGCAAGCCGGCAAGGATCGCGATAATACCGATGACAACGAGGATCTCAACTAGCGTAAATCCCCACACCAAATTGTTTGGTGTGGGGATAAAGCCGCGTTTCATCGCGTTTTCTCCCTGTTCAGGTTCTTCCCTGATACTCTATATCCAGAGAATCGCGATAATATAACATATGTCGAGTTATTAGTCATATTATTTATATATTTGACATTATTATTGAAATATGCTACCATATAAATAAATAATGTTGACCAAAAAATGGACAAAATAAAGAGTAAACATGCAAATAAAAGGTCTGGAAAATAAAGAATTTGAGACCTACAAACATCTCTTAACCTTAAAACGGGCAACGGTTTTAGAATTATCTCGCATTTCTGGCGAAAAACGGAGTAATTTATATCGCCATCTCGAAGAGTTGGTAAGTAAAGGCATTGTCTCGGAAGTTTTTGAGGGCAAAAAACATTATTATATTGCCGAATCACCCAAGCGGCTGTTAGGATTTGTTGACGATCAAAAAACCAATATTGAAGCGCTGTTGCCAGAATTGGAGCAAATTGAAAAGGAAGCTTTTGAACGGCCAAAGATTAAATTTTATGAAGGGTTGGAGGGCATCAAAACTCTCTACGAAGAAATATTTTCCGAAGGCGAAGAAATTTTGGCTTTTGCTTGGCCAGAAAAATTGCTTAAAAGTGTCGAATTTCATGAATTGTTTGTCAAAAGACGCGTTAAGAAAAAAATTCCGGCGAGATTAATCTGGCCGGATACGAAAATCGCCCGGCGAAGAAAAGCGAGGATCGGCGAATTGCGCCAGGTCAAATTCAGTAAAAATTTGGCTTCTTTTGACGCGACTTTTATGCTCTCTGGCAATAAAGTGGTGATGTTTTCCCTTAAACGCTGGATAACGGGCGTTCTCATCGAAAACAAAGAAATCGCCGAAGGCTTGCGAGCCTTTTTTAATGCCTTTTGGACAGAGTTAAAATCTAACCGTTCAGACTCCATTTCGTAAATGAGGGTTAGCAGGTTTGATTTGTAAATTTTAAGGCCTGCTGTATGATGAGATTATGGATAAGACACAAACAGGCGCTGAGGAAAAACAAATTAAAATCTATCAAAAAATGTCGGCGGATAAGAAAATTACTATTGTGGATGATTTTTTTGCTTTTGCCAAAGAACTAGAAAATGAAAATCAAACAATTCCTCGTCGAAATAAGCCAAACCTTAGACGAGCTTAAAATCGAATACGCGGTTTCGGGCGGAATTGCCGTTTCAGTGTGGGGTAGACCGCGCTATACTGCCGATCTTGATATTGTTGTTGAGATTAGTTCTCGAGAAAAAATCGAAGAACTAACTGAGGCGTTATTAAAGAAATTTAAAGTTGGCTATTTGAATAAAGAAGCAGCGTTGGCGGCCTATAAAAATAAGGGTGAATTTAATTTAATCGAGCCGGAATATGGCCTAAAAGCCGATTTTTTTGTGATTGGCTCTGATGAGTATCAAAAATTAGAAATCAAGCGCGCTAAAGAAAAAAAGATTGGCGGAAAAATGATTAAATTTATTTCACCTGAAGACCTGATTTTAGCCAAATTGAGATGGTATCAGATGAGCCAGTCTGATCGTCAGTTGGAGGATGTCGCGGCCGTTTTAGAGGCAGGAAATATTGATCAGAGATATTTGCACTCGTGGGTTAAAAAACTCGGGCTTGAAAAAGAATGGGTGAAAGTTCAAACACTCAAATAACCAGCAAAAACTGCTCTAAACCCCCACTACCTAATCTTTAGGTGTGGGGGTAAAAAGCGAACGCCCCCGCGCTGGGCGCGGGGGCGTTGAATCTCATAAGGACATGAAGGACGGTTAGCCCTCCTCGGTCGGCCTGCCAGCTTGCGGACTGCCGAGCGGCGTCTTGCTCTTGAGGACGACCTTGAAGCGGATCTTCGCCGACATGACCAACTTGCCGTCAGCGGTCAGTAGTTGGCCTTCGGCATCGCCGAGCTTGATGGTCCCCGGCTTCGGCAGGGTCAGGAGTCGGCAGATTGCCATCAGTTCCGTCCCCGCCGTCACCTGTTGCCGAAACTCGGCTTCCACGCGGACGATGGTGAAAAGGCAGTCTCCATATTGGTCGTCGAACTGGGCATACTGGATGGCTGCTTGGGCAACCAGCTCCTGTTGTAGTACGCCAGCCATGATCACCCAGCCCGGGAAATGAGCTTGGTTCTCGATCACTTCCTCGCCGGTGAAGGTCCTTGTGACATAGACAGTCTTGGTGTCTGGATCGTAGCCAACGACTGCTCCGATCTGGACCCAAGATCCTCCATGTTCGAGCCGTGGCGCGAGTGGTTCGCGTAGACGGAACTGCTCTGGACAGAGATCAAGAATGCTTTCCAAGTCAGACCTCCTGGTGTGGCCAGATGACAATATTTTAACACATGTTATATTGTCTGTGAAGGACCCAATGATTCTTTTTTTCTACGGCGAGGACACCTATCGCTTAAACCAAAAGTTAAGAGAGCTCAAGGAAAAATTTATTTCCGCTTCTTTGGGCGATACTAACCTTTCGATGGTGGACGGAGAAACGGCAACTTTCGATGAAATTGTGCGGCAGATTTTAGCGATGCCCTTTTTGAGTAAAAAAAGATTAGTTATCATTAAAAATCTCTTATCCGGGGCAAAAAAAGAAGTTTTAGAAAAAATGAATGAATTTCTTGCCAAGGTGCCGGAAGCAACAGTTTTTGTTCTGGCTGAAGAAGGAGTGCCTGATCGGCGCACAACCCTGTTTAAAAAACTTAATCAGCCAAAATTAGCCCAAGAATTCAATCTTTTAGACGAAGAAAGATTGCGTCGGTGGGTGAAATTAGAGATTGAAAAAACTGGCGCTGCGATCGAGCCAGCGGCCTTATCCAAATTAATCGATTATATTGGCAGTGACCTGTGGCGGATGAGTAATGAAATTCAGAAGCTTTCAGCCTACAGCAAGCGGCTGACAATTGAAAATATCGAACTTTTAGTCCAACCACAAATCCAGTCAAACATCTTTGATTTAATGGATAGAATCGCTGACCGGAATTTAGAAAAATCGATGAAAGAACTTTATCAATTGTTTGATAACGGGAAGCCCGAACATTATATTCTTTCGATGATTGTTTTGGAATATCGCAATTTACTGATCGCCAAAGATTTCAACCAGCGCGCGGGTAATAAATTGAATAAATGGACGCTGGCGAAAAAGGCCTCAATGCATCCGTTTGTCGCCCAAAAGACACTGACGCTGGCCTCAAAATATAGTATCGAAGATTTAAAAAAAATCTATGGCGTGCTCTTAAACTTTGATTCACGGATAAAAACTGGTAAAATAGAACCAAAGGTAGCGCTGGAGTTGTTAATTTTTAAATTAACAACTCAGAAGTAGAAATTAGTTAAAGGAAATTAGAAAACAGTATGGAAATCAGAAAGTGGAAAATAGTTTAACCTATCTCCAATTTCAAATTTCCAAACCAATTTCCGTTTTCTTCTAACCTTTTTCATCTTATAAATCGGAGGGATTTTGTCCACTTGGGAAGTTTTTAAGACATTACTCAAACAGGCTAGTTTTTATCGCAATAAGCTAATGCTTTTTATTGTCATTGGTGTAATTGCCATAGTGGCCTATTTTCTCTGGCAAAATTATCACACCGAAGCTCAAGGTAGATATTACGGCCCAATTTCTGAAGCCTTTCCGACAGTAGCAGAGTCAGAAATTACTTTGGAAAAAAATGGCCAAGTTTTGATTGATGGAAAAAAGCAAAATCAGGCAATTAAATTTTATGAAAATTACGATGAATTACGGGTGATTATCTTTGATAATCCTGCGGATTTTATTTCCTATTTTAAAGCCACAGTCCATTTACCAGAGCCGGCTCGAGAAAGCGATATTCGTCAAATTACTTATGCTGTTCGTGGCGTTGGCGGCATCTTAAATTACATGCCCGATAGTAAAACTTTAATCTATGAAGCCCAAGATATTTCACCGGGCGCAACTTTGACAATTGTGGCGCAAATGCCCAAGGGTTTAATTACGCCCACATTGGCTAAAAGGATTCAGATTGCCATTGCTCACGTAACTATCGAGGGCTGGCTGTATATTGCCATCATTTTGCCGGGGATCACGATTCTTTTTATGGGTTTTATGATTTATAAGCGCCGAGCTGCCGGACTTTTTATGGTCAAAAAACCAAATTGTGAACTACCAGCGCTAGTGGCTCCGGCAGTTTCTGGAGTAATAGTTGACGGTTCAGTCGGTGCGCGGGAAATCGCCGCCACCCTAATTGATCTCGCCGAGCGCGGCTATATTTTCATCATCAATCAGGGTGATCAATTCTTTTTCGCTAAGAGAAAACTTGGCAGTCTTGAGGCGACCCAGGGCTTGTCAATGTTTGAAAAAGCCTTGCTTTCAAAAATCTTTTTGCCAACCTCTTATAAAAGCACGATTGAAGATGTCGAGATGAGAATTGGTCGCCATATCTTTTCACGCAAAATTGCCAATTTTTATTTAGGTGTTTATAACCAAGCAACGACCCAAGGTTATTTTGTCCAAAATCCAGCCAAGATTCATCTGGGTTATAAATATACCGGCATTGTTTTGTTCTTTTTAACTTTTGTTGGTTTTATTTATCAAGCTTTCACTGACACGGGGCCAAAATATAGCCTGATTTTCTGGGTCGGGGGTTTGGTCGCTGCCTCGCTTGTAATTCGCTTCGCGCCCTTGATGCCGGCGCGCACCGCGCGCGGCAATCAAGAATTACAAAAATGGCTCTCTTTTAGAGAATATTTAGCCGCGAAGAACCCGGTCCCGGTGGAGGATTATGTGCAAGGGAAATTTTCCCAATATTTACCCTACGCCATTGTTTTGGGAGCAGAAGTGGATTGGATGAAACGTTTTGGCGAAAAACCCTTCAAGCAGCCCGACTGGTATGAATCAAAAGAACGAATCATCACCTTAGAAAGTTTTGCCAATAATCTTTTTCCCTTGATCGGCTATGTTTCCGAGAACTTAGCGAAATCCCACGATCCGATAATTGATTAATATCAATTGACTTTATTATTGATTGAGTGCTAATATCCAGCTTCTTGGACGCTACCTCTATAAGTGAAGGGATAAACTATGTAAAATGCTTTCCCGATTAGATTTCTTTTGGGACAGATCCCCCAGAGTCTTGAATCCGAGGAATTTGGACGATTGTCGCCTAATAGAAAATAGTCTTCATCGCGGAGCTGCCGATTGAGGTTTGGCAATGTCATCGTGTCAGCCGGAAGATATGATTCTTTTAAAATTTGACCATTGATATAAACTGTGCCGTTCCAAATTTCCACCTTTTCGCCCGGCAGGCCGATAACTCGTTTGATGTATTTTTTGTGTTCAGGATCGCCGGGGAATTTGAGGACCACGACATCGCCACGTTCGGGCTTACCAAAATTGTATTGCCAACGATTGACCAGAATATATTCGCCGGAGTGGAGATTCGGTTCCATACTTTTGCCATCAACAATAAATAAGGTGCCAACGAAAAAATAAATCAAAGTGCCTAAGACTAAAACAACAATAACCCATTTAGTCAGTTCAAAAGCACAACCAGTACCATAGAAAAATTTTTGCAAAGGACTAAGTTCCAGCGATTCGTTTTGGTTCGGTTGCGGTTGATCCAAGAAACCTCCTTGAGAAAACTTAAAACTTAAAACGCAAAATTAAAAACTTCAGCTCAAAAGAACAAGGATTATTTTTTTGCAAGTTTTTTAATGTCCTCTTTTTTACTTTTAGTTGCAACTTTAACATTTGCGCTTTTAACTTTAACATTTTTCGGTGTGCCAAACTTCTTTGTCAATCTTGATTTCATCCTCGCGGCTTTGTTTTTGGTGATGAGATGCGTTTTGGCGGCTTTATCAATTTTAGAAATCACCTCGTTAACATTAGCAGCGGAAACTTTTTTGAGTGTTTTTTCTAATTCGATTTCTTGAAGCTTGTTTCTTTGGCGCTTTCTTTCTGACGATACATAAGCCTTTTTGGCGGATTTTGAAATAGGCAATTTAACTCCAATTCATAATTAACAATTCAGAATTAATAATTCTGCATTTTGAATTCTACATTCTAAAATAATTCTATCAGATAAGGGGAAATTTGTAAACCCCCACACCTGAACAATACAAGGTGTGGGGGTAAAGTAAAACAGTCTTTATACCCTTGACCCCGCACAACTCCTTCCTGACTTATAACGGCGCCAAGCGCCGATATATCGCAGTATTCGGCGTTATTGAACTACGTTCAATCACGCAGGAGCGTCGTCTGCGGGGCAGGCACCGCAATCTAGAGTATTGACACCAATGTTATCTATTTGCTATGATAATGGGCTTATAACGATTCATTAAGAATCGATATATCGTCCAAGGACGTTATGGAACTGACACCCAAACAACAAACAACTGAACAAATTAGGGCCGCGGAGAAAATTTTGATTTTAACGCACTTTAATCCCGACGGTGATGCGCTTGGCGCTCTTTTGGCGTTGTATTTGATTTTAAAAAAATTAGACAAAGATGTGACCGCGGTGGTGCCAGAAACCGTGCCAGCAACTTTTTCTTTTATGCCAAATATTGGGGAAGTTCATAATTCTTATTCTGGGACAAAAGATTTTATTATTACCATCGATACACGAAAAACGAGTGTTGACCGTTTGGGCTATAAGCACATTCCGGAAGAAAATAAATTAAATATCGTCATCACGCCTCATTCAGGCACATTCCGGCGCGAAGATGTGACCTTTTCATACGGCTCTTTCAAATACGATCTAATTATTGTTTTAGATTCATCTGATTTAGAACGTTTGGGGCCGCTTTATGAAGGTCAAAATGCTCTTTTTTATGAAACACCGGTAATTAATATTGATCATCATGCTGGTAACGACTTCTTCGGCAAAATCAACTGGGTAGATTTAACCGCCACTTCGACATCAGAAATATTAGTTTCCTTGATTGAATCTTTAGCCCGAGAAAAACCATTATTAGATGAAGATATCGCGACGGCGTTACTGACAGGAATAATCACGGATACCGGCAGTTTCCAAAATGCTAATACGACGCCAAAATCTTTGACGGTGGCGGCGCAATTGGTAGCTGCTGGGGGCCGTCAACAAGAAATCATTCGTCATGTTTTTAAGACTAAACCCTTATCAACTTTAAAACTTTGGGGGAAGATTTTAGAATCAGTCCGTCAAGATCAAGAGCTCCGTTTTATTTGGGCCAAAGTCTCTCGGGTTGATCTTATGGAAACTGGGGCGACCGAAGATGAAACCAGTGGGGTAATTGACGAACTTTTAAAAAGTGCCCCCAATATTGATTTCGCTTTGCTTTTAGCCGAACGCGAAGATATTCTCCATGGCTCTCTTAGAGCGGTTGCCTCGGGAGTTGATGTGGCGAGTATTGCCAAAATTTTTGGCGGAGGTGGACACGAGGCAGCCGCCGCTTTTCAAATTCCCGGGGCAACGTTACTGGCCAATGAGGGGGAGATTATTGAGAAAGTGAGAGAATATCAGAGAAAAAGAGGCTAATATAACATCGCTCGCCAGTATCCATCAAAGACACCGACCTCGATTTCCCCAGCGAGGAAATCGGGTCTAAGCGCTCGGCTCGGCCTGACCATGCGCCTCGCCTGCGCGATTTGCTTTGAGGATACATGGCTCGCTTTAAAAAATCTTCCTTGTATAATCAATAAAATTATGCTAAAATAAAAGGGAGTTATGACTAAATTAGATCTTGTCAAGAAGTATCAAGACCATAAGAAAGACACAGGATCGGCTGATGTCCAGGTGATTTTGCTGACTGAAAAAATTGCCGAACTTGCCAAGCACTTAAAAAAACACGCTAAAGATTCAGATTCTCGAAGAGGATTATTAATTATGGTTGGTAAGCGCCGAAGACTCTTGAATTATTTACAAAAAAACGAACCCAAGACCTATGATAAATTGATTAAGGACTTGGGGTTAAAAAAATAAAATCTTAAGCATCAAATCATAACATCCATTCAAATCCGAAATTACAAAATTGAAAATTAGAATTTGAATGATCATTGATGCTTGATAATTGAAAATTAATTTTGCATGGTTCGGTAGGGCAGATAAGGGTATATCCCGCCTTGGCGGGGCATATCGTTACTTGTTCTACGAACTCATGCTTGCCCCGAGTATTCTCGAGGGGCCTAGGAAGCATTATGTTAAAAGAATTTAAGACCGAGCTCGGGGGGCGCGAGCTAATTATCCAAACCGGAAAATTGGCTGGTTTGGCTTCTGGTTCAGTGACAGTTCGCTATGGCGATACTGTGGTTTTGGCCACAGCTGTTATTTCCGCTGAACCGCGGGAGGATGTTGACTTCTTTCCCTTGTTAGTCGATTACGAAGAACGCTTATATGCCGCCGGGAAAATTTCCGGCTCGAGATTTATTAAAAGGGAGGGCCGTCCTTCAGACGCCGCTATTTTAGCCTGCCGTTTAATTGACCGGCCAATTCGGCCGCTCTTTCCTAAAGGTTATAAAAATGATGTTCAGGTGATTATTACGGTTCTTTCTTATGACTTAGAAAATGACCCAGACGTAATCTCAATAATTGCTGCTTCCGCCGCTTTATCCCAATCCATCGCGCCGTTTGAGGGACCGGTGGCGGCGGTCCGGGTGGGCCAAATTGAAGAAAAGTTTGTTATTAATCCAACTGCTGATGAGCTTCTAAAATCCACTATTGATCTGGTTGTCGCCGGAACCCGAGACAAAGTGATGATGTTAGAGGCAGGCGCCAAGGAAATTGATGAAAAAACTTTGCTTGAGGCGATTAAATTTGGTCATGAAGCTTTGCAAAATGCGCTCGATGTTCAAAAAGAACTGATTTCGGAAACCAAACATACGATTGAAGGAATTGAGGAACCGGAAGTGATTAAAGAGGTCAAGAAATATCTTGGCAAAAAACTTGCCGAAGTCGTTCATGAAATTGACAAAGAAAAACGTGAAGAGCAAATTACCGCTTTTGAAAAAGAAGTTCTGGAAAATTTTGAAGGCAATTATAAACAAATTGATCTAAAAGAAGCTTTCGGGCAAATTTTAGAAAAAGAAGTTCGTGAGGCCATTTTGGAGAAGGATTTGCGGCCTGACGGCCGCAAAATCGACGAAATTCGACCGATTGAAATGGAGATAGGAATTTTGCCGCGCACTCATGGTTCCGGTTTGTTCACCCGGGGTCAGACCCAAGTTTTATCGATTGTGACCTTGGGCGCGCCCGGTGAAGAGCAAATCATCGAAACCATGGAGGGGGAATCCACCAAACGCTATATGCATCACTATAATTTTCCGCCATTTTCGACCGGTGAGGTGCGGCCGATGAGATCGGCTTCTCGTCGCGAGATTGGTCATGGAGTTTTGGCAGAACGAGCGTTACTGCCAGTTATGCCATCGCGCGAGGATTTTCCGTACACAATCCGGGTGGTTTCCGAAGTTTTAGCTTCAAACGGTTCAAGTTCAATGGCATCGACTTGCGGTTCAACTTTGGCTTTAATGGACGCCGGCGTGCCGATTTCTTCGCCAGTGGCGGGGATTGCGATCGGTTTAATCACTTCGGAAGATGGCAAAAAACACAAGATATTAACCGATATTCAAGGAGTTGAAGATTTTGCCGGCGATATGGATTTTAAAGTGACTACCACCCAAAAAGGCATTACCGCGATCCAATTGGATACGAAGTTA